>Ga0164241_10003036_pt1 | contig 17400 bp, 14 predicted proteins | sample OricomyardsoilBY_FD_108780 | JGI IMG/M metagenome (GOLD analysis project Ga0164241, IMG submission 108780) | Backyard soil microbial communities from Emeryville, California, USA - Original compost - Back yard soil (BY) | ecosystem: Environmental > Terrestrial > Soil > Unclassified | place: USA...
AATAAGGCGTGAACCTGAAATGACAAAACTAATTATCGTTCAATGATTGCAGCGACACCCATTCCTCCGGCTGTACAGATAGAAACCAATCCACGTCCCTTTCCTTTTTGCTGAAGCATCTTTGCCAGTGATCCAACAATACGTGCTCCGGTTGCTCCAAATGGATGGCCCAATGCGACACTTCCGCCTTTCACATTCATCTTTGTTCTATCAATGGAACCAAGTGCTTTATCTTCACCTAATTCATTCTTACAGTAGTCATCACTTTCCCAGGCTTTAAGTGTACATAATACCTGACCTGCAAAGGCTTCGTGTATTTCATAAAAATCAAAATCCTGAAGCGTAAGTTTATTTCTTCGCAGTAATTGAGCGACTGCCTGCGTAGGAGCCATTAACAATCCTTTGCCATGCACGTAATCCACTGCTGTTGATTGTACATCCGTTAAATAAGCCTGCACTTCATAATTGTTTTGCTTTGCATAATTTTCGGATGCAAGAAAAACAGCAGCAGCTCCGTCCGTGAATATCGTACTGTTACCGGCAGTCAATGTTCCTTTCTCGCTTTTATCAAATGCAGGCTTTAGTTTGGCAAGCTTTTCTAAACTTGTATCTCCGCGAACAATCGTGTCGTGAGTTGCTGATTTATAAGGAATGATTAAGTCATTAAAGAAGCCTTCCTTATATGCTTTCGCGGAATTTACATGACTGAGATAAGCCAGTTCATCCTGTGCTTCACGGCTGATCTTCCATTCCTTCACCATCTTCTCCGTGTGTTGTCCCATCGACATTCCAGTGCGTGGTTCAACAATTCCAGGAAAGGCAGGTTTTAAATCACGAAAGTGGATACTTGCTATTTTAGAAAGCCGTTCACCAAAACTTTTAGCATTATTCAGATCGATGAGCTTCCAGGCAAGGACACGTTGGATCATAATTGGCAGATCGCTATTGGTGTCGCTGCCACCGCCAATTCCGCTTTCGATTTGCCTGGTTGCAATGCGTAATGCAATCCAGTTAATGGTTTCCAGACTTGTACCACAGGCGCGTTGCATATTCAATGCCGGAGTTCGCGGATCCAATTCACTACCCAGCACTACTTCACGTGAAAGGTTCCACTCCAGGGAACTGGTCATTACTGCGCCAAGAGCTACATCACCCAATCTTTTACCCTGTAAATTAAATTTCTTCACTACAGCCTGAACAGAAGCGGTAAGCATTTCCTGGTTAGTGGTGCGACTGTATTCCTTGAATGATTTTACGAAAGGGATTCGTTGTGATCCGAGGATGGCTACGCGTTGGTTGAGGTTGAGCATATTTGGATTATACTTTGTGACTAATGGTAAAGATAAAAGTTAACAGTAAGCTATTGTAAGTTATTTTATATATGTGGATATTGATATCTTAACCCTCGCCTCATGCCCACTTCTCTCGTTAATGCAAAAAAAAATTATTTATCGTCTGTCCGGAATGTAATCTCCATGTTGCTGGTATTGGTTTCCCTGGTGGCAAACGCACAAAAGGTAACTTCTGATTACGACTCTAAAGCTAATTTCGCAAAATATAAAACCTATGCATGGCTTGCTCCTGGTGATAGTGTACTAAACAGGTATCGCAATGAAAAAGTTTATGGGGGCTATATTACCTACATCGCAAACCATGAACTGAAAGGCAGAGGTATGAAAATAGATACGTTAATGCCCGATGCTATTTTTGTTTTCGATACAAGCGTAGAACAGATCACACAGTACAAGCAAAGTGCAACACTAAGTCTTGGTGTAGCCGTGGCTGGGCCGGGCTATTATGCCGGAGGATCAGCGCCTGTCGCAGGCGGGAAGATCACCGCTACTACATCTGAGGATGGAATATTGAAGTATACGATGTACGATACCCGGACCAGGCAATTAATCTGGTCAGCTCAGGTGAATAGAACATTTAAGATGAGTGATGATATCGAGAAACTAATAAAAGAAGGCACAAAAAAGATTTTTAAAAAATCTCCTCTCAAGAAGCCTAAATAATTTTCAACGGGTTACTTCTTACCTTCTACATAACCATTGTAGGAGATGGATTGCCGGTCGGTGCTGCTGATGCGTAGGGAGGTAGTTCCACTGGAGGAAATGGTAAGAAATATTTGTGGTGAACCTTTCACATCTTCTGTCTGGACTTTGATATCCCAACCACCTTTTTTGCGATCTTTCACAGTATACTTAAACTTCAGCGAGGTAAATTTCATTCCTGCATCCTCAGCACCCATAGCGGCTTGATAAGTGCGACCGAGATAAGGAAGATTGCTAATAATCGAATCAGACAACACAGTAAAATAATAACCAATGGATAATTGTTTGCTTGCAGATCCAGTTGGGGAAGCAATTTGAGCTTGAAAAATAAAGTGTCTGGCATCTACTGCTGTCTTTATTGCCTCAGCCTGCATAGCCTTTTTTTCCTTTTTTGACTGTGCAACGCTTACCAGAAAAGATAATAAAGAAAACAGGACGAAAATAAATCTTACGTTTTTCATATGACCCGGCTTTCAAATGGCTCTTGTAAATCTAATTAATAGTATCATAAAATGGATTTACTGAAATCCAATCTTCTCCTTTCTTCGTAGATAATTGATTGTGTTGTTCAAAAGGTTAGAATTTATTCATTTTTGAAGGGTTTTATTGCCTTTTGGGTAATTCTTACACTTCTGGGTAGAAAGGAATAATAAATTTGCGTGAGTTGGGAATTAGGTAGATATGAACATTAATCGAATGACTGTCCGTGAATTGATTGCTCAGATTTCAGCGAGCGCATGGAGGTCGGAGTTAGAAAAAACGTCTTTTAAATATCATATTATTGCTTGTTGGGCTTCTGTTATTTTTGATCCAATCTTTGCTATTACTGATTACATTAATATTCCTCAAAGTTGGGAGCATTTGTTAGTGATTCGCCTCGGAGTTTCGGTAGCTATTCTGCTTATCCTTTTACTAAGAGAACCTTATCATTTGCCTTCCTACTTGGTTGTATCAGTTCCCTTTTTACTGATCTCGCTCCAAAATGCCTACACCTTCGGATTAATCTCCAATGAGAACCTGTTGGGACATAATCTTAATTACATGGCTTTGCTCATTGGCGCTTCCATGTTTGTTTTGTGGGAATGGTATTATTCCGTCATTATCGTTGTTCTTTCTTCGATAGCCACCGCATTGTTTGTCTATTATAACCCAGCAATTGACATCAATGAATTTTTTGTTCAGGGTGGCTTGTTGCTCGGAGTAGTGGCTATTTTTATGATCGTTTTGATTCGTGCCCGCTATAACTTAACAGTAAAGGAAATAAAAGCTCGACTGGCACTGCAAGCCAGCAACGAAGAGATTCAGGCACAAGCGGAAGAAATTCAGATCATCAATGACAACCTGGAATTGATAGTGCAAGAGCGGACACGTGAGTTGGAAAAGAAAAATGAAGCATTGGAGGAATATGCGTTCATCAACGCTCATAAATTGAGAAGTCCTGTTGCCAGCATTCTTGGATTGATGAACCTAATGAATAAGACCAATCTGGATGACGAAGCAAGTATCATTGCACAGCACATGGTAAAATCCACAGAAAAGCTGGATGAAGTGATCACTACAATGACCTTGGCACTTGAAAAAGGAGATCGTCACGTTAAGTAAGAACGACCATCATTCTACCATTCTACTCTCTCGTTTCATTGCAAATGGTTATTTTGCAATGAGATCACATTTAATCAGGAGTAAAATGAAAAATCTGAAAATGGTTGGATATTATTTTATAGGAATACTTCTGCTTTCATGTGCGAAGAAAGAAGTAACTCCACCTCAGGCAATAGGTCCAACACCCTCCGCGGCACAACTAGCGTGGCATGAAATGGAAATGAATGCGTTTATTCATTTTACTATAAATACGTTTACCGGATTAGAGTGGGGAATGGGTGGTGAAAGCGAGAAACTTTTTAATCCATCTCAATTAGATGCGAATCAATGGGTAAGTGTGTTGAAGGAAGCAGGCTTTAAAGGAGTGATTCTTACCTGTAAGCATCATGATGGCTTTTGCCTTTGGCCAAGTGAATACACAAAGCATTCTATTAAGAATAGTCCATATAAAGACGGCAAGGGCGATATCGTGAAAGAAGTTTCTGAAGCTTGTAAAAAACACGGACTAAAGTTTGGTATTTACCTTTCGCCCTGGGATCGGAATCATGAAGATTATGGAAAAGCTCCTTACATAAGATATTATCGCAATCAGTTGAAAGAATTATTTGATAACTACGGACCGGTATTTGAGATGTGGTTTGATGGCGCTAATGGTGGAACAGGCTACTATGGAGGAGCAGATGAGAAACGTACGATTGATGGATCAACGTATTATGATTGGCCTACTACAATAAGTGAAGTCAGAGCGTTTGAACCAAACATTATCTTTTTTAGTGATGCTGGTCCAGGTGTACGTTGGGTTGGTAATGAACGAGGATTGGCTGGTGAAACGAATTGGAATTCGATAACACCTGACACACTCTATGCAGGTAAAGCCAGAATCGAGAATCTTTTAAATACCGGATCAGAAAATGGTACGCACTGGATTCCCGCAGAAGTAGATGTATCTATTCGCAAAGGATGGTTCTATCATCCGGAAGAAGACACATTGGTGAAATCTCCTGAGCGATTATTGGAAATCTATTTAACTTCTGTCGGACGCGGGTCAACATTATTATTAAATGTACCACCCGATAAACGAGGATTAATTAATGAAATTGATGTTGAATCCTTAAAGGGATTTCGATCATTATTAGACAATGAATTTAAAACGAATCTGGCTCTCAATGCTAAAGTTAAAGTCGATTCTTATCGTAGCAAATCAGAAACCTATTCAGCAAACAATCTTGTAGATGGAAATAAAGAAACCTATTGGACTACCGATGATTCAGTAAGGCAGGCAAGTGTTGAATTTGATTTTGGTTCAGTTAAAACCTTAAAGTATGTGCTTCTACAGGAGTATATTCAGTTGGGGCAACGGGTAGAATCTTTTGATATAGAGATCTGGAAGGATAATACCTGGCAGAAGGTAATCAGTGCGACTACCATTGGCTATAAAAGAATCCTGAAACTGGATTCGGCAGAGGCTGAAAAAATCAGAATCCGAATTACTGGTTCAAAGGCCTGTCCCGTGCTTTCAAACATAGCTATTTATTAGAAACAGCTCTTTTTTCTTACTTAAAGAAAATTTTTAGCCGCTCCATACTCTTATCAATGGTCTAAAATTGGTTAATTTGAAGTGTTTATGGCGCTTTTTAATATGAGATTCCTGAAGCGATTTGGTACTTTTATCATCGTTTTTTTTTATACGGCAGTCATTGCCCAGAATAAATTCAATGTTCAAAAGGGGGAGATTGCTTTCACTTCCAATGCACAGCTTGAATTGATTAAAGCATCTTCAGATAAAGTAATTGGCATTTTAGATCCTGCCACCAATCAGTTTGTTTTCAGTGTGCCGATACAAAGTTTCAAAGGATTTAACAGCGATTTGCAACGCCAGCATTTCAATGATAACTACCTGGAGAGTGAAAAATTTCCAAAAGCTACTTTTTCGGGTAAACTCATCGAACAGATTGATTTCGCTAGAGACTCTTCCTATATAGTACGGGCGAAAGGTGATTTGGATATTCACGGACTGAAACAAACGCGAATCATAAAGAGTAAGTTGACCATCAAAAATGGAGTAGTACGAATAGAATCTGATTTCCTTGTGCCGTTGGCCGATCATAATATTTCCATACCTAAAATTGTGAATCAAAAAATTGCCAATGAGATCGAGGTAAATTTCAAGGCATTGATGATTCGGCAATGAATATGAAAGTATTCCTGTTTTTATTTTTTTGTTCTGCCATTAGCATTGGATACGGTCAGGCTCCGTATTTTCAGAATTACTTTTTATTACGAAAGAACGAACCTGTTCAGGTCAACATCCTTTTCCAGGATAGAACAGGATTCATGTGGATTGGAACAAATAAAGGTTTGTTTAAGTACGATGGAATAAATACAAAACGCTTTACAAAAGCAGACAGCCTTCCTGACGATAATGTAACCGCTATTGCCCAGGATTCACTGGGAAGAATCTGGACAGGACATAAAAACGGAGAACTCGCCACTGTTAATAACGGGGTAATCACAAAATTCAATCCGCAGGAAGGGTCGGCAGCAGGTCCGGTCTCTGACATTCTCTTTGATCGCAAAGGCAACCTTTGGTTCTCAACACTTAATGATGGGTTGTATTACTTTACAAAGGATCGATTGTATCGATTGGATGATACGGAGGGAATGCCCGATCTCTTTGTGTATGATATTGCCGAAGATAAACAGGGAAGAATTTGGGCTGGCACGGATGGCGGTGTGGTAGTCTGTTCTCTTATTGATCAAAAGGCTTCTTTGCAGACGATCTCTTATAAGCAGGGTTTGCCGGATAATATCATAAAGAAAATTATTATTGATGCAGACAATACCGTGTGGATGGGTACTGAGGATGCAGGAATTGTTCAATATGATCCGGTCTCTGGAAAAAGTAAATTGTTAAACAGCCAGGTGTGGAAGTACGGGACGGTAACTGATCTTATTTTTAGTGAAAACAAGATCTGGATTTCTACTTCACAATCGGGATTGATTGTGTACAATAGACAAACAAGCCTCACCAAAGTGTTTGGTCAAAGTGAAAATAATAACTACGGATTTGCATCTATAAATAAATTATCAAAAGATCGCGAAGGAAATATCTGGATTGGATCTAAAGCAGGACTATCCCGAACGTATGGAGATTATATTGAATATCTGAATGATCTCGAGCCAGCCATCGATAAAGATGTAACGGCACTAACAGTTGATAGAACGGAGAATATCTGGTTTTCAAATTCTGAAGGACTTTACCGGAGAAAGACAGCGGAGTCAGGAAAAGTTTCTGTTGAGAAGCAATTGATAGGAACTGCCTTTCAGCGTTTTACAGTGATAAGTTTGTTCACTGATTCATATGGATACATTTGGGCAGGCTTGTATGGTGAAGGTGTGTTGCGGATCAATCCTGAAAGCGGAAAGATTACCTATCTCAACAAAGAACTGCGTAATGGAAATATTCTGAACATTAATGGAAAGAAGGATGTGGTTTGGCTCGCTACTCTGGGCGGAGTTTCGCAGGTTAAGATTTCCGGAGAGAAACTGGAAGTAAAGAACTATGGAAGCAATGACGGATTGATTTCCGATTACATCTACCAGGTATTCATAGATAGTCGTGACCAGGTTTGGATGGCTACGGATGGAAAAGGTGTGGATATGTTTGATGGAAAAGTGTTTCATCATTATAGCGAAGGGTTGAATACAAAAGTAGTTTACGGATTTGCGGAAGACAGTGAGCATCGGATTTGGGTGAACGCGCAGGCGGATGGCCTCTACCAGTTGATCGATTCAAAATTTAAGCCTCTTGCATCTGAAGTGCAATTGCGCGATCGTAACATCAATAGTTTTTCAGCGGATCCGCATGGCAATTTGGTAATTGCACATGATCTGGGAATTGATGTCTATAATCAAAAAACCAAAGAGGTTCATTATTTAGGAGAGGAGTCCGGTTTCAATGATCGCAGACCGAATTTGAATTCTACAGCGAAGGATGCGCAAGGCCGGATATTTATCGGAACGGATAATGGCATCATCATTTACACTTCTTCCAATAGTGAACTAATAAATTCTCCCACACCTGATATTTACTCTTTAAAGGTGTTTAACACTACTGTTCCTGTTTCTGAAGATATGAAGTTTGACTATGATCAAAATAATATCACAATTAATTACCTAGGGTTTTGGTATCAGAATCCAAACAACCTGGTCTTCCAATATCAAATGGGAAATTATGACCTGGATTGGATTAACAGTCGCGATCGTTTTGCTATTTATTCGAGTTTGCCACCGGGAGAATATACGTTTCATTTAAAAGTCTCTGCAACTGGTGATTTTAAAGGTGCTAAAGAAACTTCATTTCATTTTGTGATTGATCCCCCGTTCTGGCGCACCATACAGTTTTATTTATTTGTAATTTTCTCCATTGGTGCCTTAGTTTATTGGTATGTAAATTATCGTGAGCGGAAATTAATTTTAGATAATCAGGCGTTGGAAAGAAAAGTAGAGGAGCGTACCCAGGAAATTCAAAAGAAGAATGAAGAGATTCTGACGCAGACAGAGGAGATCAAAAGCATGAATGATAATCTTGAAGAGTTAGTGGAAGAGCGTACAAGTGAGCTCGAAAGAAAAAATCGAGCACTGGAGGAGTACGCATTCATCACGGCACACAATTTACGCGCTCCAGTGGCTAGTATTTTAGGATTAATTAATCTTGCCTCTAAATTGGAATTGAAACCAGACGAAAAAGAGATACTTACCCACCTTGAAGATTCCGCCAGCAAACTCGACTCCATAGTGCGGTCAATCACCGAAGCGATTGAAAAGGGGGATTCGTAGAATTTTAACTAAGAGACGAAAGGCATCAGACATATATGGGATTATGCAGTTATGTCTGAGAAGGTTGCGGTTGCTCCGGAGGAGCAACCTATTTATAGAATTACAGATTGCATTAACCTTGCCCCGGAGGGGCAACCTGTTTAATTATAATCAATAATCGTAAAATTCAAACAGATATTCGTCTTTGAAAGGAATATCAAATGATTTTAATAGATCAATGTATTCTTCTTTGAAACGCCTTTTTGAATGATGTGCCTTTTGATTTAAAATGTATTTGTAGACAGAGTCAACCGAAGATCTGCTATATGAAAATGCACCGAATCCTGCTTGCCAGGCAAATTTTCCGTTGACAAATCCTTTGTCGTTTATCCAATTGTTGCTAGCTCTTTTAATGTCCTTTACCAAATCAGAAATGGCAATTGCGGGATTTAATCCAACAAAAATGTGGATGTGATCAGGCATTCCGTTGAGTGCAATTAGTTTATGCCTGTCATTTTGGATTACCGCTGTGATGTATTTGTACAATTCATCTTCCCATTGGCTATTGATAAAATTTCTCCTGCCCTTAACGGCAAAGACCAATTGGATGTATAGCTGTGTATATGTGTCGCTCATAGATTAGCAGGTTGCCCCTCTGGGGCAAAAAGCTTTAAGTTATACCTTATTTACGGAGAGGTTGCCACTCCGTGGCAAACAAAGAGAAGCATTTATAGGGTCATTGTCTGAAATTATTGATTGGTATCCCTTTATAAGTACGTATCAAAGCCGTATCCACCGAACTGATGGAATGATAATTTGCCGATTGGTTGCATGATCAATTAGTTAACATTCATTCCTAATGACGGGTTGATTGACGGGAACAGTGTGCATTTACAATGAATTCTCCCGTGGGATTCCAGGCGATATTCAAAAGATCATCTAAACACTCAACTCCTTAATCTCATTCAATGTTTTGTCGACTTCTTCTTCAGTATTGTACACAGCCATCCCCAATCTGATCACGCCACCCTTCTCAAGCAGACCTAACATTTCAATGGCGCGTTGTGCATAGAAATGTCCGTCCCAGGCACAGATATTTTTTAGTCCCAGTTGAGCACAAACTTGTTGAGCTGTCTTTCCTTCTAAGGTAAAAGATACGGTGGGCGCACGGTGAGGTGAAGAAAAATTCTGCCCAATAATTTTTACTCCTTTGATTTTACTCAAACCATTGTGAAGACGCAGGCCAAGGTTATGCTCATGCTTACCGATTTCCTGAAAGGCACTTTTGATTTTTCCCCGTAAGCTGTTTCCACTGCCCAGTGAAGCAATGAATTCTACTGCAGCTGTAACTCCCGCAATCGCTGCATGATTCAATGTTCCTGTTTCAATTTTATCCGGTGCAGCTTGTCCTGCCGTTCTTAACCGATCGGTATTCAAACGATCAAGCAATCCAGGTCGGCTGTAAAGTAAACCAACGTGAGGCCCATAGAATTTATAAGCTGAACACAAAAGGAAATCACAACCTAGTTGTTGAACATCAATATCAAAATGCGGAGCATAAGCAACGGCATCCAATACCAGCCATGCGCCTGAACGATATGCCAATTCACGACCGAGCTTTACATTGTTTACCGTTCCCAACGCATTAGAAGCCAGTCCCATCGCAATCACGCGGGTGCGTTCGTTGGCTTTTGCAGCGAAGTCTTCATAATCTAATGTCCCATCGGGAAGCAGCTTCACCTCACGCACAATCATTCCAAACTCGCGAAGCATCAGCCAGGGACCGCGATTTCCTTCATGATCTAGTTGTGTGATCAACACTTCATCTCCAGGTTGTAGAAAACGGGCGATGCCTCTTGCTAAAGCAAAGTTGAGCGTGGTCATATTCTGACCAATTGAAATCGTGTCCGGATTTTCGGCACTAAGTAAATTACAAACCGCATAGCGCATATCGCGGATAACCTGATCGGTTTCATTGGTGGTAATGAATTCTCCATGCGTATTGGAATTCGATCGTTTATAGTAATTACTGATTGCATCAATAACCGATTGGGGAACCTGCGTGCCACCAGGTCCATCGAAATAAACCAATGGCTGATTATTGTGAAGACGTTGTAAAGAAGGAAACAACGAACGGATTTGCTGCGGGTTAATCATAAGATTCAGATAATGGTTCAAGATAGCAACTGGTGGTGAAACGAGGAATGAATTCATATAAAAACTGAATGTCTCCTCGCTATCATGACCGTGAATGACTATTTTTAACCAAACTCACTTACACCATGACTACACGCAGAGATGCCATTAAATCCATTGGACTTAGTGCTTTGGCCTTACCTTCACTCGCCTCCATTTCATTGAATCATTCAACCGCTTTACCAAAAGCAGATGATCCAGCTTATTGGAATAAAGTAAGAGGTCAGTTTATGCTGGCGAAAGACAAAGTCTTCTTCAATCCGGGAACTGTGGGGGTGATGCCTAAAGTAGTGGTCGATAAAATGGTGGAGCATGTTCGCTACCTCGCAGAGAATGTGGCAGACTGGGCTTATAAGGACGACAACAAAGAAGAGTTTATTAGTGGTTATAATAATCTGATGGGAATTCGTACAAGCGTGGGTAAACTGATCAACGCAGACCCAATGGACATTGCGATGACTGATAATGTAACCAACGGTATCAGTTACCTGGCAAACGGAATCACACTTCAGGCAGGCGATGAAGTACTCACCACCAATCAGGAACATGGAGGTGGTCGTGGTGGGTGGCAGGTCAAAGAAAAAAGATATGGTGTTGTATTTAAAGAAGTGGTGATCGGAAAACCAATCAAGAATTCTCAGGAGGTTTATGATGCGATTGTTAAGGCATTCACTCCGAAAACAAAAGTGTTAATCATCTCACACATGATTTCCGGAAGCGGAGCAATTCTTCCCGTTAAAGAAATTTGTGCTGAAGCGAAGAAGCGTGGCATCTTCACCATATTAGATGGAGCCCAAACAATTGGTCAGATTAAGGTAGATGTGAAAGACATTGATTGCGATGCGTATGCGGGGTGCTTTCATAAATGGATGGGTGCTCCGGCAGGAACAGGTTTTATGTTTGTGAAACAGGATAAGATGAAAGAGATATGGACAACGGTTGCCAGCTACCGGTGGGATAATCATGAAGACGAAGGATTTCGTTTTACGCAACGTGGCACCGGCAATTTTCCAGTGTTAAAGGGATTAGAAGCAGCTCTTGATTTTCATAATGAAATCGGATCGGACAAAGTATATGAAAGGATTAAGTTTTTGGGTTTACGATTACGGACTGGTCTTCGTAAGATTAATAAAGTGAAAATATTTTCTCCGGAAGAGGAAGCCATGTGCGCAGGTATTACGGTTTATAACATTGAAGGCATGACAGGAGCTAAACTTCAGGATGAATTCTGGACAAGAGCAAAGATGCGTCCCCGGGCAAGTGGTGAATTGTTTGGCGTAAGACACTGCACACATATCTTTAACAGCGAAGAAGAAATTGATAAAGCCTTAAGTATTGTCAAAACATTGGCCGGTTAATTATTTTCTTTACGATCTTTGTGTACAAAACATTAGTATGCAATGAGCGTAACTTTTAAGGCAGGCCCTTCTATTCAGGAACCACCGGTTAAAGCGAAACCGGATATTGACATGGAAGTATTGCTTTCCATTCATCCGGAACTGCTGGAGGATTCGTTTGTCTATGTGCATTGTCATTTTGATAACCGAGGTCAGGATGCATTGATCCGAATCTGGAAAACGACATTTTTAACAGACCCGCCTTCGTCTACGCGTTCCCAATTAATGCATGCAGAGAACATTACTATTGCACCGCAGTGGACGCTAATACCCGATCATCAGAAATATACTTTCCTTTTGATCTTCCCTGGATTACCCAAAGCATGCAGGCAATTTGATCTGAAAGAGGAAATCTCTCAACCCGGAGGCTTTCATGTGAAAAACATCCAGCGCAATGAAACGGATGTGTATCACGTGAATCTAGCGATGTAATGAGGAATAGAACCGATACATCTATTGTTAATATTCTGTCTTGTCAAATTATCATGGAAGAATCCGAAAAGCTTGATCGAATTAGTAATGCCCGCATATAACTCAAGGCGCGCTTTGAAGAGAAGATGAAACTCACTCCTGCTGTCTCTGATAATAAACCGATGGGTAAAGGCAATCCTAATCGTCAAGGTATGCTGGTTGCACCGATAGGGCAGACGCTTACCGTAAAGTGGCCAGTGCTTGACTTAGGTGTTCATCCCGATGCAGTTGCTTGATAATGGCTATTAAGTGTTAGATCAACATCAGAGCTATAACGATTATCCTGGAGTGAATTCAATCGAATCTTCAACACTGAATTTCTTTTTGAAACTGAAAGCATAAGGTGTTTCTCCATGCTTTCGCAGGTAGTCTATTCGTTCGACAGCCTCAGCTACAGTAGGACGTTTGTCGATGGGAACATGCCACAAGGCCATGTGCATCTGCGGCATTTTCTCAAACCATTCTTTTCGCCTTTTAAAAAATTCAGCGTGATGAGATCGGTAGACATATTGAGATAAGGTCTCTATATTTTTCCAAACGGACATGTTCACAATAATAAAATCATCGTCATAGATTTTAATTGAGGTGGCATTGTTAGTGTCGTCTTTTAGTCTCCAGATAAAGCCTTCGCTCTTTTCTGCCAGTTCGTTGATCGGGTTGAGGTTAGCTACGAAATCAGCCATCACTGGACTATCAATCGGACCCAATATTCTACCAATATTAACCTGTGCTAAATAGTATTCCATTTTTTTTAATTTTATAGAAGCAAAGTAAAGTGAAGGATTATGCAGAATCAAGAAGTTACGAAAAGGTTACTGGTTAAAAGGTCAGAAAATAAAGATATCTATTACAGATGTTCGGTGATTGCCGCCCTCAAAGCTTTCGCTACTAAATGGAAGCCATGCATTCTCTGTTACCTGACTGAAAAAACCATGCGATATAATGAGCTTTACCGCATCATCCCAAACATTAGTCGGAAGATGTTGTCAGAACATTTGAAGGAACTCGAAGGGGACGATTTGATTATTCGAATTCAATACGATGATAAATTGCAAAAGGTAGAGTATGCTTTGTCAGAAAAAGGAAAATCGTTGTTACCTATTCTTTATCAATTGCAGGACTGGGGATTGAATAATATTAAGAATATTCTATCCATCGAGCAGATGCTTGCAGAATCGGTCGTTTGACAAGACTGACATTTGCCTGATTTCCTAAGAATCCTGCGGGTCTTTACTCGATGACTTCTTCCTTTTCTGGAAAAGAGTTTGAAATCCATGGTAGAAAGGTGTAAAACCAATTAACAAATGTGTTAACTTGTTTTTCGTGCATGCACATTGCTCGCTAACGAAGTAAATACCCACTTAACCAAGTCTAAGTTATGAATACCAAATCAAGGAGACTGACCGGTCAGGTAGCAATTGTAACCGGAGCCAGTTCAGGTATTGGTGCTGGCGTTGCCAAAGCGATGGCCGCTGAAGGAGCGGTTGTTGTCGTGAATTATTCCAGCAGCGCTGGCAAAGCTGAAAAAATATTGAATGAAATTAAACAGGCAGGCGGGGAAGGCATCATATTCAAAGCTGACGTGAGCAAGGAGAAAGAGGTGATTGACATGTTTCAAACCACCATTAAGGAATACGGTACGGTAGATATCGTAGTCAATAATGCAGGTCTGCAAAAAGATGCGAAGTTTCACGAAATGACATTGGAAGAATGGAATCATGTGATCGATATCAATTTGACGGGACAATTTCTGTGTTCGCGGGAAGCGATTAAAGAATTTTTGAAGAGAGGAATTGTTCCGGAACGATCAAAGTCAGCCGGCAAAATCATTTGCATGAGTTCCGTTCACGAAGTAATTCCCTGGGCAGGTCACGCCAACTATTCGGCATCCAAGGGTGGCGTAATGATGCTGATGAAAAGTATAGCGCAGGAATATGCTCCATTAAAAATCAGGATTAATAGCATTGGGCCGGGAGCGATACGCACACCTATTAATTATGCGGCATGGCAAACCCCGGAAGCATATAATCAATTGTTGAAATTAATTCCTGCCAAACGAATCGGTGAGCCGGAAGATATCGGAGGCGCTGCCGTTTGGTTAGCTTCAGATGAGTCGGAATACGTGAATGGAATTACTCTGTTCGTGGATGGAGGCATGTTGCTATACCCTGGCTTTGAGGATAATGGATGACAATTTAAAATAAACGAATAACGAATAACGAATAACGTTTAGCATGCAACCCACACCACTTACGGAAGAGAAGAAAAGATTAATTGAAGATCGTGACGAAAAAAAACAATGGCGCAAGTTTGGTCCTTACCTGACCGAGCGCCAGTGGGGCACGGTGCGCGAAGATTATAGCCCTAATGGAAATGCATGGGAATACGTTTCGCATGATGCCGCGCGCAGTAAAGCCTATCGTTGGGGTGAGGAAGGTATTGGTGGCATTAGTGATGATCTGCAATTGCTTTGTTTCTCCCTGGGATTATGGAATAAGAAAGATGCAATTATTAAAGAACGCATCTTTGGTCTTACTGGAAATGAAGGCAATCATGCCGAAGACTGTAAAGAGCATTATTATTATCTCGACAGCACACCTTCGCATTCGTACATGAAGATGCTGTACAAGTATCCTCAGGCAGAGTTTCCTTATGCCTGGCTGGTGGATGAAAACAAAAGACGAAACAGACACGATCCGGAGTTTGAATTAATTGACACAGGCATCTTCAATGATAATAAGTATTTTGATGTTTTTGTAGAATATGCGAAGGCAGATGATAAGGATGTTTTAATAAAAATAAGTGTTCATAATCTGGGTCCCGAAGACGCTTCATTGAATGTGCTCCCACAAATTTGGTTTCGTAATACGTGGTCGTTTGGAGCTGATCCAATCAAACCTGAAATGTATAAGGACGATGAAGGCATTATTAAGATGAGCCATCATCAATTGGGTGGGTATTATCTTTTTGCACAGGATAATCCAGAGGCGATCTTCTGTGAGAATGAAACGAACACGGGCAAGCTTTATAATTATTCAACTCCGGGAACATTTAAGGATGGGATTAATGATTATATCGTTCAGGGAAATAAAAATGCCATCAATCATATTCCTAAAGGAACAAAAGCGGCATTCAACTATGAATTGACTGTGCCCTCGGGGAAAACAAAATCAGTTCATTTAAGATTGGCTTCTGAATTTTTGACGAATCCGTTCAAAGAGTTCAATGATATCTTCAAGACGCGTACGACAGAAGCAAATGAATTCTACCAGGCCATTCAGGAAAACATAAAAGACAAAGACAAAAAAGATATTCAGCGACAGGCGTTTGCCGGTATGCTTTGGAGTAAGCAGTTTTATTATTTCGATATTTCACGATGGCTCGATGGCGATCCCGGGCAACCGGCTCCACCGGAACAACGCAAACACGGACGTAATCGTGAATGGAAGCATCTTGTCAACGCTGATATTATTTCCATGCCCGATAAATGGGAATATCCCTGGTATGCAGCATGGGATCTGGCTTTTCACACCATCCCATTAGCAATGGTTGATCCTGAGTTTGCCAAGAAGCAACTCATACTACTTACCAAAGAATGGTACATGCATCCCAATGGCCAGCTACCTGCTTATGAGTGGGCATTCGGTGATGTGAATCCTCCTGTACATGGCTGGGCTGCATGGCGTATTTATAAGATAGATGAAAAACTGCAGGATGGAAAACCCGATCGTGCTTTTTTAGAAGAAGTGTTTCATAAGTTGTTGTTGAATTTTACCTGGTGGGTAAACAAGAAGGATAATAACGGGAACAATATTTTCCAGGGTGGATTTCTTGGAATGGATAATATAGGCGTGTTTGATCGCAGTGCGCAATTGCCAACAGGGGGATTTATTGAGCAATCGGATGGTACCAGTTGGATGGCGATGTTTACATTGAACATGATGCGTATTTCATTGGAGTTGGCAAAAACAAATCCAACGTATCAAAGTCTGGCCACTAAATTTTTTGAGCATTTTCTTTACATCGCTGGTGCGATCACCTATGAAGGAATAGATCTGTGGGATCAGGAGGACGAGTTCTTTTATGACGTATTGCACACACCGGATGATCAGCGCTTTCAGATGAAAGTGAGGTCAATGGTGGGATTGATTCCTCTTTTTGCAGTAGAAGTTCTGGACGATGAAGTGTTTGAAAATAATCCTCAGTTTACCGAACGGTTGGAATGGTTTTTAAAGAACCGTCCTGATCTGGCGAAGTTAATTTCGCGTTGGGGTGAAAAAGGAAAGAATCACCGCCACTTATTGTCATTGTTGCGTGGTCATCGTGTAAAACGTTTGCTGAAACGCATGCTGGATGAAAATGAATTCCTTTCTCCGTATGGAATTCGTGCACTGTCCAAAGTGTATGAAGAACATCCCTATAAGTTTTTTGCGAAGGGAGTAGAGTTCAGTGTGAAGTACACACCGGCAGAAGGCGACACTTCCTTGTTTGGCGGCAATTCTAACTGGCGTGGTCCGATCTGGTTCCCGGTTAATTATTTGTTGATTGAATCTTTACAGCGTTTCTATCATTATTATGGCGATGATTTTAAACTAGAGCATCCAACAGGTTCAGGCAAAATGAGAAACCTGAAGGAGATCGCAGATGATCTCTCGGATCGATTAGTGAAAATTTTTACTAAAGATGAAAATGGACAGCGTCCGGTTTATGCCAATTACCCTGCCATGCGGAATGATCCGAATTTTAATAACTACATTTTCTTCTATGAATATTTTCATGGAGACTCGGGAAGAGGAGTGGGAGCAACACACCAGACGGGTTGGACTGGCCTGGTAGCTAAATTGATACAACCGAGAAGTAAG
>Ga0164241_10003037_pt1 | contig 17399 bp, 17 predicted proteins | sample OricomyardsoilBY_FD_108780 | JGI IMG/M metagenome (GOLD analysis project Ga0164241, IMG submission 108780) | Backyard soil microbial communities from Emeryville, California, USA - Original compost - Back yard soil (BY) | ecosystem: Environmental > Terrestrial > Soil > Unclassified | place: USA...
CCGAGTTTGTCAATGATGATCTGTTTTACTTTTTGTGCGATTTCAGACATGTTCTTAAGTTTTAGGTATTTTAAAATCTGTGCAAATAAAGAGATTTAGTGCAATATTGTCAAACTTTTAGTTGTATCCCTGAATTGTGACTGCTGGCTTAAAAATGAAAAAAAAAAGACTTGAAATCGATTATTATTATGATTTTGAGTTATTGGGGGTGATTTCTGCAGCCAAAGGTTATAAACTTGCATGGGAAATAAATAAGACCCTTTCTATCCGATTGGTAAAACAGCCTGATCTTATTTTAACTTCTAAAAATCAAATCGCTGTTTCTTACACATACTTTTCTTACGAAACAAACGCAGCCCTGTTTAAACTTTTCAGAAACCGGCCACAGGAAGCGGAGTCAGGTAAACTTTTTCTTGTACCGGAGTATCCACACCTTGACTACATTCTGATGATTCGGGGAGAAGATCAATTCACTGAAACTCCTCTTCAGGAAGTCTTACGGGAAATTCCTTCCATTGAATTGATTGCTTTTATACCTTTAGACGCTCTAAAATCGAAAGACACCTTTATTTTTTAATATCTCTCAGAACCACTAACTCTCACATGGAAAGAATCTCTTACAACAAAACCAAAATTGTTGCAACCGTTGGCCCGGCTTCAAGCTCAAAAGAAATGCTCACTTCATTGGTTAAAGAAGGGGTAGACGTATTCCGACTCAATTTTTCTCATGGTTCTCATGAAGATCATCTTAAGGTAATTAACCTGGTTCGTGAAATCAATGCCGAACTGGGAACCTGCATCGCGTTGCTACAAGACTTACAAGGCCCGAAAATTCGCGTCAATGAAATGCAGCCGGGTATCGAAATCAAATCCGGTGACCAACTCATCATCACCACCAGTCAATTGCTTGGTAATGATAAGATCGTGAGCACCTCCTATGAACGCCTGCCTCAGGATGTAAAGACAGGTGATATTATTCTTGTGGATGATGGAAAAATAGAATTGAAAGTGAAGGAAGTGCGTGGGATCGAGGTGGTTACTACCGTGGTCTATGGTGGACCGTTGAAATCCCGTAAAGGAATAAATCTTCCTTTTACAAAAGTTTCAGCCCCATCGCTTACTGAAAAAGATTTAGCTGATCTTGAGTTTGGCATTAAGCATAAAGTAGATTGGATCGCACTGTCTTTTGTTCGTAAGGCTTACGATATCGAATCGATGCGTGAGATTCTAAACAAGCATCAATCCAACTCGCGCATCGTTGCGAAAATAGAAAAGCCTGAAGCACTTGAAAATATTGACGCCATTATTGCAGCGACGGATGCTGTGATGGTAGCGCGGGGAGATTTGGGTGTTGAAATCTGGATGGAAGAAGTGCCGATGGTACAAAAAATGCTGGTAGAAAAATGCAATAAAGCCGCTAAGCCGGTGATTGTAGCTACCCAGATGATGGAGAGCATGATTGAAAATCCTCGTCCCACACGTGCGGAAACCAACGATGTGGCGAATGCTGTCATGGATGGAGCCGATGCTGTGATGCTTTCTGCGGAAACGGCCGCGGGAAAATATCCGCTTGAAGTTATCAGGAGTATGGTACGCACAATTGCGTCAGTAGAAAAATCAGGTAAAATATTCTATAAGTTTCGCGATATCGATCCCCGCTCACCCAGTCCATTTACCGACGGGCTGATTCTTACAGCGTGTAAACTTGCGCAGGAAGTAGGGGCGAAAGCCATTGTGGGAATGACACAACTGGGTTACTGTGCATACCGTGCATCGTCACACCGACCTAATACCAATGTTTTTGCGTTTACCAGTAATAAAAACATTATCAACACGATGAACCTGGCGTGGGCTACGCGTGCCTATCATTACGACAAGGTGGCATCTACGGATCAGACGATCTCCGATGTTGAGTCGATATTGAAGAAAGATAATCACGTTCAGCCCGGAGATATCATTGTGATCCTGGCCAGTATGCCGATTCAGGACCGCGGCAGAACCAACATGATTAAAGTGCATATTGTGAAATGATTTCGGAAGTCGGAGGTCGGGAGTCCGGTGTCAGAAGTTAGAGGTCTGGCTTTCGAACCCCGGACTTCGGACTCCCGACCTCCGACTTTGAAACTTGAAATTTTACAACCGGGGTTCAACAAGAATGACTTCTTCCCGTTCTACGACCATCGCTCCCGTGGGGTCGCCTTTTCTTTTCCTCACAAATTTTTTTGCGGTGTAAGAAACAGGACAGAGTGAATCGGTCTTCCGTTTTGAATTATAGGCGGCAAGTTCTGCTGCGCGTTCGATCACATCTTTCGGAAATTTTTTTCCAGCCTGGTGTTTAATCACCACATGAGAACCGGCCACGTCCTTGGCATGCAACCAAAGATCTTCTTTGAAGGTAAATTTTAGCGTCAGCAAGTCGTTATTTACTGCATTTTTTCCCACCCATATTTTGTACCCTTTGAATTCGAATTCATGGAAGGGAAGTTGTTCTGCCTTCACGGCCTTGGCTTTGGAGACAGTAAACGCTTCCGCAATTTTGATCCTCAGTTTTTTCAGGTCTGTCTCTGACTCAATCGCCTGGAGATGATGTTGTATCGACACAAGTTCTGTCTCCCTCGGAACGATAAGTTCCCGAAGTTTGTCAATTTCGATCTGACGATTTTTTGATTTTCGATAAAATACCTCTGCATTCTTTTGAGGAGAAAGATCTCGCTTTAATTTTATTTCCAGAGGTTGATTGTTGTCATAGAAATTGGCAACGACAGCTTTTTCATCGCCTTGCCGGATGGAATGCATATTGGCCATGATGAGGTCGGCCCAGGTTTGGTAGTGGTGATCGTGTTCCAAGGCGCCCAGTTTTGCTTTGGTTTTCTCAACATAAGCAATCCCACTCTTCCATTGGCTGGTTAATGCATGCACTGCGGCAGATTTTTCCTTGTAAAATGTTTCGTGCTGTACCGATGAAAAAAAGAATTCATTGGCGGCCTGTAACGGGAATGCATAGTGCGACACGATCATAGGAAAAGGAAGCAGGGACAGTGCGATTTTTTTTCCTGTATCGACCAGGTAGTAAGCAGGGTGTTGGAGTTTTTGAAGTGTATCAGAAAAGATTTCCCATTTCGTGTTGCCAACGGCAGATTCAAACCCAATGGTCTCCAGGTATTCCCAAACTACTTTTCCAAAAGTGAAATACCGAATTGAAAGGGGTTCAGCATTTTTCAAAAATGTTTCCCTGCTCCAGTCAATTTCGCGATCAAGCGCATCCGGGTTAAGATCAAAATCAGCGGTAAGGTGACTTCTGAAAATATGTGTGGCTTTTTGATGTTGAAATAAAATGATGTTGGACCGGGTGCCATGCATTTTGAAAATCAATTGAACACCGTTTTCAAGCAGAATGGAAAAACAACGTTCATTTTTGAATTGCCGTATGCCCGTTACCTTTTTCATCAGCGCATCGTTAAAGAGATCAATACTGTTCTTTCGCGATCGTTTGAAGTTTTCCGGGAAAGTAAGGCAACACAGTTCCGGTGTAAGGCTTGCCTTAATGAAAAATGACCGTTGTGCGTTGTTCAGTTCAATGATCAATTCATCCTTATTCTGACTGAAACACGACACCAGCGTAAATCCCATCACGTTTTCTTCCAGTGCCTGGCTAAGCTGACGAAGAAAAAAGTAATTATTGTGCATGGGGTTAAGTTATTAGTTTATTGTTAACGGTTAAAAGTTAATTGTCACAGTTAATGAGTTGTGCTGCGTAAGTGATTATGCACGCTCAACGAATAACAATTAACTGATAACTTTTAACTTTCAACAGACACCTGAAGGCCGTCAAACGCCAGAAAAATCTTTTCAGGAAGTTCCCTTTCTACAACCTGATGAAGATCAAGTTTGTGACTGATGTGCGTAAAGTATGTTCTATCGGCACCAATTTTTTTTGCCATGGCGATGGCTTCTTCCAGGTTGAAATGGGAGAGGTGTTTTTCGCGTTGCAGGGCATTTAACACCAACGTCTTAATTCCTTTTAGTTTACCCAATGTTTCTTCCGGAATTGCATTCGCATCGGTAATGTAGGCAAAGTCATAAATTCTAAACCCGAGTACAGGTAATCGCATATGCAAAACAGGAAGGGGCGTAATGCTTACCGGGTTGATTTCAAAAGTCTCATCCCCCAGTTCATATAAATCCAATTGCGGAATGCCGGGATATTTTTTGTCGGCAAAAGCGTAAGCGTATTCAACTTTTAATTGATCAAGCGCGTCCCGTGATCCATAAATCGGCATTGATCTTTTTTGCCAATGGTTGAAGGCACGTACATCGTCTAACCCAGCCGTGTGATCCTTATGTCCATGGGTAAAAAGAATGGCATCCAGTTTTTTGATTTTCTCACGTAGCATTTGCTGTCGAAAATCAGGGCCTGTGTCAACGACAAAACTTTTATCATCGACAGCGATATGAATGGATGAGCGAAGCCTGTTGTCTCTTGGGTCAGGAGAAGTGCAAACGTTACACCCGCACCCGATCACGGGCACACCTTGTGATGTACCGGTGCCAAGAAACGTAATTTTCAAGAAACTGAAATTAGATTTTTACTTCGATGGTGGAAAGTTCTTCGTAGAGTTTCAGATTTTTTTCACTGAATTTGGTTGTGTCTAATGAAATCCCCCTTAGAATCTCCAGCAAAGCGTTGATTTTACCTTCTGTGGTGAAGAATTTATTGAGAATCATAATTTTCTGCTCTTTCAACAAGCAATACCCTGACTGAAAATTGCCTTTTTCATAGCGCAGAATGTAATCCGATTCAGCAACGAGATCTTCGAGTTTGGCGAGAAAATTGGTTGTATACTTAATCATTCGTAGTGGCGAATTAGTTGGGTGCAAGATAACTCAAATTTACGATTTACGAGGTACGATTTACGATTTGGAGCCACTTGAAACGTAAATCATGAATAGCCCTTCGTACCTTTAGGCAGTGAACAAAAAGCGATTAATCGTTGTGGTAGGTTCTACGGCCGTGGGTAAAACAGCCATGGCGATCCGACTTGCAGAAAAATACCAAACCGAAATCATTTCCGCAGATTCCAGGCAGTTCTTTCGTGAATTGGAAATAGGAACGGCAAAGCCTTCCGTCGAAGAATTGGCAGCTGTGAAGCATCATTTTGTCAACAGTCATTCGATTCAGGAGGAGTATGATGCGGGCCAGTATGGACGTGATGCTCTTGCGCTGATTCATGATTTGTTTGAACGTTTTGATCATCTCGTTTTGTGTGGTGGATCAGGCTTATATATCCGCGCGGTAATTGAGGGTTTTGATGATATGCCGGCGGTGCCGGAAGGAATCAGGGAAAGAATCAACACCGAATTTCAGGAGAAAGGATTGTCCTGGCTTCAGGAGCAGGTTGAAAAAGCAGATCCCGATTTCTTCTCCAAGGTTGATCAGAAGAATCCGCACAGGCTTATTCGTGCCCTTGAACTGCATTATGCCACCGGGGGTGTCATCAGTTCACTCCGAAAAAGCAGGAAGAAGGAACATATATTTCAAATTGTTAAGATTGGTCTGGAACTGGAACGCGAGCAACTTTATCAACGCATTGACGAGCGTATGGATCCCATGATCAAGGCAGGTTTGTTTGAAGAGGCTGAACGGTTTTATCCGTTACGAAGTCACCAGGCACTACAGACCGTAGGCTATCGGGAGATTTTTGGATTTATGGAGGGGCTGTATGACAAAGAAGAAGCAATTCGTTTATTGAAACGGAATTCACGCAGGTACGCAAAAAGACAAATGACCTGGTTTAAAAAAGATCATGAGATTACGTGGTATAAGCCGGATCAGTTTGATCAAATCATTGAAGATTCAAGATTTAAAATTCAAGATTAGAATGGTAAACTCTTAATTTTGAATCTTGAATCTTTGAATTTTGACTAAAGTTCTGATCATCACCTATTATTGGCCTCCGAGCGGAGGCAGTGGCGTTCAGCGCTGGCTGAAATTTGTCAAGTACTTACCAGGATTCGGCTGGAAACCCTATGTCGTAGCGCCCGAGAATCCTTCGTTCACGATTCAGGATAAATCATTGTTACACGATGTTCCGCCGGAAGCGGTGGTCATCAGGCTTCCGATATGGGAACCGTATCATGCCTTCTTTAAACTATCACGACTATTTGGAAAGAAAAATGTAAAGCAAAGTGATTTTGTATCAACGGGAAAAAGATCACTGTTTCAACAGATCAGTACGTGGGTACGAGGAAATTATTTTATTCCCGACGCCCGTATTTTTTGGGTGAAACCGTCTGTAACGTTTCTTGAAAAATACCTGACCGAAAATCAGCTTGATAAAATTGTCACCACGGGTCCGCCCCACAGCGTTCACCTGATTGGTCTGCATCTTAAAAAAAGAAATCCTGCCCTGATCTGGATTGCTGACTTTCGGGATCCCTGGAGTGAATGGGATTTGCTCGATACGCTTTCATTATCTTCATCGACAAGAAAGAAACATCAGCGATTGGAAAAGCAGGTGTTGCAAGTGGCCGATCGTGTGATTACGATTGCTCCTTATCATGTTCAGCGCTTTGAAACTTTGAGTGGCAGAAAGGTTGATCTGATTACAAACGGATTTGATGAGCATGATTTCTCAAAGATTGTTTATACCAAAACTCAGAAATTTACCATCAGGCATGTCGGCATTGTTGATGAGTTGAGAGATCCCAGACCTGTCATGGAAGCGCTCAAAGAGATCGCGGCTTCAGATTCTGGCTTTTCAAAAACGGTAACTGTTGAATTTATCGGCAACGTCAATTCGTCATTTAAGGAATTTGTTGCCCATGATCCGGCACTGGCCAGCTTCACGAAGTTCATCGATACAATTCCTCACGATCAGTTGCTTAAACTTTATGGGGAGACTGACGTGCAGCTCCTGGTATTGGCAAACACTGCCATAGCACCAGGCAATTTGCCGGGTAAAATGTTTGAATACCTGGCTTCCGGAAATCCCATTCTGGCTGTGGGACCAACGGCTGGCGATGCTGCTGATGTTTTAAAATTGACGAAGAGCGGAAAGATTTTTGAACATGATGACGTCGAAGGCATCAAGATCAATATTTTAAATGCGTATGATGACTGGACAAATGACGTTGTTCAGGACGTAGGAAATGTTTCATCCTTTACCAGGAAAAACCTAACGAATCAGTTGGTAAAAATTTTAGATGACCTTTAATCTTTCGGTTTTCTAACGCCAATAAAAGTCAAAGCGCTCCCGAAGATTTTGTTTCCATCCGGTGAGGCCTTTGAGATCAGGATTAACGTGCTGTAAAATAAGGTGATCACTGCTGAACGAATAAAAATATCCAAAAACACGTTGTCCATTTTTGGTATGAGGTAATTCAATGCCAACGTAAGCAAGGTAATGGCCAGTACTTTCAGGGTGGCCCAGCTGAAGGGTTGAATTTTCAATACGGCCCAGATGAAAATGAATTTGATCAGGTTAAAAAATACAAGAGCGAAAGCTGCTCCTATCGCCGCCCCATTGATATCATAGATGGGAATGAGCGTGTTGTTGAGCGTGATGACGGATGCAGCCAGTACCAGGATGAGAATGATGTTAAAAGCGTAATATTTGGAAAGAACAATAATTTCACTGCTCGGTCCAAAGAGCATATCCATCAGCTTTCCGAATCCGACAATAACCACAACCCATTTTCCTACTTCATAAATATTTCCTTTGGGCATGATTTCGAAGATGTTTTCCAGGTTCGCCCACACACCAATCAGAATAAGTGATCCGATAATGAATTGATTGATGGCTGTTTTCTGATAGATTGAATTAATTTCTACCATGTCCTTTTTTTCGAAAGCACGGGCAATCAAAGGCATTGCTACCTGACTTAAAGCACGCTTGGGAACCTCGATAACAGTTGCCATATAAAATGCAGTAGTGTAGACAGCATTCGCAGCTAACCCTAACATTCCGGCAACCATAATACTATCTACTTTACCAACGATGATTAAACCGGCTGTGCCAGCAAAGCTTAATAAACTGTATTTGAAAAGTTCGGGCAGCGCAGCTTTGTCAAGACCCCCTAATTTTAAATTAATTTTTAATTCCCCTTGAGACCATAAATAGCTAATCAATATCGTAAGACAAATCAAATAAGCCACTGCTGTGCTCACGATGAACGCATGAAAACTGAGATAACCGCTGAAATACAGGAAGACAAAAACAGCAAGTAGTAATCTCGCAACTACCTCGCGTAATAAATTCGGTATAATGTTTTTGATTAATGAACGTGAATAGGCCTCGAGAATAGCTACAATCAACAGGATGAGTGTGAGCCAGAGAATGAGAGAAGAGTATGAAATGATTTCCTGCGCATTGTCCTCAAAATAAAGCAGAATTGGTCCTTCAAAAACTTTAAACAGGATAAAAAACACTCCAAAACCCGCTATGGCCAGCAGGAGCATCAGTGTGATAAAACTCCCGGACGATTCCTTGGAAGACACAAGTCGCGGAAAATACCGCACCATGCTTTGAGCCAGACCAAATTGCGCAAATGGAGTAAAGAGAATGGCTGCGTCTTGAATGGTCCGTAATAAACCCACCTGCTCTGTATCCAGAAACTTGGGATACAAGTACAGCAGGTTGATATATCCAATTGCCACTCCAACATAGGAGATAATCGTAGAGATAATACTTTGGCGAATGACTATACCCATTAAGCTATAGGTTTAAACCAAAATGTTGTGTCGGTGAGTCCGTTTGTTGTGAACACGGTTTTCCAGGATTTCAATAGCTCGTGAACAGGTTTGTAACGAAGGCGTTCTGAGTTATCCAAAATCAAGATACCGCCTTTCTTCAGTTTGGGCACGGAGCGAAGGGCACACTCCACCCGGGCACGACCGTCAACGATTATGAAATCAAAACTTTCGTCTGCATACTGATCAATAAAAGAGTAATAATTCACGAAGCATGTGGCAGGAGTGAACGGAACGGTATAGTCATCGTTTCGCTTTCCAATCAATGAGGGTTTGTCGTTGGTTTTTTCTTTCTCGATTAGATGGTAATCTACATTTTTAATGCGAAGCTCGCTGATTCGTTTTGCGATCTGACCATGCCATGCTACATCATGCTCCAGGCTGACGAGGTGACCTGCTCTTTTGGAGAAGAAAATCGTACTACCTCCGCTGCCAAATTCGAAACCCTTCATTTCCTTCGTCAGCAACACATCAAAAATTTTTATGGCTGCAATCGACATCCATGGAGCGGACGGAATTTTTTTCAGCGAGTTTCTGTAGTTGTATTTTAAAATGGGTCTGGCAATCCGGTATTTCAGATAACGAAAGGTGAACGCGGGTAATGTTACCAGATTTGTTTTTATCGAAGCCTGTTGAGCAATGGAATGTGCCTGCTGAAAAAGAGTATCGCTCATGATCAATAAAATGAATCGTAAAGATCGATTAATTCCTTTTGTGTCGTTTCCCAGTTCAAATTACCAGTCACGGTCGCCGCTTTACCGTTCTTGCCCAAGGTTTCACGCAAGGATTTATCCTGATATAGTTGCTTCGCCTTTTGAGCAAAGTCCGATGGATTTCCTGCTTCGAATATCAATCCGGAATTGTATTGGGTTACGAATCGCTTAAGAGGTGCAGATGAACTCACCAACAAGGGGCGCTCGGCCATCATGCCCTGAAAAAGTTTGTGAGGAACCGTGTTATCGGTATGGCCGTTGGACTGATGTGGAATGACGTTTACATCCGCCAGGTGCATGTAGGAATAGAATTTTGAAAATGGTTGATATCCAAAAAAATGGACGTTGCTGAGTTGAAGTTCCTGTACAAGCGCTTTTAATCCATTCATCACCGAAGGACTTCCGAATCCGACAACCGCCAATTGTATTTGTGGAGTGTCGTTCAGGAATTGCATGCCGCGAATGGCTGTATCGACACCCCGGTGTGGGCCAATTCCTCCCGAGTAGGTGATGATGAACTTTCCTTCGAGGGACTTATACACTTCCGGGTTGAGCGTTTGTGTTAAAAATAATTTGTCCTCGGTATTCGTAACAACTTTAATCTTACCCGGGTTTACATTGTATTCCAGCATAAGACGCGCTTTCATTTCATCGACTACTGCAATAACGACATCGGCTTCCAGACATGCTTTCCGTTCAAATTCAGACCAGCGGGTCGGGTTAAGAAACAGATAATTTTTTAATCTTACGATCGGATTTTTTTTCCATTTGAACCAGGTTTTTAAAGCTTCGGGATAATTTTCGTGCAAATCGACAACGATTTTTAATCCGAGATGCTTTTTAAGACTCAACGCGGTGCCCGCCAGGGGAAGGTCATGAACATGAACAACCTTGATATTTTCGTTTTTCAGCAAAGTCATCGCGGCAGTCCGGAATTTGGCGTGAATGAAGTTGATCGACATCATCACATCCCAGAAAGCAAGTACATAATTATTTTTACCGCCATCAATCCGTGTTACATGAATGCCTTCAAACACCTGTTTGTAGGGTTCTGATTTTTTTCGAAGGCAGAGGAGGTGTACTTCAAACCCGGCCTGAATCAGGGCGTCCGCTTCCTTTTTTACCCGGATGTCGGCCGGATAGGGGGCATTCAATAACATTAATAACTTCTTTGCCACGATAAGTTTTAATTTGTCGCAAAGAAAAGGAATTTTGCATCCCTAATAAACGAAGAATGAAAATAACCCTGATTGCTGGTGCCCGCCCCAATTTCATGAAAATTGCTCCTATGATCAGGGCCATTGAGAATGCACAGAAATCAGGAAAGGATCTTCATTACCGATTGGTTCACACCGGTCAGCATTATGATGATAAGCTCAGCAGGATATTCTTTGAACAACTCAACATTCCTGAAGCTCATGTAAATCTGGGAGCTGGCTCGGGGACGCAAGCAGAGCAAACTGCCCGAATCATGATCGAATTTGAGAAGGACTTGCTGGCCAATCCTACTAATTTGGTAATTGTTGTAGGGGATGTAACATCGACGATGGCGTGTACGATTGTTGCAAAAAAACTAAATACCCGTGTAGCGCATGTGGAAGGGGGGATTCGTTCATTTGATATGACCATGCCTGAAGAAATCAATCGTATTGTGACAGATTCACTGGCAGATTATTTCTTTACCACTTCTGAAGTGGCCAATCAGAATCTTAAAAAAAATGGCGTGAAGCAGGAGCAAATTTTCTTTGTGGGAAATACGATGATCGACACGTTGCTCAAGCATCTTTCAAAAGCCATAAAACCCGCACTGTGGGATAGCCATGCGCTGAAGTCCAAAGGATATGGTGTGCTTACCTTGCATCGACCTTCGAACGTGGATGATCTTGATAAATTCAGTACCTGGATGAAAGTCATTGATGAGCAAGCTGGAATGCCGGTGGTATTCCCGGTGCATCCGCGTACGCTGAAAAACTTTTCAAAGTTGGCTGAGAAACCGAAGAATATTATCACCTGCGATCCCTTAAGCTATTTGGAATTTATCTATTTATTAAAGGAAGCTAAGGCGGTGATTACTGATTCCGGTGGTGTGCAGGAAGAGACTACCGTACTCGGTGTTCCCTGCATAACATTACGAAATAACACCGAACGCCCTGAGACCGTAACCCTTGGTACGAACGAGATGATCGGTGATCATCATGATTCGCTCGGTAGTGCACTTCAAAAACTAAATCAAGGAGCGTGGAAGAAGGGAGCCATCCCTGAGTTATGGGATGGAAGAACTTCCGAACGCATTATTTCACGTCTTTTGCAACTCGGCTGATGACTTTTGTTGTTGTCTTGATTTTATCCGGATTTTCTTTCAGGTAAGAGTCCCAGGAACCTTTTTTGGATTTCACTGATCCCTGCTGATAATGATGGCAAACCGCCACTGCCAATGCATCGGATGCATCGAGTAGTTTGGGTACTTCTTTAATACTGAAAATCTGCATCAGCATTTTTGCTACTTGTTCTTTGGAGGCATTTCCGTTTCCTGTCACGGATTGTTTTACTTTTTTAGGAGCATACTCCGTAATGGGCACACCGCGAAATAATGCCGCAGCCATGGCAACACCTTGAGCCCGTCCTAATTTTAACATCGACTGCACATTCTTTCCGAAGAAGGGAGCCTCCAGGGCAACTTCATCGGGATTGAATTCATCGACGAGTGTAATGACACGATCAAAGATTTTTTTGAGTTTCAGTTCATGGCTGTCAAATTTGCTGAGCATGATCACTCCAAATTGCAGCAGGCTGAATTTTGAGCCTTGTACAAGGATAATCCCGTACCCCATAACATTTGTTCCCGGGTCAAGGCCCAAAATGATCTTTTCTTTGACTGTTTTTTTATCCATTTTGCTGAGCGCCACAAGGTAGCGAGAAACCCGCAATGACCTTATTTTTAATTATTGTGTTTGGGATTTATTTTTTGCTGCTGGTGGCGTTGATTGTCGGCTGGGAAATAAGTGCGAAGCAAACTGGTGCCGTAAAAACTTCAACACCTCTTTCTATTACTGTTATCATTCCGTTTCGAAATGAGGCTAACCATCTTCCCGCTTTGATGATGGATCTCATTGCACAAAACAATTTATCAGAAGTTTTATTTATTGACGATCATTCTACGGATAATTCAATTGAAGTTTTGAAGGCATGCATACGTGATGCTTCCAGATTCAAAATCATTTCATTGCCCGAGGGTTGGAATGGAAAGAAGCGCGCTATTCACCATGGCATACAAGAGGCAACGGGCGATCTTATTGCAACTACCGATGCGGATTGTCAATTACCTCATGCATGGTTAAATTCAATCCATGGGATGTTTCAAAATAAAAAGGTGCAAATGGTTTTTGGAGGAGTTAAGATTCTTCCTCAAGCGTCTGTCTTTTCAAAATTGCAGTCCCTGGAATTCTCGAGTTTGATTGGTTCAGGTGCGGCAACATTGGGGTTGGGGTTTCCAACGATGTGTAACGGAGCTAATCTGGCATATCGAAAGTCAGCTTTTCAGGACGTCCACGGGTTCGAAGGAAATTTTGATATCCCCTCGGGTGACGATGAATTTTTGATGCGAAAGGTGCATGAGAAATATCCGGAGGGTATTTCATTTTTAAATGACAAATCGGCGGTAGTTTCCACGTATGCTCAGCCCACTCTAAAGGACTTTGTAAGTCAACGCTTCCGGTGGGCTGGGAAGTGGAAACACAATCAATCCCTGGGTTCAAAGCTACTGGCCCTTTTTGTTTTTCTGTTTCATACCACTTTTGTGGTATTCATCGGGTTGACGATTGGCGGGAAAGTGAATGTTTTCTTTGCCCTGATGATGATGAGCGGTAAAATTTTGCTTGAGTTTGTCTTTCTTGTACGTGTTAATTCGTTTTTAAAGCAACCTGTTCAACCAATATATTTTTTGGTACTGCAATTCGTTCATCCCCTATACGTTATTGTGATAGGCTTTTTGTCGCAGGTGGGTAAGTATTCGTGGAAAGGTAGAAGTTTGACCGATAAACTATAAAGCCAGTTACGGATTGAGTATTTTTACCTGACCAAGCGGTAGTATGGAACAACTGAAAAAGCAAATTGAGAAGAAAGAGCTGGAACTCAATGCATTGCTTGAAATTACACAGGCGATCAACAGCAATGTTCCGGAGGATTCGCTCTACAAAATTTTCAACTTCACGTTACGCGCCAATCTCAACATTAAAAAGCTTGTGCTTTTTGTTATGGATGAGGTATGGAACTGCAAAGTCAGTTTTGGTTCTTTGAATAATTATAAAAAAATCAAACTGGATGAGCGTGTAAAGCTGGTGAAGAACATTCATCGCATGAGCGAGTTTGAAAATTGTGACTTCGAAGAATTTGATCTTGTTATTCCCGTAACGCACGAAGAAAAAACAATGGCGCTGGTGTTTGTTGGTGGACTTGACGATCACCAATCCACACACGAGCAAGAAGAAAATATCAAGTTCATTCAAGCGTTAAGCAATATTATCATCGTTGCGATTGAGAATAAAAAACTTGCCAAAAAACAACTTGAACAGGAGGCATTTCGTAAAGAGCTTGAAATTGCGAGCGATGTGCAGCAATTTCTTTTCCCGGAAAAATTGCCCAACACCGACCACCTGAAATTGGAAGCCAGCTACCTGCCGCACGATCTGGTAGGGGGTGATTATTACGATTACATTCCGATCAATAAAAATCAGTTTTTAATCTGTGTTGCTGATGTTAGCGGGAAAGGAATTCCGGCTGCGCTGATGATGTCGAATTTTCAGGCATCGTTGCGCACATTGTTGCGTCAAACCCGTAACCTGACCGAAATTGTTGAAGCGCTCAACTTTCAGGTTATGGAAAACACCAAAGGAGAAAAATTTATTACGTTCTTCGGGGCCATTTATGACATCAGCCTCAAAACGATGGTGTACGTCAATGCCGGTCATAACCCGCCTATTCTTTGGACAAAAAAGGAAGGCATTCGTTTACTCGAAGTGGGCAGTACGGTACTCGGGGCCATGAATCCGCTTCCATTTATTAATGAAGGTTTTGTTACTGAGCTGGATGAATTCCTTCTTTTTAGTTATACGGATGGATTAACCGAAACTGTCAACGAAGCCGGAGTTGAGTTTGGATTGAATTCTCTCACCGAGTATTTCAAAAAAAATCACGACAAAAACCTGAAGAGAATTCATCAGGATATCATCGTGGCGTTGGATGGATTTAAAGGCCGCAATGCCTACCGCGATGATATTACCATGCTTTCGTGCCGGGTGGAATAATTTATGATTTCTAATTTCGCATTTCGGATTAGAAATTGGAAATTAGAAATTAGAAACCAGGTACTTTGAACTTTTACCGCACACCCTTTATTCTTCCCTTGCTCTATCCGCAGTTAACCTGGCGGATGCCGGCTGACGAAAAAATTATCTACCTCACGTTTGATGATGGTCCGGTGCCAGGTCCTACCGAATTTGTTTTGGATGTACTGCAAGAGAACCACGCACACGCTACTTTTTTTTGTATCGGTGACAACGTGTTGAAAAACCCTTCTGTTTTTAAGAAACTTACAGACTCACAGCACAGTGTCGGAAATCATACATTCAATCACCTGAAGGGCTGGAATTATTCTACAAAAGACTATATCAGCAACACGGCAAAGTGTGCAGAGGTGATTGGAGGGGAGAATCGGTTATTTCGTCCACCCTATGGACGCATCAAAAGATCTCAAATACGGGCGTTGCCAAATTATAAAATTGTGATGTGGGATGTACTTACTCATGATTATCTGGCTTCTCTTTCTGAAAAGGATTGCCTGAAGGAATCCATTAAGGCAACACGCCCCGGCTCCATCGTGGTATTTCATGACAGTTACAAGGCAGAAAGGAATATGACCTACGTCCTGCCGCGTTATATCGATTATTTTTTGAAACAGGGTTTCGTATTTAAATCCCTGTCAACGCATGGTGCATGATCAGCAAGCAAGAAAAGTTTTAGTTACTCCGTTGGATTGGGGACTGGGACATGCAACACGAAGCATTCCCGTTATTCACGAACTTCAGAATAGAAAGTGCGAAGTAGTCATTGCGACCAGCGGCGATGCTTTATTGTTGTTGCGAACGGAATTTCCTACGCTTCAATTTTTTGAGCTGCCAGCCTATCGGGCACGTTACTCAACCCGCATACCTTTCATGACGGGTATATTACTTCAAATGCCGAAGTTCTTATGGGCTATCAGAAAGGAGCACGTGCAGACACAAAGAATCATTCGCGAACAAAAAATCGATTTCGTGATTTCGGATAGCCGTTTTGGATGTTGGTCAACCAGGGTTCCTACGATCTTTATTTCACATCAGACAACTATTTTGATGCCCTCGCATCTGAAGTGGCTCGAATCTGCCATTAATTTTTTCAACCGGCAACAAATAAAGAAATTTACGCAATGCTGGATCCCTGATTTTCCTTCCGATCGGGTTACGGATAAACTCACGAGCGTGGCAGGCCTGAACATACGATTTATTGGTATGCTGTCCCGGTTTAAAAAACCAAAAATACTTACACAAGTAAAATATAATTATTTGATTCTTATTTCCGGTCCGGAACCCCAGCGTACAATCCTTGAGCAGTTCATGAGAAAGAACATTCATGTCTTGCCCGGAAAAAAAATGATCGTGAAAGGTCAACCTCATCTCGGCCAGGAAATTATTCAGACCAAAGGATTTGATGAAGTAGGACATCTTCAGGCCGGTACGCTGCAACACATCATTGAAAGTTCTGAAATGATTATTGCCCGTTCTGGATATTCAACGGTAATGGATCTTGCTGCATTAGGGAAGAAAGCGTTCTTTATTCCTACACCGGGACAAACCGAGCAAGAGTTACTGGCCCTCGAACTTGAAAAAAGGAAGATTGCTTATTACCAGAACCAAAAAGATCTGGATTTGATTAGGGCCAATGAAGAAATGGAAAACTATACGGGTTTTAGTAATTTCGATCAACCGGAATCTTTGTTGAGTAAGACGATGGATGAATTTTTAATTTCGTTACCGAATGCCTGAGTACTGGATTGATACGCACGCACATATTTACAGTGATGAATTCAAGGCAGATCGCGAGGATACCTTGGCGCGAAGTCGGGAATATGGTGTAGAAAAAATTTACATGCCCAACGTGGACCATGCTTCCATAGATGGCATGATGGAGGTTGAGCTCAAAAATCCTGAGCATTGTATTTCGATGATGGGATTGCACCCGTGCTCGGTGAAGGCAGATTTCGAAAAAGAACTCTATATCGTAGAAGAATGGTTGGCTAAGCGAAAATTTGCCGCTGTGGGAGAGATGGGAACGGATTTGTATTGGGATAAAACTTTTTGGGAGCAACAAAAAGAAGCTTTTGCGATTCAGGTGAACTGGGCAAAAAAATATAAACTCCCGATTGTCATTCACTGCAGGGAGTCTATCGATGAAACGATTCAATTGCTGGAGCCTTTGCTGGACGATACACTCACCGGTGTCTTTCATTGTTTCTCTGGCAATATCCAACAAGCCGAGCGGATTTCGGGTATGGGTTTTTATCTCGGCATGGGTGGCGTATCGACTTTTAAAAATTCAGGGATGGACAAGGTGGTCCCTGAGCTTGATCTCAGGAACATTGTTCTGGAAACAGATTGCCCTTATCTGGCACCTGTGCCGCACCGTGGAAAACGTAACGAACCATCATACATTCCATTGATAGCTCAAAAGATTTCAGAACTCAAAAAAATTCCAATGAACGAATTGAAGAATGTAACAACATCAAATTCCGAATCACTGTTCCAAAACATGAAACCCAGTTAAATTTTCCAAAATCTAAAATCTAAAGTCTAAAGTCTAAAGTCTAAAGTCTAAAGTCTAAAGTCTAAAGTCTAAAGTCTAAA
>Ga0164241_10003038_pt1 | contig 17394 bp, 20 predicted proteins | sample OricomyardsoilBY_FD_108780 | JGI IMG/M metagenome (GOLD analysis project Ga0164241, IMG submission 108780) | Backyard soil microbial communities from Emeryville, California, USA - Original compost - Back yard soil (BY) | ecosystem: Environmental > Terrestrial > Soil > Unclassified | place: USA...
AGCCGTCACGACCAGACACACGGGTAGGTTTGGGCACGATCTACGATCCATTCTCCGCCCATCGGTACTTAGATTTCCAGGGGGAGCTGTCTCACGTCACGTTGGCACGGGGGGGAGTGCTGAAAGCCCCGTAGCGCTGAGCTGTCGAAGGCCGAGATACGTTCTGCCAGGAGGCGGTGTGGCAATGCCGCTTCCATGAGAGCGCCCGCCCTAGCGTAGGCGTCAAACCCAACTTGCATGCCGAGTCCGAATCGTTCAGCCATGTCGCGAGCTTGTAGGTGCTCGTGTTGCAACGCGGCCAATCCACTCCGGCCGAGCGCCGAGGCGACTAGGTCATGATGGAAGCCGAAATCCGAATGACGGGCTAGACTTGCTGCTGCGGCACCGGCCAACCCTAGGCCGAGGTTTCCGAACGGGTTCATCGCTCGTTGCCATTGTTCTTGCGTCTGCAACATGGCCTTCATCCAAGGTGGGTTGACTAGGTGCTCTAATTGCTCGCTAAGCCGAGCTGCGGCACCGAGCGCCGACACCTCGGGGACGAGCGCTCCCACATCAATGGCAAGATCGGACGTGGCTCTTTCGTACGCGCCCCGCACCTCGTCATCGGCGATAGGTTCATCGATATACGCAGCTGTCTTGGACATCACGCCGACTCCTTTCGCTTGGCGTCGGGCGCCAGCGCCGCCCTTAGCTTGTCAACCTCCCGGTACTGGTTGATCTGAACTTCCCGATTGGGGAACTTAGCTCGGATTTCAAGGTGGCCACCGAGAGCTTCGACGTAGGCATAGAGCCGACTAAGCAGCATGTCGTCCTGGCGCTCCAGCTTCGAGACGTAGCCCTGCGTCACACGAAGAATCTCTGCCAGCTCATCCTGGCTGAAGCTCGTCATGTTCTGCCGAAGCTCCTGGAGGTTCATCTCAAGAAGAGTGCGATCAGCTTCAGCCTTGTTCTGCCGCTGCCGGTCTGGCGACATCTTGGCGCGTAGCTCGTTGAACTTTTTGGCCATGTCACTTCTCCTGGTCGTCGTTCCGACTCTCGCGCTCAAGCTGTTGCAAGTGGTCGTCGTAGATGCGGTCCGCAGCCGGTACCATGTGCTCGTAGAATAGGTCGTCACCCGCCTTGTTTCCGCCAACAAGAAGGATGGCTGCTCGCCGAGGGTCGAAGGCGTAGAAGACCCGATAGGGGTCACCTCCAACCTGGATCCGCAACTCGCGCATGTTGCCGTGCTTGGAGCCGCGAATGTCTGAGCTGTGGGGGAAGGGCAGAGTGGGGCCTTTCGCTTCGAGGAGATGGACGGTTCGGTCGATCGCGTTTTGGATGGATTCGTTGAGGCCGGTCCACCAGGACTCGAACTCGTCGGTGAACTCGACCTCCCAAGACATTCCTGTCAGGAATATTACCTGGAACGAATGGTCCGTCAACCCAGGCAGCTCTTTTTTGCTGAGGCAAGTTGCGGTAGAAGCGGTTCGTGTCCGAGGAAGAGCTGCTCCAAGCTGTCCGCGAACTTGCTCAGAAGCTGGATAGCCCAACCTTTGAACCGCAGGCCCTCCAAGCCCTGACAGCAGCCGGCCTGACGCTGGAACAGGCTCGGGCGGCCTTGGTGCTGGGGGTTGACGAGGGCGTGCTGGAGCGAACCGTGGACAGCCATTACCGGGTCGCTGGGATTCGTTCCAGAAGCGACCGCTGAGTTGTGCGAGCCATCTGGAATCGTCGGAATATCGTCGGGAACCGCGCTCAACGAACCCGAACGGCGGCATCCGCGTTCAACAAATGCCTTCGTTCACGCTGGTTCGGTGCAGCTGGCGACAAGCGCACCCGATTTAGGTTCCGGTACCGCAAGGTGTGGGGGTTCAAGTCCCTCCTCGTGCACTACAGCGAAACGATTAGAGAAGTCGGCGACACGAAAATCGATTCTTGAGCGAATCGGTCAAGGTTGCCGACGATTTGCCGACGATTGACGTCGACTCCACCTCCGTACGAGGCCACAGGTGGCGCTTGTTTGCCGCACGCGAGGTTGGCTGGTACCGCAACGTCCATCAGCTTCGGATCTGGAAGCTTTAGGCTGCGCATGAGCTGGACGTATTCATCCTTGGTCCGCACCTGCAGCCGCGGGTTGTGAGCGCGTTCTTCGCCGATGGTGCTGACAGTCCAACCCTTGTAGTCATGGGCCGGGTACACCAGCGTCTCTTCCGGCAAACGCAGTAGGTTGCGAAAGATGCTCTCGTACTGGGCCGTGGGGTCACCGTTCTGAAAGTCGGTGCGACCAGTGCCCCGGATCAACAACGTGTCACCGGTGAAGACGCGATCGTGCATCACGAAGCTGTAGGAATCGTCGGTGTGACCAGGCGTGTACATCGCACGGAGCTGGAGGTCGTCGAGTGAGATTAGCTCACCATCGGAAACCTTTCGGGAGACGCACTCGGTTTTGCTCTGCTCGCCCATGAGCGTCGCGCAGGCCGTGGCCTCTCGCAACGCACCGAGCGCCGTTACGTGGTCGGCGTGCACGTGGGTATCGATGGCTACAACCAGCCGCAGGTCGAGCTCGGCCATCAGCTGTAGGTACTTCTCGACGTTGTTCCTTACGGGATCGATTAGTAGGGCCTCGCGGCCGGGACCAATGGCGAGTAGGTACGTGTACGACCAGATACACGGGTAGGTTTGGGCACGATCTACGATCCATTCTCCGCCCATCGGTACTTAGATTTCCAGGGGGAGCTGTCTCACGTCACGTTGGCACGGGGGGGTGTCGACAACCGAGGGAACGTCCAGCTCCGTCAACCACTGCGCCGCGCGCGAGATCCCCGCGAGCGGGCTCCAGAACCGCCGGGAAGCCACGCCCAGATCGGGTGGAAGAAAGCAGTCGAAGCCAGCGTCGGCAACGCCATGGCCTTCGCGAAGGGCAGCGGCAATCCGAAGCGCCAGCGCTGGGGTGCCGTCGCCGGATGGGGTCCTGTCCATGTACCAGACAGCCAAGCAAGGAACGGGCCGTTCGCCGTTGTCGGCCTGACGCGATTCCCAGGTGGGACGAACCAACCAAAGCCCTCGCTCCTGGCTCACGGGCTGCACCGCGGTTCTCCCTGGCAACGTCCTCCCGGCACGCGCGTTCCATTGTCGACGCGGACGGCACTGGCCATCGACTGGCACAAAACGTGCTCATCTCAGAACGTGCACGAAGACTATCTAGATCGCGTCCGTGTACGGCTCGCCAGCGGCAAGCTGCTGGATGCGGCGTTCGACTGTTTGCTGCCGCCGATCGTTCGCATGAAGTCGACGTTGCATTGGACGCCTGTCAGCGTCGCCCGACTGGCCGCCACGCGGCTCGCGGAGCACGGCGCCCAGCGCGTTCTCGACGCCGGTAGTGGGCCAGGAAAGTTCTGTACAGTAGGAGCAAGCACTTGCAACCTAGTCACGTTCGTCGGCATCGAGCAGCGGGTTGGCCTAGTCGCTGTCGCGAGACACCTAGCCCAGCGCCTCGGCGTGACGAACGCGCGCTTCGTGCTCGGAGACGCCATGGCCTACTCTTGGGCTCAATTCGACGGCTTCTATTTCTTCAATCCGTTCGCCGAGAACGCGTTGGGTGCCGAGGATGTGTTCGATGCAGGGACCCCCGCTCCAAAGCTGCGCTTTGCCACGGAAGCCTTGAGAGTCGCGCGGCGCCTACGGGAGGCGCGTCGCGGCAGCGCTCTCGTCACCTATCACGGGCTCGGGGGGCCGATCCCATCGAGCTATGAGCTGATGTCAGAGGAGAACTCTGGCTCAGGTTGCCTTCGCACGTGGGTCAAGCTGAGAGACCGGGAGGAAGGCTGGGTACACCTCGATCATCGCAGCGTGTCGCGCGCTTCATGGGGAATGCTGCAGCAGAACTTAGCTCGCAGTACGCTCAGGAAGACGAACCCGTCCGGTCGCCACGTGCCGCTGCAGCGTTCTGGGGCTGACCTTGAGCCGTGCAGCGGCTCGGATCGTGTTCCCCTCCTCAGCCTCCAAAGCTGCCTCGATGATCTGGCGAGTGAGGGCCTCGAGCCCGTCGTCTAGCTCCAGCACCAGCTGGCCTCGATGCTCCACGCCGACGGCATGACGAGCGTTTGGGGCGTGGGAACGAACGCTGTCGGGAAGGTCGGCGGGCCGTACCTGTCGACCTTCCTTCAGTAGGCAAAGCGTCTCCACGACGTTCCTGAGCTCGCGCACGTTTCCTGGCCAGTCGTATTGAAGGAGGATGGCCTTCGTCTGCCGATTGAACTTGGGCGCGCGAACCCCGTGGCGGGCGGAGAGCTGAGCTAGAAACTGACTCAGGAGGGGCGCGATGTCGGCACGCCGCTCTCGTAGGGCGGGCACGTTCAGCGTGATGCCCTGAATGCGGTAAAAGAGATCAGCGCGGAATCTGCCACCACGGACGTCATCTGCGAGAGGCCGAAGCGTCGCGCACAGCAGCCGAATGTCGGCCTGAATTTTGGTCGAGCCACCGACGCGCATGAAGCGGCGATTCTCGAGGAAGCGGAGCAGCTTGGCTTGCATCAGCATGGGCATCTCGCCGATCTCGTCGAGGAACAGTGTCCCGCCCTCGGCGGCTTCGACCTTACCGCGAGCTCGATCGCTGGCGCCGGTGAAGGCACCGCGCTCATGCCCGAAGAGCTCGCTCTCGAAAAGCGCTTCGGGAATCGCGGCACAGTTGATCGGAATGAACGGACTACGACGGCGCTCCGACAGCTCGTGGGCGCGACGCGCCAATACCTCCTTGCCGGTGCCGCTCTCGCCGATGAGTGTCAACGTTACGTCCTTGCCGGCGACGGCCCTCAGCATCTGATCGATCTTCTTCATGGCGCCGGAGCGCATGACTGGTTCGAAAACGATGTCAGGTTGTCGCTTCTTCAAAGGCATAGGCGGCAATGATGTACGCGATGTCGCTTCAGCGCCACCATCTCCGGTATTCTTGGCAACACGACAAAACCCGCTCCGTGGCGGGTGTCAGACGAGGGGCTTGTTCACGTAACGGTTCAATACCGCCATGACGCTGGCCGGCCGGCTCAGCCGTTCCTTCGTTGACGGTAGCTCAATGGCAAAAGCGTGAGATGTGCGCGGCAAGCGTGGCCATTGACGTTCCAGATTGTCGTTTTCTCGAAGTCTTGGTCCTCAATGTGGCATGCGATGTCGTTCCTTGGCCATGTCGGCGATGGCGAACGATCTGGCGAGTCGCAGAGGCTAACTAGCGGCGCAAAGTTAGTGCTGCGCGGGCGGGCCCAGCCCTTGCTTAAGGCGGACCCATGGGTAGTCCCAATACCACCGCCAGCCAATTTGTCGCGTTGGTTGCCGACAACCCTGAGACGGTCGACGAGCTGCAAGCGTACCTGGGTCGGGCAGGCGTCGTTGCGCAGGGCACTCGCGGCGTCGCCGACGCCGGCGGGGTGCCTCCCCATGCCACAGCCGTCGTGTGGTTCGCAGACGACTTTGCTGTCGCCGCCGTGATCACGGAGATCAGCGAGCTACGGAGGGTGCGGCCCCGGCTCAGGATCCTCCTCATCACGAGCGTGCCATCCACGTTCGCAGGACTGTTTGGCCAGGCGGGAGAAGCGCTGCCCCCGATTGTGCTCTCGAAACCAATCGTCGGGCGAAAGATCCTCGATGCGATCCGGCCAGCTGCGGTCATGCCACCGATGCACGCCGACTCCTAGAAGTCCGTTTCTCGTCAAAGGTAACATGACATCAAACACGCTGCGTGATGATTGCTACGACGCTGATGGTGCTCCGCCCATATTCTCGCTCGATACGCCTGAAGGGCTAGCGCTTCGGGTGGCTTTGGCGCTGCGTGCTGAACGCCGCATGCCCGATGCGACTTTCGATCGCTTTCTTGCGCCAGCTTTTCGAATCGTTTCTGGCCATTTTTGGACGCCCCTCGAGGTCGCTGCGCGCGCAGCGCGATGGCTCACGGAGTTGCACGTCCGGTCTGTCGTCGACATCGGGTCCGGCGTCGGCAAGTTCTGTATCGCCGCCGCACTGGGAAGCGAATGCTCCTTCACGGGCATCGAGCAGCGCCCGCGACTCATCAACACCGCACGAAGCCTGGCTCGGCTCTTCAACCTCGAGGGGCGTGTCGAGTTCGTGGCCGGAATTTTTGGCGAGCTCGCGACGCCGCCGGCGGACTGCTACTACCTATTCAATCCTTTCGGAGAGAACCTCTTCGACCCTGATGAGCGCCTGGCCGACGATGCTGATCTGAGTCAGGCCCGCTACCTCCACGACATAGCCGCGGTAGAAGGCCTGCTTGCGTCGGCTCCGTTGGGCACGTACGTGATGACCTACAACGGGTTTGGCGGAATCATCCCCGACGACTACGACGAAGTTCGGATCGACCTGGAGCTCCCTTGTGTGCTGCGTATGGCGCGCCGCGAACGGCTCAGCGCGTTCAGCCTGCCCCGAGCAGGTCGAGAATGGCGTTGATGAACGTCAGCGGGTGAGGCGGACAGCCGGGTACGTACAGCGTAGGCCCGACTTCTTGGAGGAAGCCCCGATCCACGCCAACCGCGCCATCGTACAGACCCCCGGAAATAGCGCAGGCGCCCACAGCCACGAGAAAGCGAGGCTCGGGCATGGCATCCCACGCCAGTCGCACGGCGGCCTGCATGGCACGGGTCAGGGGCCCCGTCAGAACGAGCGCGTCGGCGTGGCGAGGCGACGCCACCCACTCGATGCCAAAGCGCTGAATATCGAAGTTGACGTTCGCGATCGCCCCAAGCTCGAGCTCGCAGGCGTTGCAGCCACCAGCGGAGACCTGACGCATCTTCAGAGAGCGACCGAACAGACGCGCGAACGTCGCGCAGGCTCGCACGCGAATCGCGGATTCCGCGCCCTCCGTGACCACCAAATCGCCCGGCTCGCGGCCGCTCATGCGGGGCTCGGAAGTAAAGTCGAACTTCTTCGACGGGCAAACCTCTGCGCACGCATTGCAAAACACGCAGCGCCCCAAGTCGATCGCCACGGGATCTTGGCGAATGGCCGCAGTCGGACAGACCGCTTGGCAAGCGCTGCAGTCGGCGGCGCAAGGTTCGCGGCTGATGGTTGGTCTCCCGCGCAGTCCCGTCGGCACCGCCTTTCGCAAATCCGTTATGTATTGCGTCCCCTGAGCGACGCGCACCCGGAGTGACTTGAAGCTGTTCATAGGTCGTGCCCGCAGTAGGAGAGATCAAAGCTCTTGTTGCAGATGGGAAAATCCGAAATCTCGTTGCCTCGAAGGGCGAGCGCAAGACCTATCCAGTTTCGGAACGATGGATCTTGCACCTTGTAGTGGCTGAGCGCGCCCTGCCCGTCCGTCTCCAGGCAGTGAACGATCTCGCCTCGCCAGCCTTCCACTAGGGAGACCGCGATATGATTCGGCGCTAGGCTCTGGAGTGGCCGCCGCGGTTGCTGCCAGTTCGCGTGATGCGCGAGAACGGCGGAGATCCAAGAGAGCGATGCGTCCAGCTCTTCGACGCGAACCTTCGCTCGCGACCAACAGTCACCGTCCACGAGAACGACCGGCTGGATCGGCAGTAGCTGGTAGGCGCCCGTATGGACCAAGCGCCGTGCGTCGAGCGCAATCCCCGAAGCACGCCCGACCAGCCCGACCATACCGAGTTCCTTCGCTCGGCCATTTGGCAATACTCCGACGCCGCGAAGTCGGTGTTGAACTGTCCGGGCCGACAGGAAAAGCTCATTGACCGACACCAAGTCTCGGCGAAGCAGCGCGACGTTCGCGTCAACCAGTTTCAGCAAGTCCGGAGAGAGTTGCAGGTTCACGCCACCTGGACGGAGTGCGCCGCGTCCGAACCGGCTGCCACAAAGCCGCATCGTCGTGTTGATGGCGGTCGTTCGCAGCCGGCCATAGGTCGTCGCACCCTGCAGAAATCCGAGATCGGCCGCGAGCCCTGACAGCCCAGCCAAGTGCATGGCAACGCGCTCGAGCTCGAGGGCCAGCGCCCTGCCAACATCTGCTTCGAGAGTTGTTTCGCATTCAGCCAAGCTTTCGACTGCCGCGCAGTACGCCCACGCGTGACCGACGCTCGTGTCTCCCGAAATCGTCTCGACCAGCGGCGTCAGAAGGCGCGGATCCCGCTGCAGAAGTTGGCGTTCGACGCCACGGTGCTGGTATCCAAGTTGAATCTCGAGGTGGTGAACCTGCTCACCCAGGCAAGAGAACCGAAATGACCCGGGCTCGATGACGCCCGCGTGAATGGGGCCAACCGCAACCTCATGGACCTCTTTCCCTTCCACTTGGTAGAACGGGTACGAGTTCATCACCGCCTGCTCCTTCCCCTCGAAGCGGACAGGCTTCAACCAGGGGTGACCAGCGATGTGAAGGCCCGTCTGTTCGTGCAGCTCGCGCTCGAAGCAATGCAGCTCTGGCCGCGTGCTCGTGAGCTCATGGTAGCCGGTGTCGGCCAAGAAGACGGTGCGAGAAAGTCGGAAGCCGCCTTGCGAGTCTTCGAGTACCGCCGTGACCTGTACTGTTTCCTGCTGCCGCCGGCCGAACAAGGTGATGAGCCGAAAGTCCTGCTCGAGCCGCGCGAGTAGCTCCGCGCGCCAAGCAGTAGGCTCGAGTAACGGGACCTCACCTAGCGGCGCGCAATACGACAAGGCCGAGCTCGTCATCGGCCCTCCAAAGATTGAGCGACCTGCTGCAGGAGGACGTTGAGGGCCGGCGGGATGTAAATGCCGAGCACGACGAGCACGACGAGAAACGTGAGCTTTGGTAGGGCGGATGGTAGGGTTTGGCGCGGCCAGTCGTGCTTTTCTTTCGACGGGCCCCAAATCATCGGGAATACGGTGCGCCCGGTTGCCACGAACGTCATCGTGATTAATGTGCAGAACGCCGCGAACGTGAGCATGCGACCGGAGCCGACGAGCGCCGACAAGATCAGGAGCTCCCCCAAAAAGCTGCCAAAGGGCGGAAAGCCGAGGAGCGCAATCGTACCCACCATCAGGAAGACGCCGCTGTAAGGTAGTTCCTTGATCAGCCCAGAGATGACGCGCGTGTCATTCGTCTTGTAGTGTGCCATGATCTTGCCAGCGGTCAGGAATAGAATCGCCTTGATGAACGCGTTGCTCAGCACGTACAGCAGCAACCCGTAGGTCGCGGAGCCACCGACTCCCAACCCGATGGCGATGACACCAGCGTGATTGATCGAGGCGTAGGCGATCAACCGCTTGATATTGCGCGTAGCGATAATGCTAACCGTCGAGACCACCATCGACACCAGTCCCATCGCCAGCAGTTGGCCAGTCACGAGCCCCGGGCTGCTGACGCGGTAGATCTGGACGACACGGAACAGAACGACGAGCGCCGCGTTGAACTGAACAGCGCCCAGCAAGGCCGCCACAGCGGGCGGTGCCTCGTCGTAGGTCTCGGGTAGCCAGCTATACATCGGCGCCAATCCGAGCTTTGTACCAAGACCGAGCAGCACGAGAGCAAGCCCGAGCTTGCCCCAAGCATTTATCGGAAGCGGTCTGAGCTCGAGGAGGCGGTCGACCATGAACGTGGGCGTCAACCCGGCGCCTTCCATGCCGCGGCCCAGGCAAGCGAAGCCAAGGGCAACCAAGCCCAATCCGACGGTGGAGAACAGCAGGTAACGGAACGCTGCCCGCCGCGATGCCTCCGAGCGCGGTCTAACGATCAGCGGGGTGACGGTGAGGGCCGTAAGTTCGAGCAGAACCCATAGTGCAAGCAGGTGGTTGGCCACGAGCAAAGCGTTGGTGCTGGCCAGAAAGACAAGGGCCAGCCATACCAGCCGGCTGATCCCTTCGCGCAAAGCAGGGGTCGTGCGCACGCGGTGCCAGATGTACGTCGAGATGCCGAAGAAGATCGGGTTTACGACGACGAGAAAGAGCCGCGACGTGGCGTCGACCCGAACTAGGCCAGCGAACACGGCGGTCTGCGGAGGCACGCCGGAAACCTCGACGATGGCGAGCGTGGTGGTGATGAACGAGGCCCCCACGAGGACGACCGCCGCCCGCTCTCGGCCAGCACCCAGCAGCACGGCAAGCGACGCTAGCAATGGAACCAGGATGAGATCGCTCGGGCTCACAGCGTCGGTTCATCCTGAGTAGGCTCGGGTGGGAAATTGCCGCGCTCCGAGAAACCCTCGAGCAACCAAAGATACAAACCTATCGTTGCCACGACGATTACCAGCTGACCCACCTGCGTGACCAACGACTGGTGGTCGTGCTCCCCTCCTAGCTCGAAGAGGGCAATTCCGTTCTCGAGGCGAAGCGCGCCGACCACTTGGCCGAAAGGCGTTGACTGCGATGCCAGCACCAAGAACGCTAGCAAAACCGCAGCTGCCGCCACCGAAGTCAGGGCTCGCTGGTCGCCATCGATGGGGACTAGAACCGAGGAGAGGTTGAATGCCGCCAGCACGAGGCCGAGCGCCACCGTCCAAGACAGGAGGTTGGGTGGGATGATGTCGTGCCGCGCGGTGTGGTTCCGTGAACGCATCAGCCGATAGAGAAGCAACGGCGCACCAATTCCCCGAACGAGCACCAGATCAGCTAAATTCAGCCAGGTGCCGATGACGTGCACGTCGGGGTTCAGCCGATACGCGGCCCACGCTATCAGCAACCCTTGGCAAGACAGCCCGAACAGGCTCCCGCGCCACGTGGCCACGAATAGCGGTACCACCATCACTCCGAGCAAGCCCATCAGTAGGGGGCTCATCGCGAAGCACCCGTCCGCCAAATCGTGGCCAAGAGAGCGACGCCACCGCACGCGAGCGCGACGGCGATGTATTGAGGCACGGCGCGAAGCTTGAGGCGCGCAACCAGCGACTCCACTGTGCCGAGGAGTGCCGCGATGACCACGCAGAGAATTAGATTCACCGCTCCGGAGAGCCAGCCGGGGCTGCCCGCCCAAGGGTTGAGCAGAGTGGCGATGATGGAGGACCCAACGAAGAATTTGGTGGCCGACCCGAACTGGATTGCAGCCAGATCCGGCCCGCTGTGATCCAGCACCATGACTTCGTGCACCATGGTGAGCTCCAGGTGGGTGGACGGATCGTCGACAGGCATGCGCGACGTCTCGACCTGAAGCACGATCAGTAGCGACGCCACCGCCAGCACCCAAACTGCAGGGGGCGCGCCGGCCTGCAGATGCAAAGTCGAAATTTCGTGCAAGGTCCGATGCCCGCCCAGGAAGGAGAGGGCTCCCATGACCAGAAACAACGCGGGTTCGAGGATCGAAGAGAACACAGCCTCGCGCGCGGCGCCCATTCCTTCAAACGAGCTTCCTACGTCCAGGGCTGCCAGCATTACCGCGACGCGTCCAAACGCCCAGACATAGGCAAACCAAACGAAATCGAACGGGAAAGACGCGATAGGTCGAGAGCCCAGGAGCGGGGCGATGGCGCCTGAGCAAAGTGCAGTCACCAGGAACAGATGAGGTGCGACTCGGAACAACAGCGTCGTGGTCGTGCTGTAGGTGGGCCGCTTCCGGGCGAGGCGTTGAAGATCGAAGGCCAGCTGAAGGATTGGCGGGCCCTTGCGGCCCGACCACAGAGACTTCACGCGACCGATCACCCCCATGAGAACGATGGGCATGACGAGCAGCGCCGCAAAGTTGGCAAACCATGCGAACGTCATGGCCCGGCTCCGCCGAGCACGAGCGCTCCGATGATCACAAGCGCTAGCAACCCTGCAGCAAATGCAAACCGTGACTGCTCTGGAATGCGCTCGGAAGCGTGAGCGATCAGATCCTCCGCCTGGCCGAGCATCTCGAACATGCGTCGCTCGACGGCATCGAAATGATGAGTGCCCAGGTGGCTCGCATGACGCGGGAACGCTTCGTCGGGTAGTCGCTCGCGCCGTACGGAGGGCAAGAACGCCTCGAAGAGACGGACGAACTGTTCGGAGAACGAGCTCCCCGTGTACTGCATGCGGGGCGATGTGGCTGTGTAGCCACACCCCCAGGTGGCGCTCCGTTTCGCCCGCCGGCCCAGATACCACGCCAGACCAGCGGAGCTGGCCAGCGCGCCTGCCAGCAGCGGGTTCGCCAGCGCGAGAGGCGCGACCGCGGCCTGCACTCCGCTCAGGTCGTGCCCAAGAGAGAATAACTTCAGCGTGGGCGAGATGGCGCCCAAGGCCAGCTGGGGGACTAGCCCCAACGCAACCGCGCCCAGCGCGTGAAGGACCATGGGAGCCCACATGCTGGCGGGTGCTTCCTCGCTGACGTCTACCTTCGCGTCGCGAGGACTACCCAGGAAGGTCAAGCCGAACGCGCGGGTCATCGAGAGCGCGCTGACCGCACCCACGAAAGCCAGTACCGCAGCAAAGGCGATCAGCAGAATATTGGCCTGCCCCGTCGGGGCACTGCCCGAGAGTAATGCCGAGTAGACGAGGAACTCGCTCACGAAACCGTTGAGCGGCGGCAGCGCCGCGATCGCCAACGCTCCGATCAGGAATAGCGTCGCACTGAGCGGCATGCGCTTGGCGAGGCCTCCGAGCCTTTCGATATCGATGATGTGCGTCGCGCGGTAGACGCTCCCCGCCGCGTAAAAGAGCAAACATTTGAAGAACGCGTGATTCAGCAGATGCAGCAGCCCGCCCGCGAAACCGCAAATCGCCAGCGAGGGCACGCCCCAAGCCCAGCCCAGGTACCCGACGCCGAAACCGATCGCGGCAATGCCCACGTTTTCAGTCGAGGAATAGCCGAGGAGTCGCTTCAGATCGCGTTGGGTGGTCGTGTAAAGAATGCCGAAGAACGCCGAGAGCAGGCCAAACGACAGCACGCTCCAGCCCATCCACTCTTCGGGCTTTCCCATCAAGAGCGTGAAGCGCAGGAAGGCGAAGAGGCCGGCTTTGTGAATCACGCCCGACATGAGCGCCGAGACATGCGCCGGTGCTGCAGAGTGAGCCCGCGGCAGCCAGGTGTGGAACGGAAAGAAGGCCGACTTCAACGCAAAGGACACGCCGAGCAGTAGGAAGATAGTCCCACGAAGGGGGCTCGGTCGTGACAGGAACTGTCCAAACGACGCGAAGTCCATCGAATGGGTCTCGCTGTGCAGCAACATGAAGGCAGCAACGAGGACGAAGAGCCCGATGTGCGTCGAGACCAGGTAGTTGAAACCAGCGAAGCGGATCTTCTGGTTGCCGTAGTCCCAGATCACCAGCAGCCAGGCGGCCACAGCAGCGATCTCCCAGCCCAGCAGGAAGACTAGCGAATTTTGTACCGAGTAGATCAGGACGAAGGAGAGGCACACCAGGTTGAGCAGCGCGAAATGCGAGCCTCCGTTGCGACCCCGGTGAAAGTAGGGCCGCAAGTAACCGACTGCGTAGAGCGTGCCCAAGAACGTCATCGGCAGGCTCCAAGCCAGAAAGAAGGCACCCAATGCGTCGACCCGAAACGCGATGCTATGAATCGGCGAAGGCCAGGGCCAGACCACCTCCAACGCTGCATCTCCGCGCAGAGTCGGCAGCAGGCTCACCAGCACCAGCGTCGTGGCCGTTGCCTGAGAAGCCAAGGCTGCCATAGCTCGGGCCAGGTTCGACCGGAGCGCTAGGGTGAGCGCAGCACCGAGGAGCAGCACGGGCACGCTGAGCAAGAAGACGACGGTCATTCAACACCAAGGGGAGCGCGAAATTCAGGACGGCGACAGGTGAGCACGTCCGCGGATTGCGTCGAGGATGGTCCAGCCAAAGGCCGGTTTTGGCAGAACCAGCGGTGGCACGGAATGTCCGTCGGGCTCGAGTGCTGCACCGAGATGCTGAGGCGCCCCGGTTACCACCACGATCAGGAGTTTCGGTCGCGCGCGGCGCAGCGACACGATCGTTGTCTCCACCTCGCCGCGGTGAAAGTCATCCGGAAACAGGACCACGGCGGTCGCGGCCGGTGGCACCATCGAAACGTCCTGCAACCTGTGGGTTCCATTCGATGCCACCCCGGCCCCCTTGAAGTAAGAGTCCAGACCGTCGAGCGTCTGCGGATTGTCCGCGACGACGGTAACGTAGTTGGCCTTGGGGGGGGAGCGGCGTACCACGATTGATCCTGGGAGCTAACAGAGCAAGGTTCGGGCCGAGCATGGACACGGCCCTCAACGGGCGGGAGCCTCGCGGTACCAAGCAAATCGAGCCACCAAACACCCAAATGCGACACATTGTCCTGGTGTTTTTGGAGTTTCGGCTCCAATCCGACAGGCAAAATCCACGTGCAGGTTCCTCTGCTACGCGGTTCGCCGTTCAAATCGCAGGATGAGGGTGCCGATCGTTCCGCCCGTGCTCGGCACGCCCACAGCGCGTCGGTTCACTTCGCCCGCAATGCAGCGGGCGGCTTCGGTCGTGACGACTCGGCGGCGGGAAACAGAAGCGTCGCTGGTGTCGCCGCGGGGCCGCACTCGAAAACGTATTCGTACCTCGCCAGCTCCGCGGATCAATCCTCCGTGACGAAGCACGCAACGCACGTAGGTCGAGTTGAAGGCGGATAGCCGGCTCTTTGCCTCAAGGAGCCCTCGCCCTCGAAGATGACGGCGTCGGTCGAGGCCGAAATTGGGACCTGCTCGCTCAACGTCGAGTCGCCGTCAGGTGGCGGTGGAGCGGCGAGCTTGAGCGGAGCCCACTCGGTGCATTCAGCGCAACCGCTTCCGCGGCCGTGAGGCAGAGCAAGAGGACCCCATGGCCATTCGACAGGCGCCCCCACCCGCACAGCGAGTCGAGGTGGTCAGCTTCCGGTGAGCCTTCACCACCCTGTGAAGACGGGAGCGTCGGAACCTGCGCGGTGGCGGTGGCGGACGCAGAAGTGCCGCCACGCGCGTGTGGCCGGTTGGGGTCTTCGGCGCTGCCAGGAAGAAAAGACCGCCTGCAATGCCAAGCCAGGCCATGGCATGAATTCTGGAAAGACCTCTCTGGTGACTCTTTTTCATGATTACGCTGCCGGGGCGTTACGGCGGTCGAAGCACGCGCGAACAGTGTCAAGGAGCGTCCAGACCTGCACCGGAGCATCGAGGATCAGCAGCATGGCTCCGATCTCGACGTCACCTTCGAGCTTGTGAAGCGTTGAGGCGTGGGCCGTTACCAAGATGGCCGCGAAGATGTCCAAGGCGTGCGCCTCACGCAAAGTGACGACGACATCGGCCATCGAGAAGTCATCCACGAAGAGCACGAGCACTCCTCCACGCGGAGGGAGCCGCGCTGCGTGCGCGAGACGCGTGGAGCTGCGCGTCAGCGCGCCGCAGCACCAGAGGTAGCGGTGGAGCTCGTCGAGCGCTTCCGCGTCCGTTCCGACAACAGCAACCACCCTGACGCGCGGCGATCTCACGGCTGTGAAACACGCAAGCGCCGGGTGCATCGACCATGCCACGCCGGGCACGACCCGAGATACCGTCCCGTTCTCTCTCGCGTGCCTCCAAACAACCCGCTCGTCCAGGATGCGGCAGTTTGTCGCCTCATCGGGCTTGCGAGCGGGTAGGTTGAGCGATAATCGAGCCCAATTGGGGGACCGTGACATCAGTGCGGTCAGATCTGGCGGCGGTGGCCCGATGCCGAAGCGCGCGCCGAGACATGGCTTCTCCGCCCACGTTTCCCGAACACGCCCAGAAATACCGCCTGATGGTTGGTGCGCTTCTTGCTGACCGGGCCACGTGCCCACAGAGATCTCGCCAACTGCGGAACGCCTGCTGCTGGTTGATCTGAGCGAACGCGAGCGGCACGAGCTGCGGGAGCAACTGGTAGATGCCGGCTACGAAGTGGCGGTCGCTCTCAGCCACGCTGACGCTTGGGTGCAGCTCCTGACGTGGCGTGCGCACGGGATCATCGCCGACGGAGATTTCGCTGGCACCGAGGTCGCCAAGCTGGCCGACCTGATTCGACGCGCTGCGCCCACGCCAGTTTCCGTGGTCTTCCTTTGCCAGCAACACCCACCAGGGGAGGTGCCGGCCACGGTGCTGCTGAAGCCCATCACCTTCCTCGACCTTTTAGCCACCCTCCGCGTAAGTCTGGCGGCGTTAGACGACGCCCCGATTGCGGGGGGCTGGACTACTCCAAAGGGTGAGTGAATTTCGCCTGGTCGAGCGCCCGGCTGACGGAGACATGACAGATGACGACACACACAGTGGTCCTAATTCCTGGCGATGGTATCGGTCCGGAGGTCTCCAATGCGGTACGGAGCGTCTTCGAAGCCGTGCGGGCCCCCGTTCGGTTCGTTGAGCACCAGGCGGGCAAGACCGCACTCAATCGTGGCTATCGTGACCTGCTGCCCGAGGAGACGTTGGAAGCGATTCGTGAACACCACCTGGCGCTCAAAGGGCCCTGCACGACGCCAATTGCCGGCGGCTTCCGGTCAGTGAACGTCGCGCTGCGACAGGAACTCAACCTGTACGCTTCCCTGCGCCCAGTCCGTAGCCTCCCCGGCGTCAAGACACGCTACGAGAACGTCGACCTGGTCGTTGTCCGTGAGAACACCGAGGGCCTCTACGGTGGGCTCGAGAACGTCATCACCGATGGGGTCGTGGTGGCCATGAAAGTGGCCACGCGCAGCGCGTGCCAGCGCATTGCGGCTTGGACTTTGGACTATGCCAAGCGAAATCAGCGAAGAAAAGTCTCCGCCTTTCACAAGGCCAACATCATGAAGCTGACGGACGGGATGCTGCTCGAGGAGGCTCGCAAAGTACCTGCCGGGGGCGTCGAATACGAAGAGGTCATCATCGATGCCGCGGTCATGCGCCTGGTCCAGGACCCGAGCCGCTTTGACGTCATCATGTGCGAAAACCTCTACGGCGACATCATCTCGGATCTGTGCGCGGGCCTCGTCGGTGGGCTCGGTGTGTGCCCGGGCGCCAACCTTGGCGACCACGACGCAGTATTCGAAGCGGTGCACGGTTCGGCCCCCGACATTGCTGGCAAGAACCTCGCAAACCCGCTCGCCCTATTGATGAGCGCAGCCATGCTGCTCGCTCACATTGCCACGACACGCGGCGACGACCGCTGCCGCCTGCTGGCGGACCGAATCAGACTCGCCTATGAAGACGCCCTCACCCATGGCCAAACAACCCGTGATTTGGGCGGACAACTCGGCACGCGCGAGTTCGCCCAGGCGCTCATCCAGCACCTCAAGGGCTAGGACGAGCCGTTGGAGCAGCAAGCCGGCCTTGCCAGTACCTCTGCTGGATCCGCGAGACACAGTCCCCCTGCCCTGGCGTACAACGTGCACCGCTATGCGCAGCGCGACATGCACCAGCATGCCGAGAGCCTGAGCGCGGCCCACCGAGTGCCGCCGCCACGGGCGACGCTCGAACGCATGGCGAAGCGACTCGCCAAGGCTGTGCACAAGGTAGCGCCGCGCATCGAAGCGCTGCTGCGCCAAGCAGAGCAGCTGCCAGAGGGTGCGAAGGCCATCTGCATTGGCCTCGACCGAACGTCGGTACCGATGGCCGAAGAACGAGCACC
>Ga0164241_10003039_pt1 | contig 17388 bp, 16 predicted proteins | sample OricomyardsoilBY_FD_108780 | JGI IMG/M metagenome (GOLD analysis project Ga0164241, IMG submission 108780) | Backyard soil microbial communities from Emeryville, California, USA - Original compost - Back yard soil (BY) | ecosystem: Environmental > Terrestrial > Soil > Unclassified | place: USA...
GTTAGTTGAAGTAATAGTATCTAAATAATTGCCAGCACTATTAATAGTTTGCCCATTTATAATCACTGTTTGTGCTGGGCATAAGTTAATAGATTGTGTAGCAGTGTTATATGGCGATATAGTTACCTGAGTAGTACGGATGGTATCGCAACCTATAGTTGCAGGTATGGTATCAATATAGCTGCCTGCGGTATTTACAGTAGTGCTGCCTATTACAACACTTTGCCCGGCGCACAAGCTAAGGTTACGGGTAGTGGTGGGTTGTACAAATGGTTGGCAGTTGTTGTTTAAGCTGCTTATCCAAGCTGCATTAGCCACGTTATTGGGCGCACCGGGGGTTTCGCTGGTACTTGCCAATGCCTCGGTATAGTTAGCTGAGTTAAATGGGTCGTTATCAACCGTATTAGCCATGTATATTACATTGCCACCCTGTCCGCCGCTGTAGTACACATTGGTTAAGGCTGTATTATTACCCCAGCCAATTGAAAAATAAGGGACAGTAAGGTTGGTGGGCGCTACAGTATGAAAGGCATCGCCGCCGTTAGCCATACCCAGGGGTGTCCAAGTGCCGGAAGTTGAATAAATAGCGCCAGTGTATGATGAGCTGGCTGTATTTGGATCGGTATTGTTTTTTTCAAGCGTAGTTGAACTGATGGGTAATACATATCTGCAATCGGCATTAGCATCAGTTTCATCGGGTGTTAAAGCGGCGGTAGGGGTGCTAACATCGCCATCGTTGTAAACTAATATTAATGTTCCTATTTTAACATTGGCCCATTGGGGTATATTGGCAAAGCGTACATGGCCCGGTGCTATACCTGTGCCTGCGCCTGTTGCATGCCAGCCGTTGTTATCGTCAATTATCCAGCCGCGTAAGTCAACCGTACTGCTTGCGCAGGTTGGGTTACCAATTACCAAAAGCTCAACATATTCCTTAGTGCCCGACGGGCCTTGCGAAAGTTCATTAATAATTAATTGCGCATGGGCTTGTATGGCAAATACCGAAAGGGCTATAAAAGTTAGTATGCTTCTCATCATAAATATTAAAAAGGGACGCGAATAAAACCAAAATTCAACTAAGATATGATTACCTACATCATACGCTGTTTAATTGATTGGTTATCAATTAAGTAATTTGTGTTAAAGGTGTTTCTAAAAACACCCCGAATTCTTTTGCAAAGTTAACGCTAACGCGCGCATGCACACTGCCTTGTGCATCGTAAAACTTAGCTTTGGGTACTAAAGGGAAAATGCCCTCGTGCCACACATTGGGATGAATATAAAGGCCCTTGTCACCCTCAAAATAAAAGCTTACAAATTTTTCGGGCGTTACATCATCGCCGGGCAATGCCAATGGCACTATAAAAGGCGAGCCATCTAAGGGGAAAAATAATTGTCCGCCATCGGGGTGGTAGTTAGCATGCCACAGTAAAACTTTATCGGGAAAAGTGGCTCTTTCCTTTTGGGCTTCGCCGGGGTTTACTGCCCAGCCTAACAAGTATTCGTCATTTACGGCATTGTTGCGTCCGTAAAACACATCACCTTCCCACCAAAAATCGAAAATGCCGCTTTTAGTACCTGCTTGGTTGCCTGTACCTTCATCTATAGGCCTGCCACCCGTTTTGGGCCAGGTAACTATTTCAAGCGGATGTGTTTTGTAATCGGTTACTAACTCGCCATAACCTTTCAGGGTTTCGGCTGTTGCTTTTACTACAGGTGTTTTATGCCAAGGTAACGATGCGGGTACATCGGGCAACATATAATTTACGGCTTGTTGTGTGCTCATTTAATACAGTTTCAGGGTGCCAAAATTACACTATTATATTACGAAATACTTATTGCAACATCAACAATAGGTTGCTGCGGCTAATAGCGGCATTAGGTATTATAATAGATTACAAAACAGCCTTTAACGTTGTATCAAAGCTCATATAACTCTATGGGAAGGTCGTCAGGGTCGGCTAAAAATGTGAATTTCTTTTGCGTAAACTCATCAATACGTATCTCTTCTACGGTTATGCCTTGGTTTTCTAAGTCGCTTTTAGCCTGCTCAATATTTTCCACTTTAAAGGCAATGTGCCGTAGGCCCGTGGCTTCCGGGCGGCTTGGTCGAGGTGGTGGCGATGGAAAGGAGAACAATTCAATCAGGTATTCGCCATTTAAAGCTAAATCTAATTTATGCGACTGCCTTTCGGAGCGGTATACTTCGTTAAGTATAGTAAAGCCAAGTATTTGGGTGTAGAAGTGTTTCGATTTTTGGTAATCGGAACAGATAATAGCAATGTGGTGCAAGCCTTTTAAAAGTTTCATAATGCAAAATAGAAGAATGAACGCATAAGAAGAAAGGGACAAGAGGTATAGCAGTTGATTTGACTGAATTATTTTTACTAATTATCCATAATAGGCGATTAATATTCGGCATATCCGGAACATTGGTAAAATAATACGCACAGCACCTTCCGGGCGGCTTATTTTTGCTAATTGGGGAGTATTTAGTCCCGAACGTATGGTAGCCACTTGGCTGTGATGAGGATTTGATGCTTAATAAGAAAGGCTTAAATAGTAAATATTTAAAAATAAAATAATATTACAAGGTGGTTACACTTTTTGAGAATTTAGTATTGAAAATGAATAAATTAAGGATGGTTACGGGGTTACAAAAATAAAAATTGTAACCACCATTAATTAAAAATATATGATATGCGTATAGAGGTTGAAAATAATAGTTACCCGAAACAGTTTGATAGGGTAAAAAGAAAGGGAGAGAAGGAGGTGCCCCCTCGCTCTCCCTTGCGTAAATTATAGCTGATGGTTAAAACGCATATCGCCTTTGCGGCATATTTTGTGTTCGGGTATGGTTATTTTAAGTGCTGCGTGTATATCGGCGTTGTACACAAACTTTTTGGCAAACAGGCCCAGTAAATCTTCGGTACCAATAATTAGCGGGCCTATGCGTAAGGTAGTGCCTAAGCTAAAATTACCAAACACATCAACCGATAAGGGCACATACACACCAAACCATTTGTTTTCGTACTTAGGCACTGCTGTAAATGTGGTAACATGATGAACCATGTTGCGCTTAGGCGATAGGCCTTCGGACACATCGGCGCGTAGTGTAATGCTAAAATCGTTGCGTATGTTGTAATCAACAAACAGGTTAAAACGTGTGGGTAGCCAAACCGTAAAGTACTTACTGCCTTCGGTTACCACAAAGCGCGATTGTATAGTATCGGTTAAACTTTGCACCCCATCGGGAAACTGCGCATTGCTTACATCCCAATCTCTAATATCGGCATAAAAGTTTTGGCTATCGCCGCGTTTAAAGCGCAATGCGCCTATATCAATTATCGAAAAGCCTGCGGCTATTTTATAATGCTTTTTATCGCTTACGGGCTGACAGTGACAATCCATCTGGTCGTATTGCTTGCTTTTATCGGGCCACCATTCATATATAACTCCAATATCGGCGCCTACTGTTGGTATACCGTTTTTAAAATTAGTAGTGCTGCGCGCGTAATCGGCTACCGTTTGCGGGCTATTATTAGATGTTGCAAAGCCATCGGAGTATGCATAACTGGCTTGTGTGTTGTATATATTCAGTTTGTCGTACTCTGTCCATTGGTAGCTAAAGTCCTTAACATACCCCACTGCACCTGCTATGGGTTGTAGCAGTTTAATAGTACCACCAGCCTTAATAATGTTTTCGCCCTTATTATATACAACCCGCGAGTAGGTAATGCCGAAGTCGTTCCAAGCAGCGGTTTTTAAACTAAGGTTGGCATTGTACAGGTTTTTGCCCAAGTAGCCGGTAATGTTATTGGCATTGTAGCCTAAACCATAGTAAGCAGTACGGGCAAATATTTCGGTTACGTTATCGGCATTGGCTATAAAATTGCTGTGGTAGCTAAAGCCAATAGCATTTAAAAACCTGTTTTTTTTAGGGCCGAACGAAAACATGAATGACAGGAGGCCTTGTATTTGTGCGCCAGCGTAGGCGCGTTTGTCCTTACCGTTTACACGTTCGTGCATGTAATTGGCCTGAAAATTAGGATCGTTAAAATAGGAGGGGTGCAGTAGTGCCCTTTTATCGATACCAACATAGTTATTGTTTACGTTGGCGGCTACACCAATCAGGTTTACATCGGCTATAATATTGCTACCAGCTATGGCAGGGTTGTAGTCGACATTTGTAATGCCGCCATAAGGGCTACCGCGTAATGATGTAAAGAATTGGGCTTGGGCCGTAAGCCCCGTTACGATGGCTGCAAAAGCCGCTAACAAACTTTTGTACATAACACATTGGGGTTTGGTTAAACAAAAGTTGAAATAGTAGCATAGCGTAGCGGTTATACCATTAGTAACGCAGGTATGTAAGTTTTTAGTATCTGCAACAATAAAAAATGCCCCAAGTTATTGATAACCTGAGGCATTTAATATGCTATGTTTTTTTGTTTAGAAGCCTATGCCAAAGCGTATGCCCGGTATAATGGCCATTACATTGCCCGATGAGTAACCTTCGGAGTAATTACCCATATCATCATAATAATAAAGGTAATTGCGATAGTGTATATTTTTGAAATTAAGGTTGGCTAACAAACTAAAATTCACCTTTCGGCGAGTATTGAATTTAGCTCCGAAACCTACCCCACCCATAGCGCCACCGCGGCGTTCGCTAAAGTTATTGCCCATATCAAAGGGCATACCTCCACCAGGCGATAGGCAATAGCCAGCTTCAAGCGTGTAAAAAGGTGTAATGCGTTTCTTTAAAATATCTCCTTCGTAATATAAATACAGTGGCAAATAAACACCCGAGATATCATTGCTATTAAAGGATGGCCCACCATTACTGCTAACACTTGTAAAAGGTGTGTTGCCTAACATATCTATGCCAATACCAATACCTATGTAGCCAAACCTGCCAAACTTATAGCCGTTTACTATGCGCACGCCACCTTGCAGGTTTTCGAGCAATAACTGCCCTTGAAAGAAATAGCCCTTTTTGCGGAATTGGTATTGCCTGCGGGCACTATCTTTACTATGGTAGTAATTGCCACTGTGCATGTTTCCGCGTTCGTAATCGCGTGGGGCAGGTTGTTCGTCAGCTACTTTATTTTCCTTAGTTATTTTGGCTATATCGGTTACAACTACCGTAAATACATTACCTCCAACGGTTTGTATTTTTAAAGTTTCGCCGGGTACTTGCTCAATTATAAGCCCTCGGTATATGTTACCGTTTTTAAGATATACCACGTCTTCCATATTTTGTTGCGCGAAAGCAATAATTGAAAGTATGGCGAAGATTGTAGTAAGAGATATTAATCGTAGTGTTTTCATAATTTATCTATTTAGATACGCTAAAACGCTATAAGCGGATTATTGTTTTGTGGAAAGCGTGTTTAATTATTTTTAGGACAGGGATTAAGCTGCTGTTGCAGGTGTTTTCTTTTTCATAATGCGCTTACGGTGCTGTTCACCCCAAACCTTCATTTCGTACAATACCTTATCTAATGAGCTTCCATAAGCGGTTAATTCGTATTCAACCGTAACCGGTTTGGTATCATAAACTGTTCTGGTTACCAATTGGTTTTCCTCCAACTCTTTCAATTCTTTTGAAAGCATACGTGCGGTAATATTGGGTATTTCGCGCTCCATTTCTTTAAAACGCATTTTGCCACTCATTAATGCGCCCATAATAGGCAGTTTCCATTTGCCGCTAAGTATATCTAAAGTATCGCGTATAGGCAATGCGTATTGTGTACACTGTTCTTTGTTATGGTTGCTGTTTCGTATCATATTCTCTTATTAGTTAGTATACTGTAGTATACCGATATACTTTGGTATACCAGTTACTAAAGTATAGCAAATGTACAATAAGTTTGCATCAACAAAAATTACTAACTAAAAAAATGAGTGTTATGAATATTGCAATTTGGATTTTACAAGGTGTATTGGGAGCCATGTTTATGATGTCGGGAACAATGAAGGCTACATCTGAAAAAAGTAAACTGGCCGTAAAAATGCCTTGGGTTAACGATTATAGTGCGGGTATGGTTAAATTTATTGGTGTATCGCAATTATTAGGTGGAATTGGTTTAATAGTACCATGGGCAACGGGCATACTACCCATATTAACACCCATAGCAGGTATTGGGTTGGCTTTAGTAATGCTATTGGCCGCTATATACCATTTAGGTAAGAAAGAATATAATGCTATAGGCATTAACGCATTATTAGGAGGCCTGGCTTTAGTAATTGCCATAGCAAGGTTTATGCAGGTTTAATAATAATGTAGCTATACTATTGCTGATGTTTTATTTTGTAATTGTGCTATTACATTATGTTTGGTATGTTGCTGTAAACTTTCAGCATCATAGCTTTAATTTCAGTAGTGCATAAGTTGCCTGCGCTTCCCTCATGGGTATGCCGTACGTTGTGTTCGGGGTTAAAGTTCCCACTATTAATGGCATTACCTACTTGCTTATAAGCATCGCGGAAAGGAACACCTTGTACCACCAGTTTGTTTATTTCTTCTACGCTAAACAGGTCGTCAAATTGTTTGTCGCTTAATATATACTTGCGTATTTGTATTTGGGGTAAGGCATATAAAAGTATTTCCAGGCAATCTTTCATGGTGTCAATACATGGGAATAAAATATCCTTAGTTAATTGTGTATCCCTATGATAACCTGATGGTAAGTTGTTGCACAGCATGGTCATTTCGTTAGGGGCGGCCTGTAACCGATTGCACTTAGCGCGTATTAATTCAAATACATCGGGGTTTTTTTTGTGCGGCATTATGCTACTGCCTGTAGTGAGTGATTCAGGGAATGTTATGTATGCAAACTGTTGGTTCATGTATAGGCATATATCGTAAGAGAACCGCGATAATGTAGCACTTATGGATGCTATAGCGTTTAATGTTGCCTTTTCGGTTTTTCCACGGGTCATTTGAGCATATACAGAGTTGTAATTCATTTCGGCGAAGCTTAATTGCTTTGTTGTTTGTGTACGGTTTAACGGAAATGCCGAACCAAAGCCAGCACCTGAACCCAATGGGTTTTTATCGGCAATATGATAAGCTGCTATTACCATTTCCATATCATCTACCAAGCTTTCGGCATAAGCGCCAAACCATAATCCGAATGATGATGGCATGGCTAACTGAAAGTGCGTGTAGCCCGGTAGTAAGTCGTTTTTGTATGTTTCGCTTAGCGTTTGTAATAGTTCAAATAGCTGAAAGGTTTGTTTGGCAATTTGTGTAAGCTCGTATTTTAAATACAATTTAATATCAACTAAAACCTGATCGTTCCGCGAACGGCCCGTATGTAATTTCTTACCTGCTTCACCAATGCGTTCGGTTAATAGCTTCTCCACTTGCGAGTGCACATCTTCGGCATGTTCTTCAATAATAAACTTGCCATCGCGTATTTCTTGCAGTATGTTGTTTAACCCGTTAGTTAATGCTTCACATTCTTCAGCATTAATAATGCCGATGGTTTGTAACATAGCAGCATGTGCCAACGAACCTTGAACGTCATATTCAGCCAGGCGCATGTCCCAAACTTTATCGTTACCTACAGTAAACCGTTCAACCATTAAGGTATCGGTGTTATAGGTTAAATCATTTTTTTGCCAAATTTTCATGTGCTATGCTTTTAATTGGTTAGCGTAAGTTGCTAATAGTTGTATGTAAGTAGCTATGCCGTTTTCTATTTCTTGCACGTAAATAAATTCATCAGCAGTATGCGATCTTGCCGAATCGCCGGGGCCTAATTTTATTGAGGGGCAGGTGAGGAGCGCCTGATCGGAAGTTGTAGGGGAGCCGTATAGCTCAATATTCATATTTTTAGCAATGCCTACAAAAGGGTGATCAATATCTATAAACGATGGTTTTATTCTTGTAGAGCGTTCAGCAACTTTTGATGTAATGTTCTTTCTTATTATTTCGAGAACCGCCTGATGCGTATAACATTCATTCAATCGTATATCTACAGTAAATTTACACTCAGCGGGTACTGTATTGTGAGTTGTACCAGCCTGTATAATGGTAGCGTTCATACTTACAGGCCCTAACCATTCCGATGCTTTTTCAAATTGAAAAGTACGGAACCATTCAATATCTTTCATGGCTTTATAAATGGCATTCTCGCCTTCGTTGCGCGCTGCATGCCCTGCCACCCCTTCGGCAGTGCAGTCGATTACCAATAGCCCGCGTTCAGCAACTGCTATCTTCATTAATGTAGGCTCGCCAACAATGGCTAAATGTATTTCGCCTAACTCAGCAAGTATACTTTCAATGCCACCTTTGCCGCTGATTTCCTCCTCGGCGGTAGCAGCATATATTAAATTGAAAGGTAGATTTTTGATATTATCGAAATGAAAAAATGTGGCAGCCAAAGCCACCAAAGCGCCGCCAGCGTCATTACTGCCTAAGCCATATAGTTTGCCGTTTTCAATAACAGGCTTAAATGAATTGCGTGTGTAGCTGGCATTGGGCTTAACTGTATCATGATGTGAGTTAAGTAAAATGGTTGGCTTATTGGTATCGAAATATTTATTAGTTGCCCATACGTTATTCCCTTTACGCATGGTATCAATTCCCTGTGCTTGCAGAAATAAACCAATAGCATCCGCAGTTTTATCTTCCTCTTTACTAAATGAGGGTATGGCAATTAGAGTTTGAAGAAAACCTAATGCATCGGTATAATACTTAGCAAGTAATGCGGGTTCCATATCCTTTTTTATTTTCTGCAATAGGTTTAATAAACGAAGCGTGGGCTATATATACCTGGTTTACCCCTTTAATAAGGGCATTAAATGCATTATCTATTTTAGGTAACATGCCAGCCGATATACTGCCGTCCGCTTTTAATGCCTCGGCGTTTTGTGTGTTTATTTCGTGAATAACAGAGTTGTTGTCGTTTACATCTTTTAATACGCCTGCTTTTTCAAATCCGAATAGCAAAGTTGTTTTGAATGTTTTGCTTAAAGCAATAGCTATTACCGACGCTACCGTATCTGCATTTACATTCAGCAACTCCCCATTATTACTATACGATATGGGAGCGATAACGGGGGTGATGTTATTGTTAAGCAACATACTCGCAAATGATGTATTTACTGTGTCTTCACTTATATCGCCCACAAAACCATAATCTATATCTATAACGGGGCGTTTAACGGCAGGTATTAATTGAGCATCGGCACCACTTAGGCCAATAGCATTGCATTGTAAACTTTGAAGTTTAGCCACAATGGATTTATTTATCCAACCTGCATAGGTCATGGTTACAACCCGCAATGTTTCCATGTCAGTAATTCTGCGTCCATTTACCATGTTGGTTTTAATACCCAATTGCTCGCTTAGTTGCGTAGCTAATTTACCACCGCCATGTACTAATATTTTAGGCGTAGTAATAGCTGCAAAATCTGAAAGGAAGCTATTCAGTTGCTTCTCGTCATCAATAATGTTGCCACCAATTTTAACTACTAATAGTTCCTGCATTATAAGCCCTCCAGTATTTTCTTTAAAACTGTTTGCGCTGCAAATACGCGGTTCTCAGCTTGTAATTGTATAATACTTGATGCACTATCAATTACAGCATCGCTTAATTCAACATTGCGCCTTACGGGCAGGCAATGCATTATTTTTGCATTGTTGGTAATGGATAAATTCTCAGGTGTTAAAAGCCAATCGCCGCTAACAGACGGCATAGCACCATAGTTGTTATAGGCCGACCAGTTTTTTACATATACATAATCGGCACCTTTTAATGCTTCATTTTGATTATAGGTAATGGTAGCTCCATTGGTAAATTGTTCCGCCAATTCATAACCTTCGGGCTGTGCAATTACCACATTAGCACCCGATGCAATAGCCCATTCAGCAAATGAATTGGGTACTGCTTGCGGTAATGCTTTAATGTGCGGCGCCCATGTTAGTACTACGTTTGGTGCTTGCTTGCCTTTCCATGTTTCGTGTATGCTTATCATGTCGGCAAAGCTTTGCAATGGGTGGCGTGTTGCCGATTCCAAACTTACAACGGGTTTAGTGCAATAGCGCATAAAACTATGTAATACTTGCTCGGTATAATCTTTCTCCTTATCAGTTAAGCTTGGGAAACACCTAATGCCCACTATATCGCAATAATGCGAAACAACAGCTGCTGCTTCGCGCACGTGTTCGCTTTTGGTGCTGTTCATAATAGCGCCATCTTCAAACTCAATTTGCCAACTGTCTTTATCCAAGTTTACCACCATTACATTCATCCCTAAGTTATAAGCTGCCTTTTGGGTACTCATGCGTGTGCGTAAGCTGGGGTTCAAAAACAACAGGGCAATGGTTTTATTTTTACCCAATTGGTTAAATGCAAAAGGTTGTTGTTTCAGTAATAACGCTTCTTCAGTTAACTGGGTTACATCTTCTGCATCGTGTACTGAAATATACTGTTTCATTAGGCAGGTTGGTTTTGTAAGGTGGTGCTCAATGCTTCAATAAATACATCAGCTTGCGCTTTTGTAATATTTAATGGCGGAAGTACCCGCAATGTATTTTTATTGGACGAAGAACCTGTAAATATTTTGTGCTGTTGAAGTAATGTATTGCGCACAGGTGCACATGCCTGGTTTAGTTCAATGCCAATCATTAAGCCCATGCCGCGTACTTCTCTAATATTAGGTAGCTTGCTAAGCTCTTCTATTAAGTAGTTGCCAATAGTTGCAGCATTCGCAATCAGGTTTTCATTTTTTATTACATCTAATACGGCAATGGCTGCGGCACAAGCTAAATAGTTGCCACCAAAGGTAGTGCCTAACAAACCATGTTTAGCTTTAAACATAGGGCTAATTAAAACACCTGCTACCGGAAAGCCATTACCCATACCTTTAGCAACAGTTATTAAGTCGGCTTGTATACCTGCATATTGGTGTGCGAAGAAATGCCCGCTACGACCGTAGCCAGATTGTATTTCGTCAAGTATTAAAACGGCACCCGTTTCTGTACATAGCTGCCTTAATGTTAGTAGAAAAGAAGTGGTTGGTATTTGCACACCACCTACCCCTTGTATGCCCTCAATTATTACCGCGCACACATCAGTAGTTAAATGCCCGCGTAATGCAGCTTCATCATTTAATGGTAGAAATACAATATTGCTATTCTCGTTTACAGGTGCTTGTATGCTTGTATCATTAGTACATGCTACAGCTAATGATGTACGCCCGTGGAATGATTGATTAAATGCAATTATCTTTTTTCTGCCATTGTGGAACGATGCTAATTTTAATGCATTCTCATTGGCTTCGGCGCCTGAATTACAAAGAAAAAGATGGTAGTTATTATGGCCTGATAGTTCACCTAACTTTTCGGCCAATTCATGTTGCAGCGATATTTTTACAGAGTTAGAATAGAAGCCCAGTTGCGAAAGTTGCGACGAAATTTTCTGAACATAATAAGGGTGGCTATGGCCAATAGATATAACTGCATGCCCACCGTATAGGTCCATGTATTGGGTTCCTTTATTATCGTACAGGTATATGCCGCTACCCTTTACGGGCTCAATATCAAACAATGGATATACATCAAATAGTTCCATACTAAAATGCAGATGGTTTTAGGTTAAGCCCGGTGGTTTCAGGTAATCCCAAAGCAAGGTTCATGTTTTGTACAGCTTGCCCGCTGGCACCTTTTAAAAGGTTGTCGATGGCAGAAGTAATAACTACTTGTCCGGTTATGCTTTCAATATTTATAAAGCAGCGGTTAGTGTTAACTACTTGTTTTACATCAACTGCAAACGGTACAACTTTTACAAACGGATGGGCAGCGTAGTAGTTTTGGTATATGGTTTCCAATTCAGCTTGCTCAATATTTAACTGTGTGTATGCGGTTGCAAAAATGCCTCGCGTAAAATTTCCGCGCTGTGGTATAAATAATACTTCATCCGTAGCTTGTGGCTGTAGCTGCTTCAAGCTTTGTTTTATTTCACTAATATGCTGGTGGCTGAATACTTTGTAAGTAGATGCATTAGCGCTGCGCCAGCTAAAGTGTGTGGTATTGGTTAACGATTGCCCCGCGCCTGTTGAACCAGTAGTGGCATTAATATGCACGGCATTATTTAGCAAGCCTGCCTTTGCCAATGGTAAAAGTGCCAATTGTATGCAGGTTGCAAAGCAGCCGGGGTTGGCAATGCTTTTTGATTGTTTGATAGTATCGCGGTTCAATTCAGGTAAGCCGTAAGTAAATGTTCGGTTGGCTAAAGTGTTATTAGTTTCCAACCTAAAATCGTGGCTTAGGTCAATCACTAAAACACTATCAGGTAAATTGTTTTCGTTCAAAAATTGAATGGCTGCACCATGCCCGCCGCACAAAAACAGTACATCCACATCGGTGCTATGTTCTTTGCTAAAAGTTAACTCTGTTTCGCCGAATAAGTCTGTGTGTACAGCATATACTTTATTGCCAGCGTTGCTGTTGCTTTGTACAAATGCTATTTCAACATTCGGGTGTAGTAACAGCAGACGTATTAATTCGCCGCCTGTATAGCCCGCAGCGCCAATAATACCGGCCCTAATTTTCATGGCCGTCTAATTTTTGAAATTGGTTAACCTGATGGTAAATACTTGTTTGGTTACCGAATATTTTAGCAAAGCCTTTTACATCATCGCCGCTCCATGTATTGTTCATTTCGCCATAGCTGCCAAACTTAGCCGACATTAAGTCGTGTGCCGATTCGATACCTGATAAATGGAAGCGGTATGGCTGTAACTGTACAAAAACTTTACCCGTAACAAATTGCTGGGTGGATGTAAGGAACGCCTCGATATTGCGCATAACAGGATCTAAGTATTGACCCTCATGTAACCAGTTGCCATACCAAGATGCCAACTGATCCTTCCAAAATAATTGCCATTTGGCAAGGGTGTGTTTTTCTAGCAGGTGGTGAGCTTTTATAATAATAAGAGGTGCGGCTGCTTCAAAGCCCACACGTCCTTTTATACCTATGATAGTATCGCCCACATGTATATCGCGGCCAATAGCAAATGGGGCTGCTAAGTTTTGGAGCGCTAATATAGCATCAACAGGATTATCGTAATGGGTATCATTAACGCCTTTGAGTTCGCCCTGCTCAAAATTTAAAACTACATCTTGTATTTCGGTGGCTGATAATTGCGTAGGATATGCCTGCTCAGGCAATATGCCATTCGAGTTCAGTGTTTCTTTTCCGCCAATGGATGTACCCCAAATACCTTTGTTAATGCTATATGCCGCCTTTTCAAAGTTCATATCTACACCATGCGCTTTCAAGTATTCAATTTCCTGTTGACGAGATAGTTTTAAGTCGCGGATAGGGGTAATGATTTTTACGTCGGGTACCATTATCTGGAACACCATATCAAAACGCACTTGGTCGTTACCGGCACCTGTACTACCATGTGCTACAGCTTCGGCACCAATTTGGCGTGCGTACTTAGCCACAGCCATAGCCTGCACTATACGCTCGGCACTTACCGAAAGCGGGTAGGTGTTATTTTTAAGTATGTTACCATACACTAAGTATTTTATAACATCGTTGTAATAGCTGTTGCGTTCATCGGCACATTTATAAGTAGCCATGCCTAATGCTTTGGCATGTGCGCCAATGGCTTCAACTTCGGCATCGGTAAAGCCGCCTGTATTTACGGTTAAGGCGTGTACTTCGTAACCCAATTCTTCTTTTAGGTATAAGGCACAATAGGTGGTATCTAACCCGCCGCTAAATGCCAATACTACTTTTTTATTGTTGGTCATTAGGAAGGTTGTTTTTGCTTTGTGAATGAATAAGTATGCCTTCGCTTAAAAATAACGAGGTAGTGTTACGGGTATCTTCATTTTCCGGTAACTTTTTGGTTTGCTTGCTTGTAACCGACTTGCCTTTTTCCATAGGGTCGTAAAGCATGGCTGTACACAGGCAGTTCTTGCGCTCCTTGCTTTGCAGTATAGCAAAGTTTACACAGCTTTGGCAACCTTTCCAAAATTCCTCATCATCGGTCAATTCCGAATAGGTAACAGGCTCGTAGCCTAGTTCAGAGTTTATTTTCATTACAGCCAAACCGGTAGTAAGCCCGAATATTTTCGATTCGGGATATTTGGTGCGCGAAAGCTCTAATATTTTCTTCTTAATTTCTTTGGCTAAACCGCTGCGCCTAAAGTTGGGCGATACTACTAAACCCGAGTTGGCAACGTACTTACCGTGGCTCCAGCTTTCTATATAACAAAAGCCTGCCCATGCACCATCAAGCGTATAAGCAATTACAGCTTTTTCCTCCTGCATTTTTTTGCGGATGTACTCGGGGGCGCGGCGTGCAATACCCGTACCGCGGGCCTTTGCCGATTCCTCCATTTCAGTACAAATTGTTTCTGCGTAATGCAGATGTTGCTCGTTGGCAACAGTAACAATAAATAATTGTTCCATTTTCAGTAAAACCAATAAAAATTTGAATAAAATATTTCAAGTAGCTAACGCCAAGCGTAGCATTTAACAGGACTGCGGTAAGCTGTTTGCGCTTACCTTACAGTATAAGAATGGATGGGTTGTATCAACGTCGCGGAAAAAAGGGAGTAGATAAGTTATTACCAATGGAATGGCTATCCATTGTAAAAACCGTTCCCCTAAGCGCGGAGGCTTTTTTCATATTACAAGCTGTGGCTTGTAACGCTGTAGTAGCATGTATGAAAGTAATGATCATCTTTTAGTTAATACCCTTCTTTTGAAAAGGAATACAAAGGTGCATAAATCTGAAGATTAAAAGGTGAATTTTTGTGAATTTTTTTTTGAGGACTGTAGTGGCTCCACATCCAATTACTAAAATGAGTTTAACCGCTCTTCAAGTGCTATGGCCTTTGGGAACAGGATGTTCACCTCTAAATGGATGTGTTCTTGTGAGTCGTCCTGAAAGGCTTTCAGCTTATCGCAAAGTACACCACAGGTTGTGCAGTCGGTTAGGTTAGGGTTAAAGTTGTTTGATAAGCATTGTATGTCATCAATTAATTTAGCCATCTCATCATGCTCTTGCTCAACTATTCTTATTGGGCTTTTAACGGTATGTACATACGATTGTGGTAACCTGCGAATTTCGCCTAATGCCAACTTCTCTAAATTCTTTATGTAGGGAAACAATACCAGCTCTTCTTTTTGTAAATGGGTTTCAAAGTCGGCCATTAGTTTTTTCCAGTTTTCAGCTATCCTAATGGTTTCTGGGTATTGCTTTCCGTTTAGTTCTGCTGTTTTTTGGGCAAACGCATTAATTAGCTCTAAGTTTTTAGTAACATATTTGTGGTGCACGTTTACAATATAATCGCACAGAAATGAAAGGGGCCAATCGTTAAAGTTGTATTTAACTTTATTGCCCGTGCTTGTTGCTATGTCAATTTCGCTTGCTAATTCAACAGCACTGATATGTTTTTCTAAACATACCTCATACATTTTTCGCTTACCGTCATATCCGTAGTCAATTCCATACCGCTTAAATATTTCGGCTGCGCGGTAGTCTTTTACTACTATATCGGCTATGGTTGTTTGTTGTATCATACGGGCACTTAAATCACACTCTTTAATTCTTGCAATACAAAGCTATTACATAGGTATGGGACGGATAATGACTTTGCTCATATCATATTATGACATTGTTACAATTAGGACTTATTTATGCTTATTATGTAGCTAACACATGGTAAGTAATGTTACAGTGTATTGATGCCTAAAGAGATACATAAAATTTGATTACACAATATCGTCACGTTCAATTACATTTGGCACCTGTTATTCTTTTTCCCAGCTCAGCATCCAAAATCACTCAATACCCTACAACCCTACAATGAAGAAAAGTACAGCACCTAAAAAGCAATTTTTCCCAGCAGACTGGCCCGCAGATGGCCCCATTGACCTAACACTACATGATTTACCCCACGCCTCATCTACTACCGAATGGTGGTATATGCATAGCCACATTAAGGCTAAAGGCGACAGGAATTTCTCGTTGTTTGCGTCGTTTTTTGTTAAAGTAATTGATTACGACAAGGTTACTAAAACCCCTGTACATGCCTATTCAGTAATATGGGGTATATCGGACCTTGACAAAAAGGAATACCATACTGTATCGTTGGTTGATAAGCGTGCGCCACAATTAGGCTTACAGCGTTTGCAACGTGGCGAAATTGTTAAGGATCCTTACATTAAGCGTGCGGCTATTGAAATGCTGAAAAAGGGAGTGGTGCCGCACCCTGATGAGTTGTTAAAAAATGAACCTCATGTATCTAACACAAAACTGATGTTGGATTATGACGGTAATACTTTTAAAAAGAATAATGACGGTACGTACTCGCTAAACCTGTTTCACGAAGAGTTGCAGATTGGTGCATCGTTGAAATTTACCCCACAAAAACCACCAACGCGCCACGGCGATAATGGAGTAGTGCGCGGTGTATCGGCTGAAGATATGTTTTACTATTTTATTCCTAAGTGCGAGGTGAAGGGTAGTGTAACCATTAAGGATAAGAAGCACAATATTGATACCGCTACAGGCTGGTACGACCATGAGTTTGGCTGCCACCCCGATAAGAAGCGCGAAGATATGAAACGCGATGTAGCCTGGAACTGGATTGCCATGCAGTTAGATAACGGAAGTGAGTTAACAGCTTACGACCTTACTGATTTGAAAACAGGTAAGGATTGCGGATCGTTTATAATAATGATTGATAAGGCAGGCAAGCGCCATTATTCAACCAAGTTTAAGCTAACACCTATTGGCGAACAATGGGTAAGTACGCGTACTTTTACCGAGTACCCTACCCTTTGGAATTTAGAAGCACCCGAGTTCGGCTTAAAGGTGCAGGCACAGGCAGCATTCCCTAATCAGGAATTTGCTACCGTAATTAGTAAGCCCGCTTTTTGGGAAGGACGTATGAATATTACCGGAACTATGCGCGGCAAAAAAGTAAGCGGCCCTGCATATATTGAAAGGCACGGCTTTATTAAGAGCGATAATATGAAGGAGTTCCTAAAAGCTGTATCAAAGGAAACTTTGAAATCGGTGAACAGGATATTGCCAACCGCTTTCGGACAAGAGAAGTTTGAGGAGTTGGTATCTGCAAAAGGTAATAAAAGCCTAACCGATGGTTTAGATAAAGAAGCTTACATCAATACCTTTATTAAACCCATACGCGAAATAACCGACCGTGGTGGTAAATCGTGGCGTTCATACGCTACTATTGCTTGTTGCGATGTGGTGGGTGGTAACTCTCAAAAAGCTATCGATTGGCTTTCGTTGCCGGAATTAATGCACGTAGGTTCATTAATTGTGGATGATGTGCAAGACCGCTCGGAAGTAAGGCGCGGAGGCCCTGCTTCACACAAA
>Ga0164241_10003040_pt1 | contig 17387 bp, 12 predicted proteins | sample OricomyardsoilBY_FD_108780 | JGI IMG/M metagenome (GOLD analysis project Ga0164241, IMG submission 108780) | Backyard soil microbial communities from Emeryville, California, USA - Original compost - Back yard soil (BY) | ecosystem: Environmental > Terrestrial > Soil > Unclassified | place: USA...
AGAACAACAACTCGGGGAAGGCATGAACGCAGCGCGCCTGGCAGGCATGCTCCTGCTGCAGCTCGCGGCCATCGTGGTGGTCTGCCGGCTGTGCGGCTGGGCGATGAAGCGCCTCTTCGCACAGCCGAAGGTGGTCGGCGAGATCATCGCCGGCGTCGTACTGGGGCCATCCGTCTTTGGCCTGCTCGCCCCCGATGCGCAAGCCTGGCTCTTTCCCCAGCCGTCACGCGATTTGCTTTATGTGGTGGCCCAGTTCGGCATCGGCCTCTACATGTTCGTGGTCGGGCTGGGCTTTCATCACGAGCACTTCCGCGCCAATGCCAAGAGCGCGGCCGCGGTTTCCCTGGCCGGAGTTGCCGCGCCATTCCTGGCCGCGGTCGCGCTGGCACCGTGGCTCATGGCGGCGACCGGCCTGTTCGGCCCGGATCTCAGCCTGCCGCAGGCCACGGTGTTCCTGGGCGCCTGCATCGCCATCACGGCTTTTCCGGTACTGGCACGCATCGTCGAGGAGCGGCGCCTCGGCCATACGCCGCTCGGTGCGCTGGCCCTGTCAGCCGGAGCCATTGGCGACGTATTCGCCTGGACCACGCTGGCCCTCGTGCTGGCCGACCTCGACGCGCAAGCCGGCCGTGCCGCAATCGCCATCGGCGGCAGCGTGCTGTTCATCCTCTTCATGTTGTTCATCGCTCCGCGACTGCTCGTGCCGCTCGAACGCGCCACGCAGCGCAAGGGCAGGGCCGGCGGCCTCGCCCTGGGACTGTGTCTCGGCGCGATTCTGCTGTCAGCCTGGGCGGCCGACCGGGTCGGCCTGCATTCGGTGTTCGGCGGCTTCCTGCTCGGCGCCGTGATGCCGCGCGGCCTGCTCGCGAGCGCATTGCGCCGGCTGCTCGAACCGCTTGCCGTCATCGTGCTGGTGCCGGTGTTCTTCTATTATTCGGGCCTCAACACCCAGTTGGCGCTGGTCCTCGACCCGGCTCTCATCGTGGTGACACTCGCCGTGCTTTCCGCCTCGATCGTCACCAAGTTCGGCGCCTGCTGGGCCGCCGCGCGCCTCACCGGACAGGACAATACGACGGCGCTGGCCGTCGGCGCGCTGATGAATACGCGTGGGCTGATGGAACTGATCATCATCAACATCGGCCTGCAGCGCGGCATCATCCAGCCGGCGCTGTTCTCCATCCTGGTGCTGATGACCCTGGTCACCACGCTGATGGCCACGCCGCTGCTCGACTGGTTCGGCCGCCGCAGCCCGCAGCCGGGTCCGCTCAGCCCACATCCACAAAGCCGTTGATCGACAGCCGGCCGGCCACTGGATCTGGTGGCGGCACGCGGGTGTTGTCGATGCAGGCCGAGTGCAGGCTGTTGCGCCGATAAACGATCAGACGGTTGAACACGCCCTCGACGCGGCCGATCTGTTCGAACAGCGCCGTGTCGCCATTGATGTAGCCCGGCGCGGGCGCGTCGGGGCCGCGGCTCTGCTCCTCCAGGCAACGGAAATAGGCTTCACGGCGCGTGCTGTCGATCACTTCATGGCCGGTCTTGCGATGGCGGTAGAAGGCGGTGCCACCCCAGTCGCCGTGAAACAGGTAGTGCACGGTGGCCAGCCCGTTGCTGGCCACGGTATCGATGTGCGGAATGCGCTGCAGGAACACCAGCCGCTCCGGCGGCAGGCTCACCAGCGAGTAATGCGCCATCTGCAGGCTGAGCGGGCCGGGCCGCAGCCCAAACTCCGGCAGCAGGGGCTTGAGGAAATCCAGCAGCAGCTGGCGATAAGACAGCGGCGCCCGCGTGCGCACGCCCGGGAACATCGCGCCCTGCGGCACGAAGGGGCTGCCCGTGACCCTGCGCACCAGCTGCTCCGGTTCAGCAACAAAGTCATCGACCACGAGCACGGGTGCGCGCTCCGCGCCGATCACCAGCCGCTGCATGCTTACTTGCGCACGCGTGTCCACACGTCCTCGCCCGCGGGGCAATGCCGGCTGAGGAACTGCTGGTGCGAAGGCAGGGCGGCCACGGCCGGAGCCAGCCCGCCGCGGATCGAATCCAGCAGCTGGCGCAGGTCGGCATCGGACATGGCCCGCGGCACGGGATGATGGCTCATGGGCTCGATGCCCTGGCCCAGCATCACATGCGTCCAGGAATCCAGCCGGAACAGCTCGTCCTCGCCCTGCCAGGCATGGGCGCGGTCGCGGAACAGCTCCATGCGCCGCACCAGCGAATCGGGCAGGGTCATCTCGCGGCAGGCGCGCCACATCGGCTCGTCGCGCTGATTGGCGTGGTAGTGCAGGATGATGAAGTCGCGCACATGCTCCATTTCCTTGCGCGAGTCGTCGTTGTACTGGTTGATCAGCGCCTGGCTGAAGCTCGTGGGGAACAACCGGATCAGCCGCACCACGCCGCTCATGATCAGATGGATGCTGGTGGATTCCAGCGGCTCGATGAAGCCGCTGGCGAGCCCCAGCGCCACCACGTTGCGGTTCCAGGCCTTCAGCCTGCGACCGGTGCGCAGGCGCAGCAGCCACGGATCCCTGACGGTCTTGCCCTCGCACTCCTGCACCAGGCGCGTGGTGGCCTCGTCATCGGAGAGGTGGGCGCTGGAATACACCCGGCCATTGCCGGCGCGATGTTGTAGCGCGATGTGCCAGCGCCAGCCCGCTTCGTTGGCGATGGCGCGCGTGTAGGGCACCGGCGGGCCGGCCAGCGTGGTCTGCACGGCCACTGCGCGGTCGCAGGGCAGCCAGTGGTTCCAGTCCTCGAAACCGGTCTGCAGCGTCTGCTCGATGAGCAGGCCGCGAAAGCCGGTGCAGTCGACGAACAGGTCGCCTTCCACCACCGTTCCGGAAACCATCTGCAGCGCCTGCACGTGGCCGGTCTCGGGATGCTGGCGCACCTGCTGGATGCGCCCCTCGACGCGGCGCACGCCACGTCCCTCGGAGATGCGCCGCAGGTAGCGCGCATACAGCGCGGCGTCCATGTGGTAGGCGTAGTTGACCTCGGGCTGCGTGCCCAGGCCGAAGCGCTGTTCGCGCGCGGCGAGGGTTTCCAGGCAGAAATCGCCCAGCGCCGAATCCATGCCCCGCGCCTGGCTCTCCAGCCAGAAGTGATGGAAGGGGCAGGCCCAGGTTCCCTGCCCGGTGATGCCGAAGGGGTGGAAATAATTCTCGCCCGGCCGCCGCCAGTTCTCGAAGGAGATGCCGAGCTTGAACGCCCCGGCCACCTCGCGCATGTACTCGCGCTCGTCGATCTGCATCAGGCGATGGAAGGCGCGGATCGGCGGCACGGTGGATTCACCGACGCCGACGGTGCCGATCTCCTCGGATTCAACCAGCGTGATGTCCACCAGGCCGTGCAGCTGGTGCGACAGTGCGCAGGCGGCGATCCAGCCGGCCGTGCCGCCGCCGGCGATCACTACTTTGCGGATACGGCCATCATTCATCTCGGGCTTGTCCACGGATCTTCCTCAGCGGTTGAGTTTGTCGATCAGCATGGCGCGCAGCCGCCGCGCCTGGGTGTCATCGATCGGCCCCAGGGGGCCCCGCGCCTGCTCCGGCAGGTGCTCGCCGGCGCGGCTGGCCGGACCAAACACGTAGTAGTCGAACACCTGCTTCCATGCCTGCTTTTCCCGCTCCGGGCGGTCGCGGATGGTCCACAGCGCGTGGTAGAGCGCATGCATGGGCGTCGGAATGAAGGCCGGCATGCTGCTCCACCAGTAGTTCACCAGGATGTTGAACGGCGAGAGGCTCTCGATCTGGTGCAGCCACATGCTGGGAATGAACATGGCATCACCGGCCGCCAGTTCGGCGCTGCGCGCGGCCGACAGTGCCTCGCGCAGGCGCGGGAAGCGTACAAAGTCCGGGTGGGCGAAGTCCGCGATGCTCACCGCCTGGCCGCCGGGCGTGGGATCCAGCGGGCCGAGATAGACATTGCCCAGCTGCTGCGGCGGCAGCAGCGTGAAGCGCCGCCGGCCCACCGCCACGCAGGCGATGTTGCTCGGCGCATCGTAGTGGCAGGTGGCGATGGTGCGGTTGCCGATCCAGATAGCCGGCGGCGCGTGCACGCCCAGGCTTGCGAAATCCAGGTCGTTGCCAGCTTTCAGGCCAGGCAGGATGACATCCACCGGTGTGGAGGCCAGGTACCAGGTGGGCGGCTGCGCATCACCTGCATGAGCGAGGATTTCTTCCAGCAGCGCATCGAGCGCGCCGCGCTTGAGCTCGGTGTTGAGCGCGGTGAAGTCCGGCGTGTAGAACGGTCGTCCGGCCACTTCGGGGCCGCCGCGGGAATACTGTACCGGCTTGCCGTTGTAGTGGCCGAGCAGGTGAGTCACTGCCTCGCGCGCGCCGGCACTGCCGGCCTGCACCAGCGGCCAGTCGCGCACCAGGCCGCGCAGCACCACCGGTTCGTTTCCAGCCAGCAGCTCGGCCAGCGGCAGGGCGTCGGGCCGGCAGTCCTCGCGCTCGCGGATGCTCGCGGTCGGCCCGTGCATGATCAGCCGGTGCGCGCGCTGGCCGCGGCCCCGGCCTCCTCGCGCAGCCGCAGCTGCTTCTCGGCGATCAGCCGGCGCATGTTGTGCATCGAGGCCAGCACCAGATAGATGCCTTCCAGGAAACCCTGCTGATGCAGCGCGTGCAGCGCGGCCGCATCCAGCGCGGCCAGGCGTTCGCGGTCGATGCCATGCAGGCCAGTCAGGTTGGTGCCATGGTCGGCGTCGAACCGCACCTCGACGGTCATGGGCTGGATGAGGCCGTGGGCGGCGAGCGCCGCATAAAACGCCTTGCCGCCCTCCATGCCATCGCGGATGCCGCGCAGGATGTTGCTGATATGTTCCAGGTAGGGGCTCTGGCCGCCACCGGGCAGGAACACCGCCTCGCCTTCGCTGAAGCTGATGGCGGGATGGTCCAGGTCCACATGGATGACCGGCTCGCGGCGCGCCTCGCCCTCCACCCATTGCTCCTGGAAGCCGATCAGGAACGGTCCCCTGGCCACATAGCCGGGCAGGTAGGCGGCGTTCCAGCGTCCGTCCCGCACATAGAGGTTCTCCTGCCGGTCGAAGCCCAGCAGCGCGACGGCACTGTATTCGCCGCTGGTGGCGTCCTTGCCGAAGAAGATCGGGTATTCGCGCTGCAGTTCGGCGAATTCGGTCGGAAAGGCGGGCACCGTGCCCGCGGCATCGCCCGGGCCCTGGCCGAAACGGATGATGACGCGCAGGTCTTTGTGCGCGACGTTGTTGAGCAACTCGTGGCGGGGCATTGGGATACCAGGATGGATCAGGGAGAGAATACTCCCGGGAAACCTTGTGCGCGCCTGCAAAAAGGCCGCCGCCCCGGGGAAGGACGGCGGCCGTGTCTTGCCCGCCAGGTCAGAACTTGTAGTTGACGCTCAGCCCGTAACGCGGGTTCTGGTCGAGCACCTTGACCACCTGCTCGGTGGTGCGACCGTGCCAGCGCACGTCCTCACCCGTCAGGTTGATGGCCTCGGCTCCCACCGTCCAGTGCTCGCCGATGGCGTAGTGGACGCTTGCGTCCAGCTGGCTGTACGCCTCGACGTAGTACGGGTTGGTGTTCGAGCCGTTCTGGTTGTTCGCGATCAGGTACTTGTCGCGCCAGTTCCAGGCCAGTCGCGCCGTCCAGTTGTACTTCTCGTACATGAGCACGGCGTTCGCCGTATCGCTCAAGCCCAGCAGCGCGAACTGGTTGATACCGGGAGCCGCGTCATCCACGTTGCCGATGTTGCCCTGGACGATGGTGTAGTTGGCCGAGACGCCAAAGCCCGTTTCGCCGAAGAAGTATTGGCCTCCCAACTCCCAGCCATGGATCTTGGCCTTGTTCAGGTTGACCGGGCGGTTGATGTTGTAGGTGTACAGCGGATCGCTGGCGTTGCCGGCCACGTCATACGCCGTGGCAATGGCCTGCCACTGGGCATCGCCGCCGGTGTAGGCCGCCAGGCCACCGCTCGCAGGGTTGCGAATCATCGCGGTGGTGGTGAACAGCGCCGGATTGTTCAGCGAGCACCAGTTGGCCGGGTTGTTTCCGGCCGTCGTGACCTGCGTGGTGCAGGCCGCGCTGGCCAGGAAAGCCTGCGCCGCCTGCGCGTCCGGGCCCGAGGTGGGATCGGTCAGGCCGTACATGGTGTCCTGCTCCACGGTGTTGCCCGTGAAGTTGTCGACCCGTTTGTTCCAGAAGGTCGCCGACACATAGCTGGAGGGTGCGAAATACCATTCCAGCGCCAGGTCCAGGTTGTCCGATTGCAGGGGCAGCAGCGCCGGATTCTGCGAGGTGCCCGACGCGCGGTTGGTGTCGGCCACCAGCACCGAACCAGTCGGGTTGTTCGGGTTCGGGCCGGCATACAGGTTGCTATAGCTCGGCCGCGAAATGGTCTGGCTGAAGGAAGCACGCGCCTTGAGCTCCGGACGCAGGTTGATGCTGAAGTCCACGCTGGGCAGCACGTCGTTGTACTTGTTCTTCTCTTTGAACGGCTGGACCTGGGTGGAACGGATCAACGTGAAGTCGTTGTCGTCCTGCCAGACGACAGACTGCGGGATGGCGATGGCCGATTGGGAAACCAGGTTGGTTTCTTCGTAGCGCACACCGAGCACGAGGTTGGTGGCCATGCCGCCCACCTCGCCATCCATTTCGAACTGCAGGTAGGCCGCGTCGGTCTTTTCGACGATGCGGTTGTCGTTCGCCAGCGAGGGGTTGTACGTCAGAGGTACGCCATAGGCCTGGGCTCCCCAGGCGGCCAGTTCGCTGGCATTGCCCCGCCAGGCACCGGCCGGAATTCCCGCCGTGTCGAAGTCATTGAACAGCCCGGTAATGCTCGTCGGCGTGAGCAGCGCGACCATGCCCGACTCGTTGCCGACCTGGCTCGTGCCCCAGTCGCCCAGCGCCGCATAGGAGTCGCTGCTGAGCTGGCGGTTCATGATCACCTTGGAGGAATCGAGGCCGAACTGGAAACGGCCGTTGTCGAAGGTCAGCTCGCCGTCGAGCTTGCCCTGCCTGACCTCGGTGGTCTGCTTGGTCATCCAGATGCGACGCACCTGCGAGCCCAGCTGGCCAGTGGGGAAGTCCGGGTTGACCAGGCCGCCGGTGCCGGCCAGTGCAGCGGCCTCGGTGGGATACCAGGTGCGCGAGGCGATTGGCAGGCTGTCGTTGAAGGTGAATTCCTGCGCCCAGTTGCCGCCGCAGGACGGGCCGCTGCAATTGCGCGGTGCCGCGTTGGCATTGGTGCCGGCGAAGCTGAAGAAGGTGGCGCTGGCACCGGTGATCGGATCATTCGGCAGGCTGCGGCTCTTGGAGTCGTGCCCGTCGAAGGTGAGTGACAGTGTGTCGTTCACCTTCCACACGGTGTTCAGGCCCGCCGAACCCAGCTTGAACTCCTGCATGTTGCGCTGCTGTTCGAAGCCAAAGTCTTTGGAGCCGGTGACCTCGCGCAGGTACACCGGCGTGGCCACGGCACCGCTGGTGTCGAACTGGATGTTGGTGAAACCGCCACCACGGTTCAGCCACTGGGTCTGCTCGCCACGGTCCTCGGTGAGCTTGTTGGTCGAGTAGGTGTAGTCGAGCGTGAACTGCCACGCGTCGGTGGGCGCGAACTGCACCACGGCCTGGCCATTGATGCGCTCGCGGTTGAAGTCCGAGAAGGCATAGCGCAGGTCATTGGGCAGCGCGAACAGCGAACCATCGGCCGGCGCGTTGACGATATTGGTGTCGGGACGGAAGGCGCCGTTGATGTTCGCGGGGTTCGCGTCGTTGTTCCAGGTGAAGATGTTCCACTGGTTCTCGGTGGCCTGTACGTCGCCACCCTTGCGCTTCTGGTAGCTGCCGGTGAGGCCCACGCCCCAGGTTTTTTCAGGGTTGGCGTAGCTGAAGATGCCCGAGACTTCCGGGGTGATGTCGGTGCCGAAAGGCTGGGATTCATCCATCACCGCCTTGGCTCCGGCAGTGGCAACCAGGCCGTCATGATCGAATGGCCGGGCAGTGTGTATGTCGAGCGTCGCGCCGATACCACCGGTGGGCGCGCTGGCGCGGCCGGTCTTGTAGACCGTGATGCCGCTGATCGCCTCGGAGGCGAGCTGGGCGAAGTTGAAGCCGCGGCTGCCCGCGCCGACGCCGCCGGTGACCGTGTCGCCGTTGGAGTAACCATCGGCACCCGGGATCTGGCGGCCGTTGAGCGTCACCATGTTGTTCTCGGGGCCGAAGCCGCGCGCCGTGACCTGCGCGCCTTCGCCATTGCGGCGCTCGATCGAGATGCCGGTGATGCGCTGCATGGACTCGGCAAGGTTGGTGTCGGGGAACTTGCCGATGTCCTCGGCGCTGATCGCGTCGACCACGCCACTGGCGTCGCGCTTGATGTCCATCGACTGCTGCAGTGAACCGCGCAGGCCGGTGATGACTACTTCCTCGAGTTCCTGGTTGTTGGCATCTGCCGCATAAACAGGATTGAGGATCAGCGTGCCGCCGACGATGGTGAACAGCGCCTTCGAGCCCAGGCGCCGGAGCTTGGCCCGTCCCGCCCGCTCGCGGCTCATGAATTCATGGTTCAGGATGCTGCACTTGAGATCAGACATGCTTGCTTCCCCTTCAGATGACAGGTCGCCGTCGGTTGGTTGTAGTGGACAATAAAGCGCTAGATATAGGGTTCCAGGCAAAGGGTTGTCAAGAAATTTGCTAACGCTACCATGGGCTGGGCTGTTGCCCGGCAAGCCGGCACGGCCCTGGTACACAGGAATAAGGATTGTGAACATGAAAGAACAACAAGGCCTCCTGGCAAGCCATCGCGCCACCCGGCCCCTCGCGATACGTCTGGTGGCCGCCGCCGGCGTCACGCTGGCCGCGCTGGCCGGTTGTGCGCGGCAACCCGCGCCCACTGCGGATTCCACCCCGCCGTGGCCCTCCCCGACATGGCCACTGGCCACCGATGCGGCTCTTGAGCAGCGCGTGCGCGAACTGCTGACGGCCATGACGCTGGAGGAAAAAGTCGGCCAGGTGATCCAGGGCGATATCTCCACGGTGACCCCCGACGACCTGCGGCAATACCACCTGGGATCGGTGCTCGCCGGCGGCGGATCGGCCCCTGGCAACGACGAGTTCGCCGAACCTGCGAAATGGCTGGCCCTGGCCGATGCCTATTACGCCGCTTCCATCGATCGCAGCGGGGGCCGGATCGGCATTCCGGTGATCTGGGGCATCGACGCCATGCACGGCCACAGCAACATCGTCGGCACCACGCTGTTTCCGCACAACATCGGCCTGGGCGCGGCCCACAATCCCGACCTGCTACGGCGCATCGCCACCGCCACGGCCGAACAGGTGCGCACCACCGGCATAGACTGGACGTTTGCGCCGACGGTTACCGTGCCGCAGGACGATCGCTGGGGCCGCACCTACGAGGGCTACTCGGAGGATCCCGCCGTGGTGGCTTCGTATGCCGGCGTGTTCGTCCGCGGCCTGCAGGGCGAGCCCGGCGCGGCGGATTTCCTCGGGCCCACGCATGTCATCTCGTCGGTGAAGCATTTCATCGCCGACGGCGGCACCGAGAACGGCAAGGATCAGGGCGATGCGAAGATCAGCGAAGAGGTGTTGCAGAAGGTGCATGCCGCCGGCTATCCGCCTGCCATCGAAGCCGGTGTGCAGACCATCATGGCCTCGTATTCCAGCTGGAACGGCGTCAAGAACCACGGCAACCGCTACCTGCTGACCGACGTGCTCAAGGGCCACATGCATTTCGGCGGCTTCATCGTCGGGGACTGGAACGGCCATGGGCAGATCCCGGGCTGCAAGCCGGACAACTGCGCGGCGGCGATCAACGCCGGGCTCGACATGTACATGGCGCCCGACAGCTGGAAGGGCCTTTACACCAACCTGCTGGCGCAGGCGAAGGACGGCACCGTGCCGATGGCGCGGCTCGACGACGCGGTCAGCCGCATCCTGCGCGTGAAGCTGCGCGCCGGGCTGTTCGAGGCCGGTCCGCCGTCGAAGCGGCCGCTGGCCGGCGAGTTCAACCGCCTGTGGTCGGATGACATGCGCGCGCTGGCGCGCGATGCCGTGCGCCAGTCGCTGGTGCTGCTGAAGAACGAAGATGGGCTGTTGCCGCTTGATCCCCACAGCCATGTGCTGGTGACCGGCGACGGTGCCGACAACATCGGCAAGCAGAACGGTGGCTGGACGATCACCTGGCAGGGCACGGGACTCACCAACAGTCGCTTCCCGCATGGCACTTCTATCTGGCAGGGCATCCGCGGCGCCGTCGCCGCGGCCGGCGGCAGCGCCGAGCTCTCGCCCAATGGCAGCTTTCGCCGCAAGCCGGATGTGGCCATCGTGGTGTTCGGCGAAGACCCTTATGCCGAGATGCTCGGCGACCGCAAGGTGCTGGCGCTGCCCATCGCGCAGAACGCGCATCTGGGCATCCTGCGCAAACTGCGGGAACAGGGCATTCCCGTGGTGAGCGTGCTGCTGTCCGGGCGCCCGCTATGGATGAACCGCGAGCTCAATGCCTCGCGCGCCTTCGTGGCCGCGTGGTTGCCCGGCACCGAGGGCGGCGGCGTGGCCGACCTGCTGTTCCGCGGGCCGGCGGGCAGCGCGCCGCGCGACTTCACGGGCACCTTGTCCTATTCCTGGCCACGCGATGCCACCGGCACGCCGTTGAACGCGGGCCAGCCCGGCTATGCGCCGCTGTTCCCGCTCGGCTATGGCCTCACCTACGCCAAGGGCGGCAGCGTGCCGGCATTGCCCGAGGATCCGGGCGTTCCGGATTCGCTGATCAACGCCGGCTTCTTCCTCGAGGCCGGCAACGCGATCGCGCCATGGCAGCTGCGCGAGGAAGGCGGCGCCGCGCTGCGCGCCGAACCGGTGTCCGATGGGGTACAGCAGATCGGGCGGCGCTTCGTCTCGCGCGGCGGGGCCGCGGTACGGGTCGGCCTGCAAGGGGATCAGCCACTGGATGCCCAGCGCGAAGCCAATGGCGATGTGCTGCTGGTGCTGCGGCTGCGCAGTGGCGGCGCGATTCCTGCCGATCTGTGGATGTCCATGGCCTGCGGCCAGGGATGCGCCGGCAAGTTGCTGCTGGGCCCGCAGCTGCGCAAATTGCCGCGCGGCGAGTGGCAGACGGTTGGCATACCGCTGAAGTGCTTCCAGGCAGCCGGCGCGGACATGGCGCGGATCACTGAACCGCTGGCCTTCGGGTCCGGCTCAGCCTTCGACATTTCGCTGGCGCGCGTTCAGCTCGGCACCAATCCGCCGGTCACGCTCGCCTGCCCGTGACCTATCCGTCCTGGCGCAAGGGCGCGACCGAGTCGCGCTCGACCAGCTCGTAGCCCAGAACCTGGTCCACCGCCTCGCGCGCCTCGCCGTCGCGGTGCCGGATCTCGCGCAGCAGGATGTCGATGGCGGCATCGGCCATGGCGGCAATGGGCTGGCGGATGGTGGTGAGTTCAGGCCAGACCCGGGTCGCGGCCGAAGTGTCGTCGAAGCCGACCACCGACAGGTCGCGGGGCACATCCAGCCCGCGCCGGTGGGCTACCGAGACGGCAGCCGCGGCCATGTCATCGTTGCTGGCGAAGATGGCACTGGGCGGATGGCGCATGCCCAGCAGCCTTTCAGCCGCGTTCAGGCCCGAGCGGTAGGTGAAAAAACCCGGCTGCGACAGCTCCGGCTCCGGCGCCAGTCCCGCCTCCTGCAGCGCCGCGCGGAAACCCTCCTGCCGGTGGATGCTGGCATTCTGGTGGGGATCGCCACGTATGAAGCCGATTCGACGATGCCCGCGTGCGATCAGGTACAGCGTGATCTCGCGCGCGGCGCCGAAGTCGTCGACGCGCACGCGTGAGACGCCCTGCATGGACGTGCCCGAGGCCAGCGCCACGGTCGGCACGCCGGCGCTCACCAGCTCCGACAACACCACTGCCGATTCGCACATGGGTGAGGGCAGGATGACGCCCGAGACGCTGCGCGCCAGGGCTCGCGCCGCCGCGCGCTCGGCGGCGACGTCATACTTGTCCCAGGCGTCGATCACCAGCTGCGCCGTGGTGCGCGCCGCGCTGCGCAGCGCGCCCAGCAGCAGTTCGCTGAGGTAGGAACTGCTGGGATTGGTGTAGATCAGCGCAATGCGCGTGTCCCGTCCCGCGGCCAGCGAGCTGGCGGCGAGGTTCGGCGTATAGGCCAGCTTGCGCACCGCGCGCAGCACGCGCTCGCGCGTGGCTTCGCGCACGTTGTCGTGGCCATTGATCACGCGCGACACCGTCATCGGCGAAACCCGGGCGGAAGCCGACACGTCGGCAATGGTCGCCACACGGCTCTTGCGCCGGCCGCCTTTTGTACTCGGTTTGCTCAAGCCTGCAATCTAACATTCCGCGGGACGCCGCTGGAGTACGAGGGCGAGCCACCGGCTCCGGGACATCGGCTATCCTTGGCTCCCAATGTGCGGCCGCTACATCACCCCGCAGGACAGTGAGCTCGAGACCGTATTCGAGATCGTCGGTCCGCGCGATGCCGCGTGGGCGCAGCAGGTATTCAATGTCGCGCCGTCGATGACCGTACCCGTCATCCGCTGGCGCGAAGGCCGGCGTGAACTGGTGGGTATGCGCTGGGGGTTGATACCCGCCTTTGCCAGGGGCGTGGCCGGCCAGTTCAACACCATCAACGCCCGCATCGAGACCGTGCGCACGTCATCTGCCTATCGTGACGCGTGGCGGCGCGGTCAACGCTGCCTGATACCAGCGAATGGCTTCTATGAATGGCAGGCGCGGGCCGATAACAAGCAACCCTGGTTCATCGGTTGCGCCGATCAGCCGGTATTTGCCTTCGCCGGGGTGTGGGACAGCAGCGTGCCCGCCAGCGGCGAACCGGTTCTGAGCTGCACCATCATCACCTTGCCGGCCTCGCCGATGATGGCGGACATTCACAATGTGCGGCAGCGCGAGCCCGCCATCCTGCGGCGCGAACACTGGCAGTGCTGGCTCAGCGGCACGGTCGACGAAGCGTATGCGTGCCTGCGGCAATATCCTGATGAGTTGCGCAGCGCCTGGCCGGTTTCCAGGCGTGTGAACAGCCCGCGCAACAACGACGCGGCGCTGGCTGCCCGCGTGCAGACCGCTCCCGCGCTTTTCTAGAGCCTACGGAACGACGGAGGCCGCGGGCGGCCAGCGCACCGGCACGGTTACATTGCACAGGTCGATGTGGCCCGCGGGCCGTTTGTAGAAATCATCCACGCGATTGCGCCGTGCTTCAGTGGCGTCGCGAAAACTCTGCGTGTCGGTGCGCAGCACCTGCAGCGGCGTGCGCTCGGCTTCGGGTACTTCGCTGGCCAGCCGGACGGCTTCGATCAGCGTGCGTTCGGCGGCGTTTTCGTAGAAACCCAGCGGTGGCGGGCCGCGTTGAATGGCGCTGAGCAGTTCCATGCCCTGCAGCACGCGACCCACCACGGTGATGTTGTCGTCGAGCTGGCGAGGCGATTGCCCGATCACCACATAGAGCTCCGTGCCGATGCTGCTGTCGGGCGCGTTGCTGCGGCCGGCGCCCACGGTGCCATAGCAATGCGCCAGCCACGCCATATTGCGTTTGGGATCGCGCGCGGCGGGAAAACCGCCGATGAAGCCCACCTGCGGCGCCCATCCATCCGCATCCGGCAGGCGATCGAAGCGCAGGCCGGTGGCCTTGCGATGAAATTCCGCCGGCAGATGCTTCTTCGCCGAACCCAGCGGGCGCGCCTTGGCGGGGTCGTCGCTGTCGGCATCGCCGAACTGCACCACGAAGTTGTCCTGCGAACGGTAGATGCTGGTGCCATCCCAGAAGTGCTCGCGCGCCAGCGTGCGGATATTGCCCACGTGTTCGGGCGCGAAGGCCGGCGCCAGTTCGATGATGACGCGGCCGCTCTTCAGTTCCAGATAGAGCAGCGTCCCCGGATCGGGCGTGCGCCAGTCGGCATCGGGCGCGGCGGCGATGACGTCGCCGGCACTGCGGTAGCTGGTTTTCGGCGCATCGGCGGCGTACAGATCGAGACTGGCGGCAGCGAGGCCAGCCAGGACAACCACGCGACAGTTCATGGCGATCTCCTCATGCTGGATCGAAAGAATAGCCAATTGGCGAGCAATCCCAGCGCCATTCCCGTCAGTACGTCGACCACGTAGTGCTGCTTGAAAGTCAGCGTGCTCAACGCCAGTGGCACGCCGCTCAGCAGCGCCGGCCGGAACCAGCGCGAGCCGCGCAGTGCGCCAACGCAGATCACCACGGTGGACACATGCAGGCTGGGCAGGCAGTTCACGGCCAGATCGGCCGCTCGACACCAGGCGACCAGCGCCGCGCTCACTCGGCTGGCCGATGCGGGCAGCGGATACAGCTCGCGCGGATAGATCGTGGGCCACAGCACGAAACACAGCATGCCGAGCGCTTGTGCGAACAGGCAGGCGTACAGGAAGCGCGCGGCTCGCGCCCGATCCGGCCAGAGGGCGAGGAAGGTCAGCAGCAGGAACGCAAAGGCGCCGAAGTAGAGAAGCCCGCTGGCCGGCCAGAAGGGCACGGCCCGATCCAGCGGTGACAGCGGCAGCAGTACGGCATCGCCCCGATGCCAGTGCTGTGGCACCACGTACATGAAGGCGCAGAGCAGCGCCGTTGCGGCAGCCGTGATGAAGAGGCCTCGCGCGCTGCGGGGCGTGGGAAGGGTCACGAGGTGGATGATACGATCCGGTGAAGCCCTTCGAAGCGCCATTCGCCTCGCGTCAGCCGTTTTGATTCGTGCGGCAATCGGCAGTTCACATAACGGGCTCTTGTATATAGTCCGGGACGTCCCCCACCTGGTTCGTTGGAGCACGCAAGGTTTCATGAAACTGCGTCACCTGTTTGCCACCGCCATGCTGGGCCTGCTGGCCGCCAGTTTGCTGCCCGCGCCTGCGGCCCAGGCCGCTGAAGAGCGCATTCCCTTTCCACCGCAGCTGCAACCGGACGTGGACTTCTGGATCCGCGTCTACAGCGAGATCAGCACCAGCGAGGGTTTCCTGCACGACGAGCGTGATCTGTCGCTGGTCTACCGCAAGATGAAGTTCGAGAGCGACGTCTCGCCACGCGCGCGCCGCGAGGCGGTCGAGGCCGAGCGCAAGAAAATCGAGGCCATGCTGCGCCATCTGGCCAGCGGCGCGACCGACCTGAGCGAGGAGGAACAGCGCATCGCGGACGTGTTTGGCGACGGGGCCAGCAAGGCGCGTTATGCCGCGGCGGCACGCCGCGTGCGCTTCCAGCTGGGCCAGTCCGATCGCTTCCGCGAGGGGCTGGAGCGTTCGGGTACCTGGGAAGCCCACATCGCGCAGACCTTTGCCAACCTGGGGCTGCCACCGGAACTGGCGGTGTTGCCGCATGTGGAATCCTCTTTCAATCCCGCCGCCTATTCAAAGGTGGGCGCCGCGGGGCTGTGGCAGTTCATGCGTGGCACCGGCAAGCGCTTCCTGCGCGTGGATGACGCCGTGGATGAGCGGATGGACCCTTTCCGCGCCACCGAAGCCGCGGCACAGCTGCTGGATTTCAATTACCGCCTGCTGGGCAGCTGGCCCCTGGCGCTGACGGCCTACAACCATGGCGCCGCGGGCATGCGCCGTGCCCGCGATTCCATGGGCACCGATGACATCGCCACCATCGTGCGCGGCTATAAAAGCCCCAGCTTCGGGTTCGCCTCGCGCAATTTCTACGTGTCCTTTCTGGCGGCTTTGAGCATCGACCGCGATCCGCAGAAATATTTCGGCGACCTGAAGCGGCATCCGGAAGCGCGTTTCACCGAGGTAGAGCTGCCGGCCTATGTGCCCATGCCGGCACTGCAAGAGGTGCTGAAACTCGACAAGGACAAACTGGCCAGCCTGAATCCCGCGGTGCGCCCGGCGGTGTGGAAAGGTGAGCGTTTTCTGCCCAAGGGCTACCACCTGCGGCTGCCCGAGGATGCCCGGCAGTGGACCGCGCAGCGGCTCGCGACCGAACTGGGCGCGGCAAACCTCTACGCCGGCCAGCCGCGACGCGGCAGCCACGCAAAACGGGGCGCGGTGCTGGCCAGCATCGCGCCGCCCGGGCCGCGGCCGAGCGCGTCTCAAGCCATCAGCGAGACGCTGGCCGATCAGCGGGCCGAACAACGCGTAGCGACCCAGCGCAAACCGGCGGTCGAGGCGGTCACGGCTGCCGAGGCCAAAGAGGACGGTCCATCGCTGGTTCCGGGCGGTGCCGTCGCGCAGGCCGCCGAGGTCACCGACTACACCATTGGCGACGACAACACCATTCGCGTGGCCGCGGACGAAACCATCGGCCACTACGCCGACTGGCTGGGCCTGACGGCCAGTCGCCTGCGCGCGCTCAATCATCTGCGCGCGCGCTCGCCGGTCATCATGGGGCGCAGCCTGAAGATGGATTTCTCGAAGGCATCGCGCGAACAGTTCGAACAGAAACGCCGCGCGTATCACGATGCGCTGCAGGCCAGTTTTTTCGCCGCGCATCGCATTACCGGCACGCAGGTGTATGTCACGCGGCGCGGCGATTCATTGTGGAATGTCACTCAGCGCAATGGCGGATTGCCGACGTGGCTGGTGCTGCAATACAACCCCGACATCGATTTCGGGGGCCTGCGCGCAGGCGTTGAAATCGTGATCCCGAAGGTCGAGGCCGTGCCCGCGGCCTGAAGGCCGGGCGCGTCCGTATGCCGTGTGACCCAGGTCCATCCTGTGCGCCGCGTCATCACCCCTATAATGGCGCCATGAAGGTGTTCCGCCGCTGGATGTGGGCTGTGGTGACTCTCGCGCTGTGCGTGCAGGCGCCGCTGCGGGCCGAGACTTTCGATACCTCGCGCTCCGCCAGCGGGCCCGCCTCGGCGCAGCTGCCCATGGCTTCGCGCGTGGTGGTCTATAAATCGCAGCGGCGCATGGATCTGATGCGCGGCCAGGAAGTGCTGCGCACCTACAAGGTCGCGCTGGGGCTCGTGCCCGAGGGGCACAAGGAGCGGGCCGGGGATTTCCGCACGCCGGAAGGCAGTTATTCGCTTACCCGCCGCAATCCGCGCAGCGACTTCTTCCTGTCGATCCAGGTGTCCTATCCCAACGACCGCGACATGAAGCACGCGCGCGCCAATGGCTGGGACCCGGGCGGCTCCATCATGATCCACGGTCTGCCCAACCGCCTGAAGCGCGAGCCGAACTATTACACCGAGCGCGACTGGACCGACGGCTGCATCGCCGTTTCGAATTCAGACATGGTCGAGATCTGGCTGTTGACCAACAACAACACGCCCATCGACATTCTGCCCTGACCGCCTGAAACTGCGCTGATCTTGGAAGCCGTAGTCGACCTGCCGGAAGTCGTTGACGCGAGCGTTGGCCCGCGCGGCAGCCTCGAGATGCTGTCGCAGTCCGAGATCCAGGTGCTGCTGAACTCGGG
>Ga0164241_10003041_pt1 | contig 17386 bp, 12 predicted proteins | sample OricomyardsoilBY_FD_108780 | JGI IMG/M metagenome (GOLD analysis project Ga0164241, IMG submission 108780) | Backyard soil microbial communities from Emeryville, California, USA - Original compost - Back yard soil (BY) | ecosystem: Environmental > Terrestrial > Soil > Unclassified | place: USA...
CCTCCGCGTCGGCATTCTGGGCGCCGGGGGGTATACCGGCGCCGAGTTGGTGCGCTTGCTGCACCAACACCCGCAGTTGTCCATCGTCATGGTGGGCGCCCGCGAGAAGGCTGGCAAACGCCTGAGCGAAGTCCTACCGGGCGCGCTGGGGGTTGCCGGCCTTTCTGATTTGGTGCTCGAAGCCTTCGACCCAGCGACGGACGCCACCGCGTTGGCCAAGCGCATCGACGTCGCGTTCTTGTGCTTACCGCACGCCGCCAGCGCTCGCGCGGGCAAGGCGTTGTACGAAGCGGGCGTACGGGTCGTCGATCTATCGGCAGACTTTCGGCTCAAAGACGCCGCCGTCTACACGAAGACGTACGGCGAGCACCCCGCGACGGAGCTGCTGAGCAAAGCCGTTTATGGCCAGCCCGAGCTTCACCGCGCAGAGCTGGCAGGAGCGCGCTTGATCGCCGCGCCGGGTTGCCACGTAACGACGTCGCTGTTGCCGTTGGCGCCGCTCTTGAAGGGCAACCTGATCGAGCCTGCACCGATCATCATCGATTCGAAAACGGGCGTGAGCGGCGGCGGGCGAACGCCAGCGCCCGCTTTCCACTACCCGGAAGCGACGGACAGCATTCGACCGTACAAGGTCGGCAGCACGCACCGCCACGTGCCCGAAATCGAGCAAGAGCTGTCGCTAGTGGCCGGCGCGCCGATCAAGGTCTGCTTCACGCCCGTGCTGGTACCCATGTCGCGCGGCATTTTGGTGACCGCGTACGCGCGCCCCAAGCCGGGCGTCACCGCCGACGCCTGCCGCGAGGCCGCGACGGCGCTGTACCGCGAGGGCTTGGTGACGGTCTTGCCCGCCGGCATGCTGCCCGACACGCTCTGGGTCCGCGGCTCCGCCCGCGCCCACGTGGCGTACGTGCTCGACGAGCACGCGGGCATGCTGTTGGCGATGTGTGCGATCGACAACCTGGCGCGCGGCGCTTCCGCCCAAGCGCTGCAAGCGTTCAACGTCTCGCAAGGCTGGGCGGATGGGCTCGGCTTGCCGGAGCTGCCGCTGTTTCCGTGAACGACCGGCGCCGCTCGCTCAAATTCTGAGCGCGTTGAGCGAGCGCACGATCGAGTTGTACTGATCGTCGAGCGGCTCGGTCGAAGCGGGCTGCTTGTCCTCGAGCTTCTGCTTGAACTCGCGGGCAAAGCGCGCAAATTTTTCGGCTTCTTGCGTGAAGCCTTGCACGCCGGCCTTGTGGGCTTCGGCACCATGGGCGTCGCGGTAGGCGAGCAGCTCTTTGACGATGGTGTCGACGTCGGTGTACGCCTTCGTGAACAGGGCCAGATCTTTGGCCTTGGCGGCTTGGCCCGCGATCCGGGTGGTGGCTTTGGCGCTCACGTAGCTGGCGCGCACCAAGTACGGCAACTTACGACCCTCGGTCTTTTCGAGGCGAGCTAGGTCGCGCGCGTCTTCTTCGTCTTGCAGCGTGTCGATGCGGGCGCTGAGCGCTTTATTGGCGGCGTCGAAGGCGTCGAAGCTCTTGACCAGCGTTTGATGCAACTCGCCGGCTTTGACGAATTTGTCGGTTTTATAGCCGCGCTCTTCGTAATACTTGCGAGCGTCGTCCAGCACCGGGCGGAGCGCCGTGAGCGCGGTGCCGTAGCTGGTACCAGCCGCTTCGAGCTCCGGATCTCTGGGCGTCATCGCGTTGGACTTGGTGATCGCATCCATGCAGCGCTTGGGATCGATGTACGTCGACAAGATGCCCTTGATGTCCTTGGTCTTTTCGGACGGCGGCTTGTCCTTGGGCGCCCACGAATAATAGTGATCTTCGCTCTTGAACACGTTGTTCGAGAATTGGTTCAGGCAGTGCTCGATGTAGCCGTTCATCTTGGGCCCAAACTCCGGCTCCGCGGGCCCGGCCGCAGATGCGCTCGCCGCCGCCGCCGCACTGCCACCCGCGTCGCCCTTCTTGCAGCCCGCAATACCCACACAAACCACGACCACCAAGCTACCGCTAATCATCCACCGGCTCATGACCACCTCTCCCTTTCGCGTTCACTCTGCCCGAACCACCTCGTAATTGGAAGTGGGCGCGCGCCGCCCTGAGCCCCGCGTTGCTCGGCGGTTTGGACCAAGCCGCCGAGCTGTACACGAAGCGGTCCGACGCTGATCCGGGCAACGAAGCCTTCCGCCACACCGCGCGTCACACCGCCGCCCACGTCGTGCGGCACCCCGCAGCGGCCACGGCCGGCAAGCCCCTTTTTGGCCGGCGGCGGCGTCCCCGCGGGCCAAAAAACGCCGCTACCCTGACAACTCGCTGTCAGGGTCCGTCTTTCCTGGCCTTGCGTCGAGGTCGGGACCGACTAACTCTTCCAGATCCCATGGGCCTGGCTTTCAAGCTCCGCAGCGAATTTACCCCGAAAGGTGACCAACCGGCCGCCATCGAAAGCTTGGTCAAGAGCTTCGAGGCGGGCGCGCAGTACCAGACCTTGCTCGGTATTACCGGTAGCGGCAAAACGTTCACGGTCGCCAACCTGATCCAGAAGCTGCAAAAGCCGACTCTGATCATGGCGCCCAACAAAACGTTGGCGGCCCAGCTGTACGCAGAGATGCGCGACCTGTTTCCGGAGAACGCGGTCGCGTTCTTCGTCAGCTACTACGATTATTACCAGCCGGAAGCGTACATTCCGACCAGCGACACCTTCATCGAGAAGGACGCGATCATCAACGATCAGATCGATCGCATGCGACACGCGGCCACGCATTCGCTGCTCAGTCGCTCGGACGTGATCATCATCGCCAGCGTGAGCTGCATCTACGGTATCGGCTCCGCCGAGACGTACTCCGGCTTACTCATCAACATCGTCAAGGGCGAAGAGATTCGGCGCGACAACCTGCTGCGCCAGCTCGTCGACATCCAATACCAGCGAAACGACACCGACTTTCATCGCGGCACGTTTCGGGTCCGCGGCGACGTGGTCGAGATCTTCCCGGTCTACGAGGAGGCGTTGGCGATTCGGGTCGAGTTCTTCGGCGACGAGGTCGACGGCATTCACGAGATCGACCCGTTGCGCGGCAAGGTGCTCGGCTCGCTGGATCGCTACTCGATTTTTCCCGGTTCGCACTACGTCACGCCCCGCCAGCAGCTGGATCGCGCGATTGGCGGCATCCGCGAAGAGCTGAAAGAACGCCTCGAGTTTTACGACCGCGAGGGGCGCTTCCTCGAGAAGCAGCGCATTCAGCAGCGGACCATGTACGACCTCGAGATGCTGGAGCAGATGGGCTTCGTGCAGGGCATCGAGAACTACTCGCGCCACCTCTCGCAACGAAAGCCAGGTGATCCGCCGCCCACGCTGATCGACTATTTTCCCAAAGACTTTCTGCTGATCATGGATGAGTCGCACCAGACGGTGCCGCAGGTCGGCTCGATGTACAAAGGCGATCGATCGCGCAAAGAGACGCTGGTCGAGTACGGCTTCCGGCTACCCAGCGCCCTCGACAACCGCCCGCTCAAGTTCGACGAGTTCGAGCAGTTCATGCGCCAGACCGTGTTCGTATCGGCGACGCCTGGCGAGTACGAGCTCAAGAAGAGCGAAGGGGTGGTGGTCGAGCAGGTGATCCGCCCGACCGGACTCTTGGATCCCGAGATCTTCGTGCGGCCGGTGGCGGGCCAGGTCGACGACCTGTTGGCGGAGATCCGCGTTCGCGCCAAAGCCGATGAGCGCGTGCTGGTGACGACGCTCACCAAGCGCATGGCCGAAGAGCTGACCGATTACTACACCGAGCTGGGAGTGCGCGTGCGCTACCTGCACTCGGACATCGAGACGCTCGAGCGCATCGAAATTTTACGGGATTTGCGGGCCGGCGAGTTCGACGTGCTGGTCGGCATCAACTTGCTGCGTGAAGGCTTGGATTTGCCCGAGGTGAGCCTGGTCGCCATCTTGGACGCCGACAAAGAAGGCTTTCTGCGCAGCGCGCGTTCGCTGATTCAGACGATTGGGCGCGCGGCGCGCAACTCGCGCGGCCAAGTCTACATGTACGCCGATCGCATCACCGACTCGATGAAGCTGGCGATGGGCGAAACCGAGCGTCGGCGCAAGATTCAAGCCGAGTACAACACCAAGCATGGCATCACGCCGGCCACGGTGATGCGCGCCATCATGGAGATGAATCCGTCGACCGGACAGAGCGACTATTACGCGGTACCCAAGGGTAAGGGCGGCAGGGGCGGCGGCGGCCCGGAGCGCAAGCGGCCCGAGCGCGCGGCCAATGGCGCCGAGAGCTCGTCCCCACAAGAAGTCGCAGAACGACTGCTGGAGCTGCGGCAAGAGATGTTCGCGGCGGCAGAGAATCTGCAGTTCGAGACCGCCGCTCGGCTGCGCGACGAAATCAGAAAGTTGCAGGCGATGAGCGGGGGCGAGTCGGTGGTGCCGCCGAGCGCCACCCCCGCGTCCGAGCGTCGTCCGGCCGCGCGCAAACCCAAGGCTAGCGGCGGCCGTCGTTCGCGCTGACTACTTGACGATGATCTGCGATTCGCAGGTGAACAGCACCTGCACGGCCGCGCCGACGGTGGCCTTCACGGCGTCGCAAGCTTCACCGCACAGGTAGACGCGCGAGTTTTCGATGTAAAAGGCGTCCGCCTGGCAATCCGCCGAGGTTTTGGCCTGCTTGAGCTGCGCCGGCAGGCCCTGCGCGGTGCCGTAAGAGACGGCGATTTTGTCCAGCTCGAGCGTCTGCTTGGGCGGCGCTTCGGGCAACGGAAAGTCGCAGGCGACCTGGGCTTTGGTCACGACGTCCTCGGCGATGCGGTGAAACACCACGTCGTAGGCGCCGAACTGGCAGAGTGGAAAGCGTAAGCCGCCGGTGCGGCGGCTCATTTCTTGGTAGATGGGGCCGGCCGACGAAATTTTGTCGGCGTTGCCCGTGCACTTGCCGGGCTGGACGGCTTCCGTCGGTTGATAAGCATCGCTCGGAGTGGGCTTTTCGGCCAAGCCGATGATGCTGTGCCAGACGATGTTCGGCTTGGCAGGATCGGCGCCGAACTGCGCGGGGTCGAGCTTGACCAAGGCGGCAAAGAACGACTCCACCGTGTACGACTGCGCGTCGTCGGGGCCGCCCTCGTCGTCGTCGGTCAGCTCGAGGAAAACCTTCTTTGCGCCAACCCGTAACCACTCGTGATAGCCGACCTTGGTGAGCCCACTGCGCGTGTCGGCGCGGTTGTAAAAGAGCAGAATGCTCTCGAGCGAATCGTGACTCTCGATCTTCTCGTTGTAGTGAAAGAAGCGCGCAGCGTTGACGGGCGCGGGCCCGGGGCAGGTCGCCAGGCCCGAAAGGGGGCTCGAAACGCAGATCGACGTGCTCGACTCGCCCGAGGCCGCGCGCACGTCCTTGCGGTGGCGCGAGAGCAAGATGACCCGGTAATCGACGTCGCTAGTCGCCAGAATGGAGGCGAAGTTGACGTTGATGTTGTCTTCGACCGCTTGCAGCTCCTGGGCCATGCTGCCCGAGTTGTCGAGCACCAGGATGATGTCGACCGGCTCCTTGGTGAGCGTGGCTTCTGCCTGCGCCACCGCGCACTGGTCACCGGGCGGGCCTCCGGTGGCAGTGCCGCCGGCGGTCGTATCGACGGCGCCCAGGTCGGGACCGCCCAGAGAGCCGGCGTGGGCGGTGCTAGGGGTTGACCCGCTGCCCCCGGTACCGGCGGGCGTCTGCACCTCGTCGTTGGGCGAGCTCTGGCCCGCGGCACTGCAAGCCTGAAGGCTCAGCGTGAAGCTGGCCGCCAGAATGAGACGAACGCTGACTCGGAGGACACCCATAGCAAGACCTCGCGAGGATTAATGCGGGTCAGCAGAGCTTCGATCATCGCGCTCCGCCGATGATCGTCCGAGACCACCTATGACGCCCGCTAGCGGCAAATGTCGTTGATATCGGCGACGAGCGGCGCCTCACCGCGCGCGATGTCGTCGAACTGCACGCGTCGCTTACGCGCGCCCTCGGCGTCGCCCCTGGCGACCGCGGCCGCTACCTCGCGCAAGGCGGCGGCGGCCTCGCGGGAAAGCTTTTGATAGCGCGTGGCACGGGGTACGAGCTCGTCGGAGGCGAGGTGAAGAGCGTCGATGCGCGACGCAAGATCGTCGTAGCGCTCGGCGAGCGCGAGCGACTCGACCGAAGCCTCGGCAGGCGACGCCGGCGACAGAGCCGCCGAAGGCGCCGCCTTGGGGGCTTTGGCCTTCCAGGCTTTGATGGCTTCGACGAAAGCTCCGCACTCGCGCGCGGTCTGGAACTTGGCGCAGCCGAGCCCCGACAGCGCAAGCCCGAGCGCTAGCAAGCTCACGCCGCGCGTCAGACCGGACCCCCGCGGCGCGTGAGCTCGTCGACGACGGCGCGCACGTCTTGGGCGCGCGAACGGGGCATGATCAAGACCGCGTCGTCCGTTTCGACGACGCACAAATCACTCACGCCCAAGAGCGCCACCGTGCGCGCGGTTTTGTTCTTGTCGCGCAAATCCTCGATCAAGTTGCGGTGCGCGTCGACGAACACGGCGCCGTCGGGACCGACGTTGTCGGCGTGATCACGCTTGCCCAGCTCCCAAACCGTGTGCCAGCTGCCCAAATCGCTCCAACCGAAGGAGCCGGGGACCACCGCCAGCGGCATCAGCTTCTCCATGATGCCGTGGTCGATGCTGATGTTGGGCATGTCGGCGAACACTTTGCGAGTTACCTCGCGCTCGGCGTCAGGCCCGCGCTTGGCGGCTTCACCGATGAGCTGCAGGCAGGCGTGCACGGCCGGCAGGTGCTGTTCGACCGCGCGCAGCATGTCGGCGGCGCGAAAGAAGAACATGCCACTGTTCCAGAAGTACCGGCCGCTCGCCACATAACCTTCGGCGGTTGCCTGGTCCGGTTTCTCGACGAAGCGGTCGACGGCCAAGACGCCGGGCGAGAGCTCACGCGCGGCCTCGATGTACCCGTAACCGGTCTCGGCGCGGGTAGGCTGGATGCCGACGGTGGTGATGGTGCCCTGCGCCGCATTTGCCAGCGCGTGCGACAAGATGCGACGAAATTCCGGTTCGTTTTCGATGTGGTGGTCGCTGGGCAAAACCATGACCACGGCTTCGGGATCACGGCGAGCGATGATGTGCGCGCCCCAGGCGATGCACGGCGCCGTATTGCGAGCCACCGGCTCGGCAATGAAGCTGCTCGGCCCGAGGAGCGGCAGAGCCTGGCGGGTCACGTAGACCAGCGACTCGCCGGTCGCGACGATCATGTGCTCCGGTGGGCACAGCTCGGCGACGCGCCGCAGGGTGTGACCAATCAACGGCAAGCTTTGGTCCGGCCCCATGCCCAGCACTTGCTTCGGACGGTCTTTGCGGGAAGCGGGCCAGAAGCGCGTGCCGCTGCCACCAGCGAGCACCAACGTGAAGACGTGATTCATGAAAGTTGGGGGCGAGCATAACGTGGGGCAGAACGCGCGCAACTGGCGGCGGCGGCGGCCGATAGGCACGAGTGGCAAACGAGGGTGAACCCGGCTGGATTCGGCCCGTGCTGCTGGGATTGTGCGTGCTCGGGAGCTGCCGAGCGGCTTGGCTGGTGCCGGGCCCGCCGAGCGCGGACGCCATGGGCGAGCCGAGCTCCGCGGGGCTTGCGGGAGGAACGGCCGAGCCCGGCGAGCGCGACGTCGGCGTTGGCGCTGCGACCGACGAGGCCGGAGCGAGGGCAACGAGCCCGGATCCGGTCGCGGGCCGCGACAACCGGGGCGCGCAGCCGCCGGTCGTCGCCTGCGCGCGCGCTCAGGCGCCCAAAGTCTGCCGACTGAGCGGCGATTCGCGCCGGGGCATACGAATCCTCGGCACCTTGCTCGAGCCGCTCGTGGTGCGCGAGCGGGGCGTGCTGGATCTCGATGTTGACGGCAACATCAGCTGCACAGCCTGCGACTGCGGCGACGACGACGGTCGGCTCGTCATCGACTGCCCCAGCTTGGTGATTTCGCCCGGTTTCGTGAACCTGCACGATCACCTGAGCTACGCCGGCACGCCACCGTTGCCGCACCCCGACGAGCTTTACCAGCACCGCAACGACTGGCGCTTGGGCGAGCACGGGCACGCCGCGCTGCCATTCGCGGGCGGGGCCAGCACGGAGCAAGTCTTGGCCCACGAGCTGCGCATGCTGATGAGCGGAACGACCTCCATCGTAGGCGCGGGCGGCCGTCGCGGCTGGCTGCGCAACCTGGAGGTTTCAGGCCAAAGGCACGGCCTAATGCCCGGCCACATCGTGGCCCAAACCTTCCCCCTCGACGACGCGCGCGGCACCGTGGACAGCGCAAGCTGCGATTTCGGCGCGCAGCCTGACACCTCGGCCATGGCCGAGGCGGCCCAGGCGTACGTCGCTCACGTGGGCGAAGGCACCGACGAGCGCGCCCGAGACGAGCTGCGCTGTGCGCTCGGCCGCCTGAATTTGTTGGGCAAAAACAGCAGCGTGGTGCACGCCATGGCTCTGTCGCGCGAAGGCGCGGCAGAGCTGGCGCGGCGCGGCAGCAGCGTGGTGTGGTCACCGCGCTCGAACTTGGACCTTTACGGCAGCACCGCACCCGTAGCGCTCTTGGCCAGCTTGGGGGTGCGCATCGCGCTCGGTACCGATTGGTTGGCGAGCGGCTCCATGAACCTGCAGCGCGAGCTGGCGTGTGCGCGCGACTACGACGCGGCCACGCTGGGGGGCTACTTCGATGCGTTTCAACGTTGGCGGATGGTCACCGAAAATCCGGCGTGGGCATTGGGCTTGGCAAAGCGCTTTGCGGCGTTGCAGGTTGGGCTGGCCGGCGACATCGCGGTATTCCAAGCGCACGACGGTGACCCGTACGCCAGCGCGGTCGAGGCCGGGCCCGCGGACGTGAAGCTGGTGCTCCGCCAAGGCACGCCGCTCTACGGAGACAGCCAACTGGTGAAGGCTTTTCGTGACGGCGAGGCCTGCGACGAGCTGGACGTGTGCGGCGCGACCCAGCGGGTTTGCAGCCTCGAAACGGGCCGATCGCTCGCCGACATTCGCGCCGCGGGCGAAGCCGTTTACCCGCTCTTCAGCTGTGATGCGCCGCCCCAGGAGCCCCGCTGCCTGGCCCGCGTCGCTCGCGAGTGCCCGGCCGACGAAGACGACTGCCAGCCTCCCCGTCCCCCACCGACCTGGGACGCCACCGACGCCGATGAAGACGGAGTGAGCGACGCGCTCGACGACTGCCCGCACCTCGCCGATCCGACTCAATCCGACCTCGACGGCGACGGTCGAGGCGACGCTTGCGACGCTTGTCCGCTTCCCAACCCGGGGCTGGCGCCCTGTCCCTGGCGCATCGCCGACCTACGGGCGTCCGCGCCGAGCTCGCTGAGGACCGCCGTCGTGGTCGACCGGGCACGCGTCACCGCCGTGCGCACGCAAGACTCCAAGGGCTTCTACGTCGAGGACGGCGACCACGCCGCGTACTCCGGCATCTTCGTGTACACCGGTAGCACCCTGCCCAGCGTCGAAGCGGGCGATCTCGTTCGGCTTCAGGGCTACTTCGACACCTTTCGAGGTACGGACGAGCTGGTCGACAGCGAGGTCTTGTCGAAAGCAACCGCGCCGGACCCGTACCCGCCCCGACTCGTCACCGTCGCCGAGCTGGCAGACGGCTCCGCGACCGCGCCCGGCCTGGCGTCGCTCTTCGTCCGCGTCGAGGACGTATCCGTCGCGGCCACCAACCCCGACGCGCCCAAAGACTTCGACGAAAGCCTGCTTTTTGGAGGCCTGCGCCTCGATGATCTGCTCTACCCCGAGCTCGATAACGTCTACCCGGTGGGTACCCGGTTCAGCGCCGTCGAAGGCATCGCCGGCTTCTCGTTCGAGCATCAAAAGCTTTACCCACGCCGCGCGGCGGACCTGGCGTTGCCCTAGCGCGACGCCTCACCATTCTACCCATCTTGGGCTGCCGAGCTGCAGCCTCACTCGCAGAAGCTTGCGTAGCGGCCCAGGGCCACTCCCGTGCGATCGAGAAAACACGGAGGCGGGGAGAGGCGGCCCAGGCACTCGCGCGGCTCGGCCACGGCGGAAAGGTCGCGTCAGAGCAGCGCGCCCGCGTCGTCGTTCAGCATGGCGCGGCGAATCAGCGGCAAGGGGGCGTCGCCGTAGCTGAGCAGTTGATCGTGGAAGGCGCGCAGGCTGTAGGCGACGCCCATCTTGTTACGCCAGTCGGCGCGTAGCTTCAGGATCATCAGCTTGCCCAGGGTGTAGTTGAGGTACATCGGGTCGAGCGTCCCGCGCGCGGCTTGCTGGCGCGCGGTGCCCACGTCTTGAAAGGCCTGCTCGACGAACAGCTTTTGCGACTCGGCCACGGTCATGCCCTGGGTGTGCAGGCCGATGGCCGACAACATGCGCCCGTCGCGCATGAGCGCCTGCAGCAGCTGCGCGATATGCGCGCGCGGATCGTTGCCGGCGACACCTTCGTCCCACATCATTTCTTCGACGTAGTGCGCCCAGCCTTCGTTGCTGGCGTACGAGCCGAACGAGCGCAAAATTTTCGACGTGAGGCGAACCCGCCGGAGCCGATCGAGAAAATGTCCGGGCCACACCTCGTGAATCGTCGTGAACAGGAGGCCCTGCCGTGACGGCACGTAGGCCAACTGCTCCGCCTCGGACCAGCTGGGATCGGGCGGCGAAATGAAATAGAAGCTGGGCAGTGGCCGCGACTCGAACACACCCGGCTGGTTGATCGAGGCGAAGTTCATGCGCAAAAACGGCGGCGACTCGCGCACCTCGGCTTGTTCGTTGCTGGGAATGGTCACGAGCGCGTGGCTATCCAGAAACGCGCGCAGCGAGACCACCTGCTCTCGTCCGAGGGCGACGACCTCGGCCGCCGGCGGCCGCTCCGCGGTTGCGGCCGCCAAGGCTTCGGCCAGCGGCTTATCGGGAGCCAGCGCCTGGGCGGCTGCAACGAGCGCGCGGCGATTACGCTCCAAGTCGGCGCGCCCCACGCGCTCGAGGGTCGGGAGATCGATCTTGACCCCTTCGGTTTCCTCCAACATGCGCAGGAACGCCGCCGGACCTAGCGCAAAGTCATCGGTCGCCTGCTCCCGCCGACGCTCGAGATCGTCGCGAAACGCGCTCAGTTGAGCGACGAGCTCCGCCAGCCCCGCCGTGACGTCGACTTTCAGCTGCGGGTCGTTGATGCCTGACAACGCCACGACCGCGTCCTTCTCCACGAAGGTCAGTTGCCCGCCGATCATTTGGATTGCGAAACCAAGCACTGCGCGCGGTAATCGGGCATCCAGGTTCTGGCGCGCCGTCGCGAGAAACGCGCCGGAGCCTCGGCAGATGGCCAGCACCGCTCGAGCGCGCTCGTCGACCGGCGCGTAGTCGCGGCTCGTATAATTGAGCAGCGACAGCGCGCCCAGGTAGTGCAACGGCGAACGCCAAGGCGTGCGGCGCTCGCTCAGAGCGAACAGGTCGCCGCGCAACCGCGTGACGAAGACATCGCGCTCCAAGCGGCTGGTTTCCGAGAGCTCGTTGGCCGGCAACTTCTCGAGCCGGGCGCGCGCTGCGGTCAGAAAGGCGATCCGCCCGCGCAACCCCGCTTGGGACTCGTCCGGCAGCTTGCCGTCGTACTGGTGCATCCCGAGTCCGACGCCCAACGTTCCACCGAAACCCACGGGAATGCCGTCGAAGTACTGCGCGTACAGCTCGTTCGAAATCTGCGCGAACGTCGCATCGGAAGCGCCGGCCACGGCCGCGGGCGGAGGCGACGCGCTCGCGGCGCGGGCGGAGCCCTTCGGCGGGCCCCCACAGGACGACCCCGACAGGGCAATGAGCAGCGTGCAAACCTTCGCGAGGCGGCGCATGGTCCGGACTATGGCACGCGCCCGGTTTGGCGACGCCACAAAGGATGCAAACGTCGGCTCAGCGCAACGTATCCTGCACCAACCGAGTCAGCTCCGCTTCGTTGGCAAAGCCGGTCGCCACCGCGCGCACGGTGCCGTCTTTGGCGACGAGCACGAGCGTCGGCAAGCCTTGCACGTGGTAGAGCGAGGATGCCACGTCCTGATCGTCGAACACGCTCGGGTAACCGAGCGGCTCGGCCGCCAGAAACTGCGTGATCTTGGCGCGCTCGTCGCTGGTGCCGACGCCCAGCACTCGCAGCTTCTCCGGACCGAACGCTTTGGCGACTCGCGCCAGCACCGGGCTTTGCGCGCGGCACGGCGCGCACCAGCTGGCCCAGAAATCGAGCACGACCGCTTGCCCTTGTAGGTCCGAAAGCCGTTGATGCTTGCCTCGCTCACCTGGAGAAGCATAGGGCAGCAGGAAATCCGGAGCGGGTTGGCCCACCAACGGCGAGGCCTCGGCCTTCTTTGCCCCCAAGTACGGCAGGACGAACAGGCCCATGAACAGGCTGAATGCCAGCACCAGGCCCGCCACCAAGTAGCCGGTCGTCGCCTCGTTCGGGGCTTTTTTTGTCTGTTTTTGGGTCATGCGACGGGTCGACTCGGGTGCTCGGCGCGCAGAGGCAACTCCCGCGCGGCGGCGGTGCCGCGCACGGGCAAGGTCAAGCGCAGACGCGCGCCGCCCAAGCTGCTGACGTCGGCCGTAATCATTCCGCCGTGCTCGATGGCGATCTTCTTCACGATCGCCAGGCCCAGCCCCGTGCCCGTGTGCTTGGTCGTGACATAGGGATCGAAGATGATTTCGCGCATTTCGGCGGGAATGCCGGGACCATTGTCGTCGACGTCGATCACGTAGAAATCGCCGTCACGCCGCAAGCTCACGTTGATTTTCGGAGCTTCGTGCTTGGCGTCGGCGAGCGCGTCGGCGGCGTTCTGAATCAGGTTGAGCAGGACGCGCCGTAACATCTGACGATCGACGGCAACGTCGGCCGGTTGCGCTGGCAGAGACCACTCGAACGTGGGGTGTACACCCGCCAGCCGAACCACCGAAAGCTCATCGCTGCTCGGTCCCTCCGCGCTTTCACCCCGCTCGATTTGCCGGCGCTGCTCGCCCAAAAATTCGGCTAAATCCGCCTCTTCGAGGTGGGCCTCGGGCAGCCGCGCAAAATCGGAGAACTCCGACACGAGCCGGCGCAAAGTACCGACCTCGTCTTCCACGATCTCGAGCGTCGTATCGAGCAGATCGCGAAATTGTTCGTCGTGCCCTTCGTAGCGCCGGTGAATTTCCTGCACGCCCAGCTGAATCGGTGTGAGCGGGTTCTTGATCTCGTGGGCCAGGCGTCGCGCCATCTCTTGCCAAGCGCTGATACGTTGCAAATATTCGATCCGCGCCCGGCTCGCCTCGACTTCGCCGAGCATGCGGTTGAACGCGCGAGCCAGCGCCGCTATTTCATCACTGCCGGCTTCATTGACGCGGACGGACAGGTTGCCGGCGCCGACCCGCTGGGTGGCCGTCGCCAGCTCACCGAGGCGAACGACGACGCCGCGCGCCAAGAAGATGCCGACCGCGATGGCGAGCGTGATCGTGATGCCGAGCAGAACCGTGAACTGGCGAATGTACCCTTGCAGATCGTCGCCGCGCCGCCGGTCGACCCGCTTGTAGTTGTTGACGAAATCGGCAAATTCGGTGCGCTCGTCGTCGAGGTGCGCCTTCTCGGTCGCGAACACGAGCTGCAGCTCGGGGCCGTCTTCGCCGTCAGGCGTTTCTGCCAGCGGTCGGGCGACGTCGAGCTGCATTTCGCGCGCCTCGTCCAGCGGGCGGCCGCGATCCGCGCTGGCCAGCGACTTGTCGTCGGCGAGCGCCACCCGTAGCGACACCAAGCTCGGGTGACGCGTGATCTGTCGCCGCAACTCGGCCGTTGCCGCGGCGGCGTCGTTGGCGGTTACGGCACGGCGCAGCGCCGGCGTCAGCGCGATGGCCTCGGCTTCGGCCCGCATGCGAGCCTTCAACCCGTGCGCAAGCTCGTCGTACAATCCGAGCGAGCGGTCGAGGTGGGCTCCGATCTCCGGCACGAAGTAGCGCGCGCCGGTCTCGCGGACGGAGCGCTCGCCCAGCCAGCTAGCGACCAGCATCGGGATGAGGGCCGTGATCACGATCGCCATCGCGAGCCGCGCTTGAATGCGGCCGGGCAGCTTCACGCGTGCACCCGAAACCAACGCGTGAGCACCCGCCACGGATCGAAGCCGAGGTAACGCCGCATGTCGTTCTCGACCAAGGCATAGGCGCGCTCCAACCTCGGCCCCAAAGACGCGGGCGCGGAGAGGCCCCCAAAAATCGAGAAATGGCCGAATAGCCCTTTGGCCAACGCCAGCGCCGCCCGCCCCGCGTCCACGCCGAGCGGCACCGCCAAACCAGCCGTCACCGGGGTCAAAACCACGTCTCGCACCGCCACCGCGGTCGCCCACGCGCCCGGTGACGTGTCGCTGGCCAGGCGACGAAACGTCGACAGCTCCGCGTAGCAACCCACCGCGAGCGGGCCCAGCCTCGCTTCGACCGCTGCTCCCAAGGAGCGGTAGTCGCGTGAGAAGTCTCCGGACAACAAGCCCATGTCGCGCCGCACCCGATCCGGTCCCATCACCACGTCGAACGCAGCTCCGCGCCGACGCAGGCACAACGCCGTGTACAGCTCCCCCTCGTCGAAGGCGCCCAGCACCAAGGCTTTGCCGTCAGGGCAAACCAGATCGAGGGCGCTGGCGAAGGCGCGCTCGGTGGGGATGGGCCATTCCGCGAACGGCGCGGGCCACAGCTCGACCTCGCCTTCTTGCTCCAGCTCACGCAACGCGCCTACGAACGCTTCGATCTGAACGTGGAACGACTGGCCGCGGGACAAGCGCCGCGCAAAGCGATCGCCGAACTGCTCGAGCGCCGTCGTCGAGAGCACGACCGCGAAGCTGCCCTCGTGCATCTGGCCCAAAGTCGCGGCGCTGGCCAGACCGGCGTCCGGCAAAGGTAAGCGACCGCGCAGCGTCGAAGTGACCTTGACGAGGCGCTGGCCATCGCGAACGGCGATGATGCCGCCGCCCGGGGGCGCCGCCGCCGCGGGACCCGGGCCGCGGAACAGGCACGGCAAGCGCAGCCAATCTTCGGCGGAGAAATCCAGGACCTGAGCGTCGGGGGTGAACATGAGGAAGGAGGCTGCGGCGCGGGACGCCGGAGTATAGTGGAGTCATGCTCCCCGACCACGCCGCCGATCCCGAGACCCGGGACCTCTTGGCTTTCATCGAGGCCGCGCCCACGCCGTATCACGCGGTTTCGGAGGTCAAAGACCGCCTCACGCGGGCCGGATTCCGCTCCCTTTCGGAGCGCGAGACCTGGTCGCTGGGGCCGGGCGAGCGCGGCTTCGTCGTGCGCGGCGGCGGTTCGATCGCGGCTTTTCGCCTGGGCAAAAAGTCGCCCGCCGAGGCCGGCTTCGCGATCGTGGGCGCGCACACCGATTCACCGAACCTGCGGCTGAAGCCGAAAGCGGAGCTGACCGCGCACGGTTACGAGCAGCTGTCGGTCGAGGTCTACGGTGGCGTGCTGCTCTCGACCTGGCTCGACCGTGACCTCGGGCTGGCGGGCCGCCTCGTGCTCGAAGACGGCTCCACGCGCTTGGTGCGCTTGCCGGGCGCCGTTTGCCGCGTGCCAAGCTTGGCCATTCATTTGAACCGCGACGTGAACTCGGCTGGGTTGACCCTCAATTCTCAGAATCACCTGCTACCGCTGGCGGCGTTGGAGCTCGATGCAGGTGGGCTCGAGCTCTACGAGCGACTGGCTGCCGCTGCCGGCGACGGGGTGACCGTGAAAGCCATTCGCGGCAGCGATCTGTGCCTGTTCGATACGCAGGCGCCCGCGCTGGGCGGCGCTCGCAACGAGCTCATTTTCTCCGCGCGGCTGGACAACTTGGTGTCGTGTCACGCCGCGCTTTCGGCGCTTCTGGGCGCCCAAGACGACGCTGACGCCACGCGCGTGGCGGTGCTCTACGATCACGAAGAAGTCGGCAGCGAGAGCGCTATCGGCGCCGGCTCGCAGTTTTTGGAGAGCGTGCTTTCGCGCCTTCTGGCTTGCTATCCGGCCCAGAGTGACGGCTTCGCGCGCGCTCTGGCCGGCTCGCTGCTGGTATCGGCGGACATGGCCCACGCCGTGCACCCCAACTACCCGGACAAGCACGACAAACAACACCGTCCGCTGCTCGGCAAGGGCCCGGTGCTGAAGGTCAACGTGAGCCAACGCTACGCGACCGACGGCCCCACCGCGGCGCGTTTCCGCGCGGCGTGCGCGAGGGTCGGGATCGAGCCGCAGCATTTCGTGTCGCGCAACGACATCGGCTGCGGCAGCACGATCGGCCCGATCGCGGCCGCCGGGCTCGGCTTGCGCACGGTGGACGTGGGCGGGCCCATGCTCAGCATGCACAGCTGCCGCGAAATGGCCGCCAGCGCCGACGTGCCGGTGATGATCCGCGTCATGACCGCGCTGTTCGACGACTTCGCGCCGCTCGATCCCGCCGCCTAACGGGGCGGCGGCGCGAAGCGGCTCTGGCTGTACGGAAACGGCTGCGGCTCGCCGTCATAACCGTAGGCGTAGCGGAGCGAAGACAAGTCGATGCCGCGCGCCGTCAGCCCGTCGTAGTCGTCGTAGCGCAGGCGGAGCAAAGCCGCAGGATGGGTGGGCGAACGGCGCTCGAACGACACCTCGACCACGCTGCTGCTCTCGCGCTCGCCGTACTCGGTGCCGATGTTGCTGGGCCCTGCGCTCGAGCCTCGCGCGTCGGCGCTCTCGCTCTTTCGCTTGCGAGGCGCCGCTTCGTCCCCCAACGACTCGTTCGCCGAGCGCGAGCCCTGCGCACGCGGGGCATCACCATTGGTGGCGCGCGGCGGGGCCGCCGGGGCGCGGTATTCGCTCTCGGGCTGGTAGCGGCGACGCGGCCGCCAGACTGGCGCGGGTGGTCGCAGCTTTTCCGGAAACACGGCCACGCCAATGACACCCACGTGCTGCGGCGTGCCGCGCCGCGCCGAGTAGCTGCCGCTCTTCCCGGTGAAGCGAAACGCCGCCACCTCATCCAAGCTGCGCCGAAAGCCCTCCACCAATAACGAGCCCCACGGCTCGATCAAGTACCCGCGTTGCGCGACATAGTCGCCCACGTCGCCGCTGATGGCGTCACGCCCATCCACCGTGACCACGACCTCGATGCGCTCCGCGGTCGGATTCTGGACCCGAACGTTGTAGCGCTCGCCCGGCTCGCCCAGCACGTAGGTCGTGCCGCCTTGCACGAACGTCGGAAGCACCGCGCCATCGAGCCCCTCGAGCGACACCCGATACGGCGGCGGCGCGGGCGGGGCGATGCGGCGCCGCCACGGGCTCTCGGCGTCGCACACCGAGACTCCGCCCACGACGGCCAGCAAGGCAAAACCGGAAATCAGGGCCAGGCGACGCGAAGACAGCTTGGGCGACGTCATCTTGGCTCCTACGC
>Ga0164241_10003042_pt1 | contig 17385 bp, 16 predicted proteins | sample OricomyardsoilBY_FD_108780 | JGI IMG/M metagenome (GOLD analysis project Ga0164241, IMG submission 108780) | Backyard soil microbial communities from Emeryville, California, USA - Original compost - Back yard soil (BY) | ecosystem: Environmental > Terrestrial > Soil > Unclassified | place: USA...
AAGAGTCAGCAGATCTCGCAAGCCGAAACACCGGCACGCAATCTGGTCTTCTTGCTCGACGTATCGGGCTCGATGATGCCCGAAAATAAGCTCCCGTTGTTGAAGCGTGGTTTGTCGCTCTTGGCCGAAAATCTACGGGCGAAGGATACGATTTCGATCGTCGTCTACGCGGGCGCGTCGGGCTTGGCTTTGCCCGCAACCAGCGGCGCGGAGCGCGCGCGCGTGCTCGACGCGCTCGGTCGGCTCGAAGCAGGTGGTTCGACCAACGGCGGGGATGGCATTCGTTTGGCGTACGCCACTGCGCGGCAGCACTTCGTGAAAGGTGGCATCAATCGCGTGATCTTGGCCACTGACGGTGACTTCAACGTCGGCACTTCGAGTGAGGGTGAGCTACAGCGCTTGATCGAGGACGAGCGCAAATCAGGCGTGTTCTTGACCGTGCTCGGCTTCGGTGATGGCAACGTCAAAGACAGCACGATGGAGATGCTCGCCGACAAGGGCAACGGCAACTACGCGTACATCGACTCGCTCGCCGAAGCCCGCAAGGTGCTCGTGCGCGAGGCTGGCTCGACGCTGATCACGATCGCCAAGGACGTGAAGCTCCAGGTCGAGTTCAACCCCGCGCAGGTGCAAAGCTACAAACTGATCGGCTACGAAAATCGCCTGCTCGCGAAGGAAGACTTCAACGACGACAAGAAGGATGCCGGCGAGATCGGCGCCGGCCACGCAGTCACCGCCCTCTATGAAGTGGTCCCCAAGGGCGAAAAAGCCGCCCCGCCCAAAGTCGACCCACTCAAATATCAAACTGCGCCAGCGGTGTCCGCGGCGGCTGCCAGCAACGAGCTGCTCACGGTCAACATTCGTTACAAGCAGCCTTCCTCGGACACGAGCAGCAAGTTCTCGCGCGTGGTGATCGACGGCGGATTGCCGCTCGACAAAACATCGCCGGATTTTCGCTTCAGCGCTGCAGTCGCCGAGGCCGCGCTCGTGCTGCGTGGTGCCCCGGACTTGTCTATGGCGTCGCTCGAAGCCGCTCGCAACTTGGCGCAAGGTGCACTTGGCTCGGACGCAGCGGGCGATCGTCACGAGTTCATTTCCCTCTTGGCGAAGGCCCGCGCCCTCGCGCCTTCCACTGCGGCGATTGCGACGCGCGCTCAATGATGCGCTGGCAAATTCAGAGTTGGGGCTTGAACAACAAGCTCCGGTAGTGCTGAAGCTCGGCGATCGAGTTCTTGATGTCGACCAATGCGTCATGCTCGCCCAAGGTCGGCTTGGCAAAAACGCCGGCGTCGCCGTACCACAACTTGGCCAGGATCTTGATCGAGGTCACGTCCACCGTCCGATAGCTCAGATAGCCACTCAAACCCGGCAGCCAGCGGTCCACGAAGCGTTTGTCCTGACCGATGCTGTTGCCGCACAGCACGGCGCCGTACGCGCACCAGCCGGTCACGCGCTCCATCAGCTTGCGCTCGGCGGCGCCCAAATCGAGCTTCGACGCGCGCACGCGACGAGTCAGGCCGGTCGCTTCGTGCATGTCGCGCACGAAAGGGGTCATGCGAGCGAGCGCTTCATCCGGCTGCCAGATGTCACACACGAACTCTTCGAGCGGAGTCAGATCCGAGGTGGTGATGATCAGCGCGGCCTGCAAGATCACGTCGTTCTGCGCGTCGAGTCCGGTCATCTCCAGATCGAGCCAAGCCAAATTTCCGTCTTTTTGTGTGCGTAGAATGCGCTCGGCCATGCTGCTCATTTGCTCGCTTTCGCGGTCTTGCTCGGTTTCGCTGAAGATTTGGGCAAAACGATCACTGGGTCCTTCTTCCGCGCGCGGTAGACCACGAGCGTTTTGCCGATGACCTGCGCCACGGTCGAGCGCGTGCCCGCTTCGATTTCCAGGGCCAGGTCCGTCGCGGAGACCTCTTCCTGGCCCGTGATGCGAACCTTGATCAATTCGTGCGTCGAAAGCGCGCTGTCTATGGCCCCCAGCACCGAGTCGGTCAGCCCACCGTGGCCGATTTGCACGACTGGCTTGAGGGGGTGCGCGAGCGCGCGCAAGAAGCTTCTTTGTTTGCCCGTCAGCGGGGCCGGGCTGGCCGTCACTTTCTGAATCACCGCGGCATCCTACTCCAAGGCCCGGAGCATACTCGGCGCGCGCGATTTTGCGCGGATAATCGCCCGCTTTTCGTCGCCGACACGTCCCCCCGAAGCTGTGGCATGCTGCAGCCCGGAGTAACCAGCTGTGCGAATTCTGTATGGCGTCGTGGGCGAAGGAATGGGGCATGCAACGCGCAGTCGCGTCGTGCTCGAGCACCTACTGAGGGCTGGGCACGAGCTGCGCGTGGTCGTCTCGGGACGCGCGCATCGCTTCCTGACCGAGCGGCTCGCGGGCTACCAGAACCTGAGCATCCAAGAAATTCACGGGCTCACGTTGAGCTATTTCGGCAATTCCTTGGACCGCTCGAAGAGCCTATTCGAGAACCTGCGCAAGGCGCCCAAGGGTATCAAAAAGAACATTGCGGTTTATCGCGACGTCGCCGAGAGCGGCTTCGTACCAGAGATGGTGATCAGTGACTTCGAGTCTTGGGCCGCACTGTACGGTTTGAACCACCGCGTGCCGGTCGTCAGCATCGACAACATGCAGGTGATCAACCGTTGCAAACACGACCACAGCGTGACGCGCGGTAAGGGCTTCGATTTCGATCTCGCGCGGTTGGCCGTGAAGATCAAAATGCCGGGCGCCTACCACTACCTTGCCACCAGCTTTTTCTTTCCCGAAGTGCGCAAGAAATATACGACGCTCGTGCCGCCGATCTTGCGCCCCGAAGTGGTCGCCGCCAAGCGTGAACCCGGCGCGCACGTGCTCGTGTACCAAACCTCCCCCACCAACCAAAGCTTGGTTCCGACGCTGAAAAAGCTGCCCTATCGCTTTCGCGTGTACGGCATGGGGCGCGAGGGCCAGGAAGGCAACGTCACTTTGTGCGGCTTCTCCGAGCAGGGGTTTCTCGATGATCTGCGCACCGCTCGCGCCGCCGTTGCAGGTGGTGGATTCAGCTTGTTGAGCGAGGCGGTGAGCCTGAAGGTGCCGCTCTTGTCCGTCCCGGTGGCGCATCAGTACGAGCAGGAGTTGAACGCGCGTTACTTGGAGAAGCTCGGCTACGGCGCATGGGCGAAGCGACTCGAGCTCGAACCGCTGCTGCACTTTTTGGATAAGGTCGACGTCTACCAAGAAGCTTTGCAAAGCTACCCGTCGCGCGACAACTCAATCCTCTTCGCGTGCGTCGATGAGCTCGTGCAGCGTGTCAAGAATGGCGAATCGCGGCCCGTCGTGCTCGATACCGACGCGCCCGGAAAGTATCAACAAGACGACTGACGCTCAGCCGAGATCGCGCGCCGCAGCCTCGGCTGCGTTGTAACCGCACATGCCGTGCACGCCTCCGCCCGGATGCGTGTAGCTGGAGCACAAGTACAGACCCTTGATTGGCGTCCGGTAACGAAAATATGGGAAAACCGGGCGAAATAGCAGCTGCTGGTGCCATGCGTTACCGCCGCCGCCCAAGTCTCCACCGATCAGATTGGCGTTCATGGCTTCCAGCTCAGGAGGCGCCGAGATGCGTCGCGCGAGCACCAACTCACTGAAGCCCGGGGCGAGTCCTTCGATTCGTTCGGTGACGCGATCGGCAAAGTCTTCACTCTGACTCGGCCAGCCGCCATCTACGTACGACGGCACGTGGGTGTAACAATACAGCGTGTGCTGCGCGTTCGGCGCGCGAAACGGATCAGCCAGGCTCTGCTGTCCCACCACCAAATAGGGTTGCTCGGGGATCTGCCCGTCGCGGAGCTCCCGCGTGAACCGACCGAGATCCGCGAGGCTCTCGCTGACGTGGACGACGGCGCTCTGGCGCGCTTGCTCGTTCGACCAAGGGACTGGCGCAGCGAGCGCATAGTCGAGCTTGAATGTGCCAAAACCCTGGCGAAAATGCCGCATTCGTCGCACGAGCCATGGCGGCAGTAGCGCGCTATCGAGCAGTTTGAGGTACAGCGTGGGCGCGGCAGTGTCCGCGATTACCCCCAGCCGAGCCCGAATCTCTTCACCGTTTTCGAGCCGAACTGCGGCGGCCCGCTGATCAGCGACGACGATGTTCGTGACGCGTGCGCCCAAGCGCAAACGTCCGCCACAGCTTTCGAGCAGCGTGACCAGCGCGTTGGTCATGCTTTGCGCGCCGCCTGCGGGGAAAGCGTAGCCGCCAGTGGAGGCGGTCATGCCGAGCAGGTAGCTGAGCGCAGAACCAAACCAATCCTCCGGTCCCACATCCACGTGCAAGCCCAGGCTCGGCAGCACACGCCGCGCGGCCTCACTGCGAAAGAGTGCGCGTGACAGACTCCCGCCGCTTCGCGCGAAGCGCCAGATGATCCGGCACAGATTGCCGAGGCCGAGCGAAAACGCAGGCCCGAGCGACGGAAATGGGCCGAGCAAAAATCGTAGCAGCTCGGGTTCCATGCTCGCGTGGGAGGCCGCCAATTGGCGCCATGCTTCACCGTCTTGCGGTGTGCCGAAGTGCGCGGCAGACAGCTCGGCATCGCGTGCGATGCACGCGTGGCTCCCGTCGAGCGCAGGGTGGCAACTCTCGAACGGCAAGTGCAACCATTTGACGCCCGCCTGCGTCAGATCGAGCTCGCGAAACGCCGGACTGCTCTTGGCGAACGGAAAGAACGCCGCGCCTACATCGTGCACGAAGCCCGGCAACGTGAGCTCTTCCGAACCCAACGCCCCGCCCGGGCGCCGCGGGTTGGCCTCCAGCACCAACACGCGAAACCCACGACGAGACAAGATGTTGGCTGCCACGAGACCATTCGGCCCCGAGCCAATCACGATCATGTCCGGATCACGCACGGGGCCAGCCTACACCGAACGCCATCCGTGCCGCTTTCCATTCGCGCCGAGACGCGCTATGTGGAGCGAGTGCTCGCGCTCGGCGTCGATCCCGGTACACTTCACCTCGGCTGGGGTGTGGTATCGCGTGAGGGCAATCGCCTGCGTCACGTCGCCCACGGGGTCATTCACTTGGATGGCAAGGCTGCTATCGCCGATCGGTTGGCGCGCATCGAACTCGAGTTGGGCGCGGTGATCGAACAGCATCGCCCCGAAGTGGGTTCGGTCGAGAATCTGTTTTTCCACAAGGACGCGCAGGCGGCCGCCAAACTCGGGCACGCGCGCGGTGTGGTGCTCTTGCTGCTCGCGCGCGCGGGCGTCGAGATCGCGGAATATCCGCCCGCTCGGGTGAAGAAGACCATCGCCGGCTCGGGTCAGGCCGACAAATCCCAAGTGGCCATGATGGTCCGAGCTCTGCTCGCGCTGGATCGACTGCCACCCGCTGACGCGGCGGACGCGCTCGCGCTCGCCATCACCCACTTGCGGATTGGTTCGTTGATTGAGGCGCTCCGCCCGAAAGACGCGCCGGCGCAAAGCAAGGTGACCGCGACCGGCCTCCGCGCACTCCTTGGCAAAAAACGCCGAGCGCGCGCGGCCGGTCCGAAATTGCCGAAGCTTTCCAAGATCCGCTGAAGCAGCAAGCTTTTCCCGCCGCTCCCCGACGCACGCAAGGCTGCGACTTTACGGAGCTTTTGCTTCCAGCGCCTGCGAAATGGCGGCGTTTTTCGCGGTCACGAAGAAAGGTTCGTAGGGGCGCGCGCGTATCAATCGTCTGAAGGATTGCAAGGCTCGCAGTTCGAAAGCATGGTCCATCCGTGATGATTCGCCGCACAGTTCTGCTCGGTTTTCTGGGTCTCCTGGCGACAACGTTGTCGGTCACCGCGTTCGCTGATCCGCCGAAGCCGCCGGCCGCGGGCAAACCCGCCGCAGCATTGAGCGCCGAAGAAATCGCCGAGCGGGTGCAAGGCTTCTACGATCGCTCACATACCTTTCGCGCCGGCTTCAAGCAGCAATACCGCGTTCACGCCTACGACAAAGTCATCAACAGCCAAGGCTCCGTGGTCTTCGAGAAGCCGGGCAAGATGAGCTGGCGCTACACCAACAACGGCAACCGCGTGGTGTCCGACGGCAAGTTGGTGAAAATCTACGAAAAAGAGAACAAGCAAATGTACGAGCAGCCGCTCGACAAGAGCCAATACCCGGCGGCGCTCTCGTTTTTGGTCGGCGGCGGCAACTTGAAAACTTCTTTCAAGTTCACCAAACGCGACTCCAAACAAATGGGCTTCGAAGGCGGCTACGTGATCTCCGGCGATCCGCTGGAAGCATCCCCCTCGTACCAGTCAATCATTCTGTACGTGGACGCAGGTACCTACCAAGTGCGTCGCGTGCTCTTGCTCGATTCGCAGGGCAATCGCAATCGCTTCGATTTCCTGAACCCCGAAATCAACACCAAGAGCCCTACCGGCGAGTTCAACTTTACCCCTCCGCCGGGGACCCAAGTCATCCGCCCGTGAGCGTGACGGGGTGCGAGCCAGCATCGCACCTCACAATGCGCGCTGTTGTCGTCGAGAGGCGCTGAGCACGGGGGTGAGCCGTCACACCCGTTCGACCTGTGCGATTCCGTCTTCATCGACGCGCACGTACGGTCTGCCGTGCCGCGAATAGCCGAACGAGCCCGAGTTGGCGTAGCCGGGGCCTTCATCCACCTGGTGGGTGTGACCGAAGATCACTGTCTCGGCGGCAGTCAACTCGCGCACGTGTGTCGCGGCCGCGCGCAGCCGTTCGACCGGCAGATCTTCGTAGCGGTTGCCCGTCCGCTGTACCGATTGAACCAAATACAGCCCCGCCAGTAGGCCAATGATGCCCGCGGCGCGGCTCTTCCACGCGAGATAGGCCGCGCCGCTGAGCAATAGGCTCGAACTGGCAAAAACGCGGTCGAAATACAGGCGCATGAAGGTTTTTTGGAAGTCGCGGTGGGTCGGCTTCGCGCCGGCATCCAACAGGGTGCGCAACACTTCTGGATCCAGTTCGACGAGGCGCGCAAAATTCGAAAGCGCAGCCTCACCCGCCTCGAGCTCGGGGATGAACCGATCGGCTCGGCGAGTCTCCATGCATAAATTACTGGCGACGCGAAACCACTCGGCGATGATCAACGGTGTGCGCGCCCCGTAAACGCGGAACGCTTTGATGATTCCGGCGAGCGGCGTCGTGTCGTGCGCGTGAAGGAAATGGTTGACGCCACTCGGGCGCACGAAGCGCCGCGTAATGGCGATGCCGAGCGGTTCGGTTTCGGGGCTCCACTCGGCGAGCGGATGGGCGGGAGCATTGTCCGGATCGTAAAAATGCCCGTGTTCGACGTGCACCGCGCCGCGCCGCACGAACCAGGGCGTGACTTCGAGCGGGGCATCGCTAGCGAGTTCCAGACGATGCAACAGCGCGTCGCGGATCTCTGTCGACATGAGACCTGCGTCGTGATTTCCCGCAATGAACGTGAGCTGTGCGCCACTCGCCAGTTGCGTGCGGAATGCGTTCGCTAGCTCCGGATGCGCCGTGAACAGGGCTAGGATTGCATCGACCGCGGCTCGCCCCGGCGCTTCCCACGATAGGTTGAAAACGTCACCTGCGAGAATGAATTCATGGCCTGGATTGTCGCGCAGCAACTGCGCGAGCGCGCGCACCGTTCCGACCGACGCGTCCGCCGACAAGTGCAGATCACTGGTGACGATCAAGGGCTTCATCGGAAGAGCGCGGGCGCGGCGGGCAACGTGGTCGGATGACCCGATCTAGCCCAGCCTAGCATCGACTCGCGCACTGCCCGAGCGCTTCGCGTGGTCCACGAGAGCATGCCGATCGGCGTGACAATTTGCCCAAAAATCCGCGACTCGAACCGGGGATCCAAGCTCAAAAGGCCTTGGTCGAGGCACGGGTCCGTGTATGCTCTCGCCATCATGCAGAAGGCTCTGGACCGCATTACCCTCGAGACCGAAAAGCTCGTGGGCAAAGCCGTCAATCGTATGTGGCCATTGTACCAAAAGTACAACGAGCGCTTTCCCGGCGGTCGCTTTCAGCCCAAGTGGGCGCCGGCCCCTTTGCTGCGGAAAAAAGAGCGAACGGCGCCACAGCTGGGCTGGCCGCGCCGTACCGACTCATTGTGCCCCCGCTGCGTGAAGGAGGTGCGAGACGCCGTGCTCTCCGGTGCGGAAGATCTGCGCGAGTTCGTCGAGGGCAATCCGGGCGAGATCAAAGCCGACATCGTGGAGCGTGATGGTCAGATCTTGATGCTGAAGACCTGCCCCAAGCACGGTGAATTCACGGACGTGATCAGCGTCGATCCTGGGTTCATGAAGCGCATCGAGGGGCTCTTCCCAGGCCGGGATTTCGAGGCGCCGAAGACCACGCTGCGCAATCACGGTAGCTCGACCATCAAATACGGTCGCGGTTCGGTGCTCACGGTCGACCTGACCAATCGCTGCAACATGATGTGCGATCCGTGTTTCATGGATGCCAATCAGGTCGGCTTCGTGCACGAGCTGGAATGGGCGGACATCAAACAGATTTTGGACGACAGCTTGAACATCAAGCCGCGCCGCCAACTCAGCGTGCAATTTTCGGGCGGGGAGCCCACCCTCAGCCCCTATTTTCTCGACTCGATCAAGTATGCGCGAGACGTCGGCTACTTCTGCGTTCAGTGTGCCAGCAATGGCGTCATGTTCGCGCAAGACTTGGAATTTTGCCACGCCGCCAAGCGCGCGGGCCTGCGGCTCTGCTACTTGCAATTCGATGGGGTCACCAACGAGGCCAACAGCCATCGCAAGGTCGGCAACCTATTCGATGTGAAACTGCGCGCGATCGAGAACCTAGCCGCAGCCGGTATCGACGTGGTGCTGGTGGTCACGGTCGTGAATGGCGTCAACAACGAGCAGGTCGGACCGATCGTGCAGTTTGCGATCGACAACGCCGACAAGGTGACGGTCGTGTCGTTCCAGCCCGTGAGCTTCACCGGGCGTGATGAGGACATCGACGACGCGCGTCGCCAGCGCGAGCGCTACACACTCAGCCATCTCGTGAAAGATCTGCACGACCAGCTCGGGGTGACCGAGCCGATGCGCGATTGGTTTCCGCTCTCGGCGATGAATCCGTTCAGCGACGTGGTGGACTTGCTGCTCGGGCAAAGCGCAGAGTTTGGCGCGCTCAAGTGCGGCTGTCACCCGAACTGCGGCATTGGCACTGCCCTGCTCGTCAACAAACGCACCAAGCAGATGGTACCCGTTTCCGAGTTCTTGAACCTCGATCAGGTGCTGCTCGATCTGCAGGGCATTGCCGACGCAGGGCAATCCAAGGCGCAGACCATCACTGGGATTGCGCTCTCGCTATTGCGCAACTTCAACCCCGATAAGGCCCCTCCCGGCTATAGCTTCACGGAATTTGCGCGCCAGTTCTTGAGCCAGATCGGCGCGAATGGTTCGCGAGTGGGCGAGAGTGAAGGGGACGCGCACAAGTTCGAGTGGCGTTTCTTGTTCGTCGCCGGCATGTGGTTTCAGGATCTTTTCAACTACGATTTCCGACGCACCGAGATGTGCATCATTCCGTACGGCACACAGATGGGAGAGATCTCGTTCTGCGCGTACAATACCGGCGTCGGCTTCCGGCAAATCATCGAGAAGATGAAGCGCACCGCGACCGTCGCTGAATGGTACAAGACCCGCGGGCGGCACCCTGTGTACGCGAAGAACCAGCATTTGCCGCTGCCTGATGGGCCGCTGACCGTGATTACGCGTGAGCAGAACCCGTTTGCGGATGGGCGGAGGCGGTTGCGGTTGGTGTCGTAGGCGCGGCGGTTGAGCGGGGAATGAGCAAGCGGGGCGCGGCGGGGGATTCGCGTTGGCGCACGCTCGGAGGGGGCTGGGCCGTTGGTGCTGAAGCTGATGGAAAGCATGCGCCTGTTCACCCCCTTCGGATCTCACGAAGCGTGTTGGGTCCTTGGGCGCGTGCTTGTTTCGGCGGCTTCGCGTGTCAATGCGCGTGTTCACCCATTGGGGTGATGTTCGAATAAATACTCATTCGATCACCCAGTTGGGTGAGCGCGAAAAAAATGCCCATAGTCGTGGACGGTGTTGGATCGGTACTGTCTGGCGGAATCTGACAGTGTCTCCCTGCTAGGAACGGCCGGTTCCGAGATCGCGCGTGTGCGAACTCGGTCTGGATTCGTGCATGGCTGCCGAGCCGATGCGAGCGTTCGCAGGACCACTCACGTCTTTGGGATGAGGGAAAAACGCGCATGAATTCGAAGTTGGAGCATGAAGCTGAGCCCGCATCGGGCGATGAGCGCGCCGAAATCGACGCGCTCATCAAGTCACTCTACGAGGTGATTTCGTTCGACCAAGGAGGCGAGCCGGACTGGGCGCGGATGCAGTTGCTCTTTTCGCGGCATGCACGCATCACGCGCATCACTCCCGACGGAACTGACTACCTCGATCTGGCAGGATTTCTGGAGTTTGCCAAAGAGTCGTTCGAGATCGGGGTGTACACGCGCTTCTTCGAGATCGAAGTGCTGCGCGACGAGCGGCGCTTCGGTGGCTTGGCTCATGTGTTGAGCGCTTATGAGACGCGACATACGCCCAGCGCCAGTGAACCGTTCGCGCGCGGCGTGAATTCGCTGCAGCTGATTCGAGAAGACGAAACCTGGAAGGTACTCAGCTTGTTTTGGGACGAAGAGCGCGTCGACAACCCGCTCGAGCTCGAGACCCTGTTCGACCGTGGAGAAAAGCATGTCCAAATTGACACGTGAACGCAAGAACAAGACCGTCAACCGCATCTTGGAGGAAGCCCGCAGCTCTGGGTTGGTCTGCAATCGGGCTGAATCGGGCAACGGACCCAAATGCACGATTGGCGGCAGGGTACTCAGCAACTTCGGGTCTTGCAGCTACATGGCGCTGGAGACTCATCCGGCTTTGCGAGCAGGTGCTACGGCGGCGCTCGAAGAGTACGGCACGCAGTTCTCTTTCTCACGCGCGTACCTAGAAGCGCCCCTCTATGGTGAGCTCGAGGCTGCACTCGATACCATTGCTGGCCGTCCTTGTTTGGTCGCAGCATCGACGACGCTGGCGCACCTTGCCGCGCTGCCCGTGTTGATCAACGACGACGACGTGGTGCTGATCGACCAGTTTGCGCACGCTAGCCTGCACATGGCGACCGAGCTGCTCAAAGGTACCGTCGTCGAGCGGGTTCGCCACAATCGCCTCGACTTTCTCGAGGACAGGATCAAAGCGTACTCCAAGGCGGGACGCGCGGTTTGGTACTTGTGTGATGGAGTCTATTCCATGCTCGGCGACTTTGCGCCGTTCGCTGCGCTGCGCGAGCTACTCGAGCGCTACCCGCAACTTCATCTGTACATCGATGACGCACACGCGGTGAGCTGGATTGGCAAGTACGGTCGTGGTGTCGCGCTGAAGGAACTCGGTGACTCCGAACGAGTCGTCGCAGCACTCTCGCTGAACAAGGCCTTTTCAGGCGCTGGTGGGGCGCTCGCGTTGCCGAGTGAAGCACTGCGACGGCGGATTCGAAATTGTGGGGGGACCATGGTTTTCTCAGGGCCCATTCAACCACCGATGCTTGGCGCGGCTCTCGCGTCCGCCAAGTTGCATCTGGATCCGAGCTTCGAGGCGCTTCAACACGAGCTGCACGAGCGCATCCGGATTGCGCGCGAGGCCATCGTTCGTCACGCCTTGCCAGTCGCGACCGAGGACTGGACTCCGATCTGCATGGTTCAATTCGATTCGGCCGAGCGAGCGCGACGCACGGTCAATGAGATCATGGCTCGCGGATTCTATTGTTGCTACAGCGCGTTCCCAGCGGTCCCCATGGACCGACCGAGCGTGAGGTTCACGTTGAGTCGCCACAACGATCTGAATGAGGTCGCGCGCTTCGTAGAAACGCTCGCCGAAGTGGTGAGGCCGCGCGTGGCACAGAACGCCGCGGCAGCAGTCGCGTTCTGATTACGCCTAAGCGTCGCGTCGATCGACGGGACCGTCGAAGGGTGGCCGTTGCATTTCACCGAAGCGGCACACGCGTGCGCCAGGCGCGGTTCGACCGAGCGCTTGGCGGCGCGCGGGCTCTCCGGCAAACGCACAACAGGTGAGCAATGGACCGTACGAAGCAAGCGCCGCAATTGGTTCGGCGCTCGGCAGAACATGGATATTCCTGCCAGTTGGTGGCAAAAGCCAGCTTCCAGCATCCCCGACGCTGACGAAGCCCGCGCCAGCTTCGAAGACGTCACCGAGGAAATGAGCGGTATCGCGATACTTGGCAATTTCACTCAGTTCCTCGGGGGGAAGCCGTCCGCGCGGCACTCGCTCCTCGAGCTTTTCGAGTTCGTCTGCAAGTGCACGTGCCACCGTTTTAACCGCACTCTGCGCCGCGTTCACCAACAACACGCGCGGGCTGAGGCAACCGCGTTGATCGAAGAGCGCAATGTCTTCGGCCAAGCCAGCAAGCAATCGCTCGAGATCTGACTCGGAGCGCAAATCATCCAGCAATGCGACGCCGAAACCGGAGCCGTGTGCGTGCATGGCGACACCCGATGCCAGCGTGGTCGCAACATCGGCCATGGTTTCGTCGCTTCCGTATGCCCAGAGACGATCACCAGCGAGCGGGGACAATTCATGGACGACTTGAAATGAATTGGGGGCGCCCGCGAGGAGCAGCTCAGCCATCTCTGGCTCGCGCCGAGAAGCGCGTACTCGCACTTCCGACGAGGCTGCCAAGGCGATCGCGATCGCGCGGTGAGCGGCGACGAATACGTTCCCCGCAAGCAGCACATGGGCGACCCGCGCGATGGGCGTGCTCCGAATCAGTGCCGCGATTTCTCGCTCATTCGGAGCGATTTCGAGGCATCGCTGGAGCGCGAACTCGACCCCCTCCGCCGAGAGTCCACTGGATGCTGCGAGGCGCTGGCGCGCGTTTCGGCCGCGTTCGCTCGTCCCGTCTGCCAGCGAGCGTGCCGATTCGAACAGCGGGTCGAGCCGCGCTCTGCGTGCTTCGAAATCGAAGTCGGTCATTGCGGCTTACTCGCCAAAAATTCCTCGATCGCCAATGAACAACCGCGGGGTGGCGCACCCGCAGCGCGACCGAGCAGTACGACTCCGCCTTCGACGCGGCGCACGCGATCCTGAGTCTGGATCGCGATTGCCGAGTCGACGTTTCCGAGGTCGATGATTCGCGCGATTCCGACGTCTCCGCTCGGAACTGGCTCCAGCGTCGTCGGATCGACTGGGATCACGCGCAGCCAAGGAGGTTCTGCGTATATGCCAGGGCTACCGCTGCGCTCCCGCGAGAGAGCGGAGCCGGGCACCGTCGCTTCATAGAGCTGGCTAGTGAGCTCGGTCATCCCGTACTCGCTGACGATCTGCGCCTCACTGATACCGAAGGCGCGTGCCAACGTAGTGCGCAACTCTGCAGGCTCGATCTCGCGAGTTTTCCCCTTGAATCCACCGGTTTGCATCACGATGCTTCCGGTCGGCAGCGGCAGTGTTCCCCCGTCGAGCGCGTCGAGCAAGCCGACCAGGGCGAAGGATGTCGCGAGCACGAGCAACGTTTCTCTCAGCTGCTGGGCGCGCTCAGCGGCTTTCTGAAGTCCGTCTAGGTCGACACCTTGGTCGCCGATCAGCCAACGATCGCCGGTGCGGACTTGGGCATGACCGCGCTGCTCGAAGTCGACCATGAACATGGCCATCATGTGCCCGAGCGACGAGGTTGGCGGATCGTCCAGCAACGGTGCGAGCGCGACGACGTGGTGCGCTCGCTCATTCGAGAGCAGCGCAGCGCGACCGAATTTGAGGGCGAGCGCCTGGTAGGTCTCGGTTACGCGCATGGCGTGCATTCCGCGAGCGCCGCTGGTCGTCCCGCTGGTGTAGAAGCGCAGGCGATCCTCAGCTTCAGGATGCACAGCGACGCGGGTCAGGCGGAACGCGTCACAGGGTACGCCCGGAATCTCATCTACCCGCGAGGGCGACCCTCCACGGCTGGCACAGAGGCGTGCGAAACCTGGCGAGAATTCACGCTGAAAATGCGCGATTTCCAGCGCTATTTCGCCGAACGAGTGGTCCCCATCACCGGATGCGAAGCGGCGCACGACTTCATGCAAGCGATCCGAACGGGCGGTGCGCGTCATGCGTCGAGCGTTCCCAGGCTGAGCTCCAGCGCATTGACGAAGCCATCGAGCAATGACTCCGCGATGGTGAGCGGTGGCGTGAGCACCAACACCTCACGCCGACCACCGCCGGTCGAGCTGATGTAGCCTTGTTGGAGGAGGCGTGACGCGAGTTGTGTCGCGCGACCAGGGCGATCTCCGAGATCGATCGCGATCATCAAGCCCGCGCCTCGTACCGTCGCCTTGGAAAAACGAGACAGGCGAGCTTTGAGCGTCGTGAGGAGTTGAGCCCCCATGGCCGCGGCGCGCTCAGCCAGGCGCTCGCGCGAGATCACGTCCAACGTGGCGAGGGCAGCGCTGCACGCGAGCGCGTTCCCCGCAAAGGTCGAGGTGTGTACGACCTCGGCGTCGCGACGCCAGGCCTCGAGCAGTTCGCCGCGGCCGACCATCGCGCTGATCGGCAATCCTCCGCCCAACCCTTTGCCAAGACACAGCAAATCCGGCGTAAATTCCGCGCCCAGCGAGTAAAGCATTTTTCCTGAGCGACCGAGGCCGGTCCAGATTTCGTCGGCGATGACCAGTGCGCTCGCTGCACGCGCGAGCTTGCCGAGTTCGGGCAGGAACTCGGGAGGCGGCACGACCACGCCGCCGCGGCCCAAGATCGGTTCGACGAGAATCGCACCGACCGGACCTTCGGCGAGCGCCGTGCGAATCTGGGTCAGCACGCGATCGAGATCGGTCGCTTGTGCCGGATAGTCGACGAAACGAACATGCGGGTTGAGTTGTTCGACGAACGGAGTGCGGTAACTTTCGCGCAAGCCACAAGCGGCCAGCGGTGCGTGACTGAGCCCGTGATAGGCACCCCCGAACGCAATCACTCCTGGCTTACCCGTGAAGAGCAGGGCACTCTTCAACGCAGCGGTAATCGCATCCGCGCCCGATTGACCGAGAATGACGCGGGCGTTCGGGTCCGGGTGCAACGCGGCGAGGCGCTCGAGCAGCGCAATCTTTGCGTCGGCCGGAAATACGTCGCCCAGGGCCATGAGCAAGCGATGCGCTTGAAAGTCGAGGACGCGTAGGATGCTCGGGTGTGAGTGGCCGAGCAACATGGCGCCAAACCCTGCGGCGAGATCGACATAGCGATTGGAGTCGACGTCGATCACGTTCGAGCCCTTGGCGCTCGCGTACACGATGCCCGCGGGCGGCGCGCGGAGATCTCCGGGCTCGTGTCGGGGCTTGGGACCCATGGGTGCAGCGCGGTGCGCGTGGCGCACGAGCCAGCTACGTGATGACGGTCCCGGTGGCCGGCTGAGCATTTGCGGTTGGTCCTGGCCGGGCTCGACTTCTAGCGGAGGCGGGATTTCACTGAAGGTCATGCGCGCCCAGGCGCACTACCACGAAAATTGCCACGATTCAGGCGAACCGCGAGGAGTTGCTCGTGCTCGACGCCGCTCGCGCCCCAATCGAGCCGGGCAGTATGCCGCTTGTCGAGACCGGCTCGTGGCGATACGTGCGAGCCGCGCATGTCACGGAGCCGAGCGTGCACCCGAGCAACGCCGCGGCGATGATGGCTCGCGGTGACGAGCAGCGTCGCTTTCGACGCGCAGCGCATCGCCAATACGACGAGGCTGACCGCGTACCGTCAGGAACACACGCGGTTACGTCCGCCGCGCTTTGCCTGGTACAGCTTCTCGTCGGCGCGCTGGATCAAATCGGTCGCCGCTTTGTCGTCCTGCAAGAGCGCGCAACCAATGCTGATCGTGACCGGGATTTGCTCGCCTTGGAAGCTGAAGCCGTGGCCAGCGACGCGCGTGCGTAGATTCTCTGCCAGCGCGACCGCGCCCGCGAGCGAGGTCTCTGGCAGCAAGATCACGAATTCTTCGCCGCCGTAGCGCGCGAATACTTCATCTCGACGAATGCGGTCTTGCACGATGCGCGCGAGTTCGCGCAGCACGTGATCGCCCGCCAGGTGCCCGTATTGGTCGTTGATGCGCTTGAAAAAGTCGATGTCGAACATCAACACGCTGAGGTCGCGCTCATAGCGTCGCGCACGGATCAGCTCCTTCTCGAGTGCCTCGAACAGGTATCGCTTGTTGTGGATCTGGGTCAGCCCGTCCACGATCGTCATGCGATAGATCTCTTCGTGGTACTTGGCTTCAGCATCGGCGCCGGACAAGAACTTGAGGATCGACGGGCCAACCTTGATGCGGTCGCCGTTGTTGAGCAGCGCTTCGCGCGCGATCTGCTCTTCGTTCAAGTACGTGCCGTTGGTCGAACCGTCGTCGACCGCGTACCAAGCGCTGGTGCGCCGCTCGAAGTGCGCGTGCCGCCGCGAGACCGAGTCGCCTTCGAGCACGATGTGATTGTCGGCACCGCGGCCCACGCGCAATGGACTGCGATCGAGCACGAACCGCTTTCCCAGAAGGCCGGGCTCGGCCGTGTAAATCACCACCAAGCAATCATTGCTTGGCGCGTCGTCAGGCGGCGGTGCCTGGACTACTTGGGTGACTCTGGTTTTTTCGTCGTATTCGCTCACGAACGCGGCCTCTCGCGCGCAACTTCAGCAGAGTCGGAATCCTAGCTGGTTAGGCCAGCCGGGGGCTGCCGACAAGCCCCGTACATTGCTTGAGCGCGGGCAGCTATCGGAAGTGATTTCCATGTAATTCCCGAACACTCCAACTTAGCTTGGGGCAGAAGATTCCGTCAAGCCAAGCCTTCCAGCATCTCGGCCGGCTTTAGGTGCTCGCTTTCCAGCCTTGCCGCCTGACCGGGACACCGGCGCGTATCCTTGCCAGGGTCAGATAGGGGTAAAGGGCCAACTAGTTTCGAAGCTTTCTGCAAACTTTACGCCGCGCCGGGGGAAGATGCTTCCGGATGGAGATGCAGAGTGGCGAAAACCGCCATCTCTCGACTTCGAAAGACCGGGCTTTGCGGAAAGCTGGAGTCGCAACGTCGCCTCGTTTTGAGAAACTTGAGACGACGGCTCTCTTACGACAGCCATGAGGGCCCGATGCGGAACGACTCGCTAGGTGAGTGTTCGTGTGCGGCGCGCGAGTGGCAGCAAGAGTAAGGCGAAGAACCAGTGCAGGCCGGTCGGGGTGGACCGCTGCTTGCTGATGGAGCAGCCGGACGACTCTCTGCTGCCGTGTGCAGGCGTTGCCGCGGCGCCCGCCCTCGACGGCGCGTCCGCGGCGCCTGCGTTGAGTCCATCTACCTCTCCGCCCATTGCAGACGAGCCGCCCATCGCAGACGAGCCGCCCATCGCAGACGAGCCGCCCATTGCAGACGAGCCGCCCATTGCGGACGAGCC
>Ga0164241_10003043_pt1 | contig 17382 bp, 15 predicted proteins | sample OricomyardsoilBY_FD_108780 | JGI IMG/M metagenome (GOLD analysis project Ga0164241, IMG submission 108780) | Backyard soil microbial communities from Emeryville, California, USA - Original compost - Back yard soil (BY) | ecosystem: Environmental > Terrestrial > Soil > Unclassified | place: USA...
CAGCAGCGTTTCGAAGCGCCGGCCGGCCTCATTGTGCATGCCCAGTTGCAGGTACAGGCCGCCGGCCAGCAGATCGGCCTCGCCGCGGTGATGCGGCATCAGCTCCCAGTGCGAATAGGCCTCGAGCCGCGTGAGCGCCTCGAAATCCTCACCGATGAAGGTCTGGAACAGCACATCGCCGTAGTGCAGGTCCTGCACCCGTGTCGCCGTCAGCTTGTCCGACGGCTTGCGCGCCGCCAGCGCCGAACCTGGCAGGCCAGCCAGGGCGCAGACAGCCACGACAGCGAGGCGGACCCGGCTCATGCGTCGACTATTCCCAGTCCTTGATCTCGAACTCCGGCTGCCGCTTGCGCTGCCGGTCGGAGATCTTCAGTTCCAGATACTTGGCACCCACGGCCTTTTCGAACTTGAGCTGCGCGCCGCGCGAGTAATCCTGGCCATTCGGGCCCTTGCCGGTGAACAGTGCCACCAGTTCGTGATTGCCCACGCGCAGATTGCCCAGGTACAACCGCTGCACACCACCCTTCAGCAGCGCCTCGGCCTCGCGTGGCGTGTACAGATATTTGGTGACCTGCTTGTCATCGACGCGCAGCTCGACCGTGTCGAGCGCGAAGAACTCGCCCACGTCCATGGAAAGAAACACCGCCACCTGCGTATTCGCCGGGAACAGCAGCTCTTCTTCCAGCACGAACAGGTCGCGGTTCAGATCCACCACATCCTTCTTGATGGACTGGATCTCTTCGTCCAGCGCGCGCGTGTCGGGTGCGGCGACCGGGGCCTGCGCATCGGTGGCAGGCTCGGTGGGTTCCGCCGCGGCGGTGGCATCGCCAGCCGGCGCAGGAGTTGCCGGCGCGATGGCATCGGTGCCGGGTGGTGAAGCATTGGGCGCGGCGGCCATGGCGACGTGGGTCACCGCCATCGCGGTGATGGCCACTACGACGAGCCATGCGGTCCAGATTTTGTGCGAACGATTCATTGCTATGCCTTCGAGGACTATTCGTCGAGAAGAACGCGGATCTGTTGCAGATACTGTGCATCGCTGCCGCTGCGATGATTGCGATGCACGTAGCGGATCGCGCCGCTGCGATCGATCAGCAGCAGCAAGGGAAGGTTGTCCACGCGGTATTGCCGGGCCACGGCCTTGGCCGGGTCGAGCAGCATGGGAAAGCTCACGGGATGCGCGACGGCAAATGAGGCCGCCGCCGCCTGATCGTCATCCACATTCACCGCCAGCGCGGCCAGGCCTGCGGACTGGTAGGTGTCGACCATGCGGCTGAGCGCGCTGAGTTGCGCACCGCAGGTGCCGCAGCGGCTGCCCCAGAACGTCACCGCGACCACGTCGCCGCGATATTCAGACAGGCGGAAGTTCGTGCCCGAGGTGGCGCGCAGCGCGAAGTCCGGCGCGGCCTTGCCCAGCAGGCGATAAGCCGGCTCCGCGGCGGCGGCAGTCCATGCCGTGCCCAGCAGCGCTGCTGCCAGCAGAAATAAGGAGTTGCATCGATTCTGCACGGCAGCAATCACCACGCGCCATTTAACATTATGCGACAGGATAGCGCGCCGGCACTCCGTGGCAACGACCTAGATCACACGATCTGGCCAAAGGCCGTCAGGGCATCGCGCTGCGTGCTGCCACCCAGACCCTGGGTGGGGAACAATGTCGCGAACTGGCCCTGCTGCCCATGCAGCGCCATGTAGTTCAGGATCACCAGTTCCACCAGCAAGTTCACCGCATTCGCACCGGGGTGCGAGGAGGTGACCACCGAGCCGTCGCCGCTGAACGCGCCGATCTGGTTCATTGTCGGAGCCGTCAACGCCGGCCGCGCGCCCGGGTTGAACACCAGGAAGAACACTGATGCCGTGGCCTGGTTGTCACCCGTCCACACGCCCTTGCCGCGACCGTTGACGGAATTATCGACCATGCCGTTGGACGACAGCGATCCGTCGCTGAACACATACAGCATCAGCGGACGACCCACGCGTGCCGCGTATTCCAGGCAGGCACCCATACACTGGCCGGCGCGGAAGTCGCGCTGCTCCCCGGTGGAGCGGTCGCCGGTGTGATAGTCGAAACCGCCCATCTGGATGGTGCCGGCGCCGGCATTGCCGTCGATGACCATCTTCATGACCGCGGCGGTCTTGCGAAACTCCGCATCGCCATCGTATTCGGCCTGCGTGAAGATGCCGGTGGGACCGACAATCTTCGGATCGATGCCCGGATTCAGCGAGGCGGGATTGTTGAAGCGTTCCGCCAGATAGGCAGACTTCACGTAGCCGCACTTGTTGAATTCCTTCAGCGTGGCGTCCGTACCCAGCTTGGTATCGACCTTGCCATGCTTGGCATTGGTCAGCACCGCCATCGATTCCATCACCGACACGGCATCGGCGGGATTCGGGAACAGGGTGCCCAGTTCGCCGGTATCCACCAGGCCGGTGACGTCACTGGCGCGATCCACCTTGGTCGGCCGGATCTGCGGATTGACCATGGCCAGCGGCGCCATCGAGTTGCCGCCCGAATCCGAGCTCTGCGAACCAATCAGCGTCAGCAGCTCGCCACGCGCGCCGGTCTTCGCAATGCCATACATGGGGTTGTGCGGATTGTTGGCGGTGTCGTTCTCGGAGCGCGCCGCAATCGCGGTGCCATTCACGCCGGCGCGCGTGGCGGCCTGCGTGCGCATGTTCATGCCGCGCAGGATGGCGCTGTCGATGTGGAAGGCCGCGCCATACTGCTGGTCGATCTGGTTGGCGAGGTTCGGCGTCATGTTGCCCGGCAGGCCCAGCTTCGAGTAGCCCGCCGTGGTCAGGAAGTCCAGCTGCCCACCCGCCTTGCCGACCAGGATGTTGCTGCCCACGAGGTTCGCGCCGCCCGACAGGTCGAAGCAGATGAACGGGATCTTGCCGGCGCCGCCGGTGATGCCGCAGCCGGCCGAACCGATGCCCGTCAGGTCGGCCAGCACATCGGCGCGCGCGCCGCGCGAAGCCAGCATGCTGGCCACCGTGGGCACGATCACCGTGGCCGAGCCCGTGATCAGGCCGGCGGAAAGGAAGTCGCGCCGCGATACCGGCTTGGCATGATCGGCATGCAGGATGGGCTCGTTGAGGCCACGGCCCTTGGGGATCTTGCGGATGTAACGCATGGTCTTGTCCTTGAGTTCCTGAGTCTTGCCGTATGCCTTAGAGGATCGACAGCGCGCCGCTGCCCAGCGCCGCCGCGCACGCGCCCTTGGCGACGTTGGCGCTGCTGGCGCCGTTGTTCACCAGCCGGTCGATCAGCGACGACAGCTCGGTTCGCACTTCGCTGTTGCTGGGCTGACTGATCAGGTCGGTGCCATTGCTCTGCTGCTGGAAGGCCTTTTGCAGCAGCGGCACCAGCAGGATGTCCTTGCCGGCTCCATTGAACTGCGAAGCCGGTGAGCCGGTGTTCAGCGACGGGAAGAATGCCGCGCGCGTGCCGGCGTTGTTCACCATCTCCGAGCAGTACTTGATTGCCAGCTGCGCCACACCCGTCTGGTGCGAGGCCAGGAAGGCCTCGATGCTGGGCACCGGCGGCAACTGCTGCTGCACCTGCAGGTAGGTCGAGCGCACGGCCGTGTTGGTGGTGGGCACGCCGGTGATCTTCGACATGCTCTGGTTCAGCTGCTCGAAGGTGCGGATGCCGATGTCCGACTGCGCCGGCAGATCCACCGGCTGCTGCGTGACGCCGGTTTCCGGCGTGCGCGCAAAGGTCTTGCTGCCGATGCGATCGAATGTGAGGAAGAACTGGTCGGACAGCGGTCCCTTCTGCAGGGCGATGATGGTGCCCACATCCGCCAACAGCTGGCCCGAGGTGGCCGCGTAGTTGGCATCGGTCACGGTGGTATGCACATTGGCGTAGGCCTGGCCCGTGTGGGCCTCGGTGCCATTCACGCCGATGCGGATGCCGTCGATCTGGATCGAACCCGGCTTGGCGTTCGGGTCCAGGCTGATGAAGGTGGGCTTGGTGAACAGATAGCTGTAGCTGTCGTACTGGCTCACCTCGAACATGATGTAGCTCTGCGGCACATTGGTGAGCGCGGCGACGTTGAACAGCAGGAAGTAGCGTTCGCCCACGCCAGCGGCGAAGTTCTGCTGGATCTGCTCCAGCGTCAGCGCGCGCGAGTGCACGGCGGCGAAGCGGATCACGCCCAGCCATTGCCGGTTGTTGGACGTCTCGTTGCCCAGCACCAGCGCGAAGGTGTCATCCCAGTCAGAGAGCGCGCCACCCTGGCGCGGGTCGAGGTCGCCGGTGAAATTGCCGTTCACGTACAGACGCCGGCCGTTGACCGGGTCATAGGTGAGCACCACATGCTGCAGCGAGGCCTGCGCGTCGCGGTCGGTGTCTTTGGTGAGCAGCGACGGCGCGCCATTGGCACCCGTGCTGCTGGAGCGCGCCAGCGCTTCATACTGGTAGGCGCGCTGCGCCAGCGTGACGTTGCGCGACATCACGCCACCGGAGTAGCTGACGATATAGGCGTCTTCCTGCGTCACATTGGCAGGCGCCGCCCACACTTCGATGGAATATTCGCCGGTGGCCTTGATGCGATCGGACAGCTTCTTGCTGCCTGTGGTGGTGCCCTGGGCCTTGCCACCGGCCTTGATGTTCACGCCCCAGCCGCCCATCCATGAGATGTCGCCGGACATGTTGAGGTTCAGCGCCGGCTCGACACCGCTGGTATCGAAGATGGTGCTGCCGGTGCCGGTCTTGAACTCGTACTTGGCGATGGTGCTGGTTTCGTAGCGATTGCCGCCCGCAGCCACCGTGCCGTCGTACAGCGTGAGCGCCTTGCTGAGCACCAGGTCCGGATCCACCGGCTGCACGGTGATGCCATTGGCGAAATTATTCACGGCCGTCAGCATGGCAGCGGAGTCGTTGGCGCAGCTGGTCGTCCAGCAATTGTGGAATTCATCTTTCAGGCGAACGACGAAGCGCGAGTTCGCCGGCGTGTCCAGGTCGATCTTCGCGCGCGCCGCGGCGTAAGCCTCGTCATCGTCGGCGCTGGCAAAGAACGGCGACTGCGGCGTGGCCGCGGTGGGCGAGTGGCAGCGCTTGCAGTTGCCCTGCCCGCGCACCAGCGCACCGATGGTCGACGCATACAGCGCCGAGCTGTCGGGGAAGGTCTTGCTTGAGCCCACGGTTACATCGGTGGGCGCCTGCAACTGGATCTGTGTGCCGCCGCCGGCCACCGAGCCAGCCCAGTTGCGGATCCAGGTGGTGATGATGTCGGCGCAGGCCTGGCTGCTCGACAGCCAGCAGTTGTGGCCGCCGGCCACCTTCAGCACCATCGTGGACTGGTCCGGCTGCGTCAGATTGACGACGGTGTTGGCGTCGGCATAGGCCAGGTTCACATCGTCATTGCGCGCAAAGTGCGGCGCCTGCTGCGTGGCGTTGTGGCAACCGCCGCAGCGGTTGTTGGCCTTGATGTTCTCCCACAGGTTGATGCGGAAGGACTGCACATCGGCCGTGGACGGAGCCGGCCCGGTGTAATCGGCCACCGTCGGGGCGGATGTGTTCGGATTGACGGTGGTGGCCGCGCCGCCGCTGCAGGCGGCGAGCACGGCCAAAGACGCCAACACGGTGAGGTTACGCAGTGTATTCATTGTCACTCACCCACCCTTGCAGTACGCGGCGGTCTGGGCGAACACTTCTTTCATCTTGTAGCCGCCGCCCTTGAACAGCGCGATGACTTCGTTGACCTTGGTGCGCTCGGCGCCATTGACCGGCGGGTGCAGGCACACGGCCTTGAACACCTTCTCCACCGCGCAGCGCGCGAACTGGTCGCTGTGGGCCAGTTCGGTACCCATGGACTTGGCGCCATTGCCACTGCCACCGCCGGCTTCCCAGCCCAGCACGGTGTTGGCGCCCTCACGCCAGTAGTTGTTCCAGCCATCGTTCTTGGTGACGTAGCCGGGTTTGAAGTTGTCGGAGTTGATCAGGTACTTGGGCTGCACCACGCCATCGGTGTACTCGATGCGGCCGGTGGTCTCGTTGAAGTTGTAGTACGCGAAGGCCTGCGCGAGAGGATCCATGCCGCTGTGGCAGCCGATGCAGTTGTTCAGGAACAGTCGGCTGTCGCCACCGGGCGAGCGGCTCACATCCTGGCGGATGCGGTCCGGCGGACGCGTGGTGTCGTGCACCTGCTCCATGTCCTTGCACATGTGGTTGATCATGGTGAAGCGGAACTGCGCGCGGTTGGTGCCGGCGATGAAGAAGGCCTGCGCCGCGGCGCGTGTGGTCAGCACACCGGCGGTCGCGGTGGCGGGAATGCCGGTATGCGCCGACTGCGTATCCGCCACCAGTACAGTCTTCTGCGACAGATCGGCGTCCGTGTCTTCCATCTGCTGATAAAGATTGTTGTCGGCCGGCGAATACGCCGGCAGGCCGGAACCGCCGACGTACAGGATGTCGCCCGACAGCACCTGCCGGAAATCCACGTCGTCGCGGATCATGCCGATCACGGTGGCCACGTAGTCGTTCAGCGGCGCGAACACCGTCTGGTCACGGTTGGTCCACGGCATCACCCAGTTCTTGAGCGTGGTGGTGTAGAAAGTCTTCGCCTGCATGGCAATGCGCGCGGCGCCTGGCGCATCGCCGCCGACGATCCTGGCCTCCATCGCGTCGAGCGTAGCTTCGCTGGCCGGCACGCCGGCAAGACGATCGTGAATGCGCTTGGCCTGCGCGCGCTCCACCGGTCCGGCCAGCGCGCTGACCGCCGTGCAGATCGCCAGTGTGGCCGCAACCGCAGCCGCGACCCGACTTCCACGCCCGTTACTTCGTTTCATGAGACCCATCCTTACGTGTCGCGGAGTTCCCGCGGCACTTCTCCGTGTGCTGGGCAATCTAATGGCCCGAATAGACCGTATGAAATGTCTCAATCGACAGACGTCGCTTGCAACCGACAAGATACGGTTTGGCGTCGCAAAGATATGATTTGCCACGCAATGTGCGAGCTGCATCACAGCGGCCCCGCGCCTGCGCAGACTACTTAGCTCAAATGCGTCCGCGAGGCGGACATAGGGATGCAAACGTGAACAGACTTCACACTCGGGCCCGCGTGCTGGCGGTGCTCGGCGTTGCGGCACTGGCTGGTGCCTGCAGCGGGGGCGGCGCCGTGAATCTGGGCAGCGGCCAGAGTGCCGACCCGGGATCGCAGGACTTTCCCATCGCGTACGTCAAACGCACCATCCCGATGATGAACAATCAGCTGGCGCAGGACGATGTGCGCGCGGTGCGCGACACGCTTCCCGATGCCGACCTGTACTTCCGCGACCGCGCCTCGCCTTCTTCGGTGGAACGCAACATCACAGACCGCGTCACCGGCAGCCAGCCCTACGACATCAAGGATGTCGACGTCTCACCCGATGGCAAGAAGATCGTCTTCGCCATGCGCGGTCCGCTCGATGACGACCAGGACGAGAAGGAACCACCCGCCTGGGCGATCTGGGAATACGACATCCCCAGCGACAGCCTGCATCGCGTGATCGTGTCCGACACGATTGCGAATGAGGGTCAGGACATCGGCCCGCAATACCTGCCCGACGGCCGCATCGTGTTCACCTCCACGCGCCAGCGCCAATCGCAGGCCGTGCTGCGCGATGAGGGCAAGCCGGGCTACGAGGCGCAGACCGACGATCGCAGCGAAAGCGCCTTCGTGCTGCATGTGATGAAGGCCGACGGCACCGACATCCACCAGATCTCCTTCAACCAGAGCCACGACCTGTCGCCGTCGGTGATGGCCGATGGCCGCGTGGTGTTCAGCCGCTGGGATGGCGCCACGGGTCGTGGTTTCAACCTGTACACCGCCAACCCCGACGGCACGCACCTGCAGCTGCTGTATGGCGCGCGCAGCCACATGACGGGAACTCCCGACGCCAACGGCCCCACTGAAATCCAGTTCACGCGGCCGCGCGAGATGCAGAACGGCCGCATCCTGACGCTGGTACGACCGTTCACCGACACGGACCTCGGCGGCGATCTGGTGATGATCGATGCCAGCATGTACGTGGAGAACACGCAGCCGCTGACGGCGTTTGCCGGTGCCGCCGGCCCGGCACAGAACCGCGCCACGCCGAATGAAGTCACCACCGTGGCGGGCCCCTCGCCTGGCGGCCGCTTCCGCTCCGGCTATCCGTTGTGGGATGGCACCAACCGCATCCTGGTGAGCTGGTCGCAGTGCCGGCTGCTCGACACCACCGTCACGCCCACCGCCACCGTGCCGTGCACGCCGCAACGCCTGGCCGATCCGAATGTGCAGACGGCACCGCCGCTGTACAGCGCCTTCATCTTCGATCCGGCGGACAACACCTTCAAGCCGCTGTTCCAGCCGGTGGAAGGCATCATGATCACCGACCTGGTGGCCGCGCAGCCACGCGCGCTGCCGGCTGTGATTCTCGACAAGGTGCCGGTGATCGACTTCGATCCCGACCTGCTGTCGCAGGGCGTGGGCATCCTCGATATCCGCAGTGTCTACGACTTCGACGGCACGACGCGCAACACGGGCACCGGCAATCCTTCAATCGGCGCGCTGGCCAATCCGGCCCAGACCCTGTCGGCGGATCTACGCCCGGCGCGTTTCCTGCGCATCGAGAAAGCCGTGTCAATTGGCGACGAGGACCTCGGCTTCCCCGACATCGACAACAATGCCTTCGGCACCGTGAACTTCATGCGCGAGATCCTGGGCTATGCGCCCATCGAACCCGATGGCTCGGTGTCGGTGCGCGTGCCCGCCAACGTCGCCTTCGTCATCTCGATTCTCGACAAGAGCGGCCGGCGCATTTCCACGCCTCACCGCAACTGGCTGCAGCTGCGTCCGGGTGAGACACGCCAGTGCAATGGCTGCCACCAGGCGGCCACCGGCAATGCGCAGGATCTCTCGCATGGTCGCGATGGCACCAGTGTTTCGGCATGGGCCGGTGCTTCCAGCGCGCGCTTCCCTGGAACCGTAGCGGCTTATTCGCCCAACACGGGCGAGACCATGGCGCAGACCAAGGCGCGCACCACCTGCGTGCCTGGCCAGACCTGCTCGCAGATGCTGAGCGTGAATCCCGCGTACGTGGATGACTGGACGGACCCTGTGGTGCGCGCGCCGGATGCCTCGTTCAGCTATGCCTACAACGCACCCTCGCCTGTCGGCCTGAGCACACTGGCACCCGCGCCGCCCTCCTGCCAGACGACCTGGAGCAGCACCTGCCGCGTCATCATCAACTACACGCAGCACATCCATCCCATTTGGTACGTGCCGCGCGTCACCTTCCAGGCCGACGGCGTGACGGTCGCTTCCGACCACACCTGCACGGCCTGTCACACGCCGGTCGATCCAGCCAACAACATGCCGCGCGTGCCGGCAGGCCAGCTCGATCTGTCCGATGGCGACTCTCAGCAGCAGCCGCTGCACAAGGCGGCCTATCGCGAACTGCTGTTTGCCAGCGACGAACTGGAACTGGTGGGCGGCGCAGTTGTGCCAAGGGTTGTGACTACGACTACAATCGACCCGGATACGGGGTTACCTGTGACCGTGCAGACGACGCCGCAGGTGCAGCCGCCGCTGGCCGCCACTTCGGCACGCAATTCGGGACGCTTCTTCAACAGGTTTGCGGATGGCAGCGGCACGGTAGACCATAGGGGCTTCCTGACACCGGCAGAGTTGAGACTGATCTCTGAGTGGGTCGATATTGGTGCGCAGTATTTCAACAACCCGTTCGATCCCGCTGTTCCGCTCAACTAGCGCCGCACTCGGCGCCGCATTGCTGACACTGGCGATGAGCTTCGCCGGGGTCGGGCATGCGGCGGACAAGTCCGCGAAGCTGCAGCAGCTGTTCGTCGCCGAGGCCTACCTCGAACTGCACGAAGGCCCCGGACGCGGCTATGCGGTCACGCAGGTGGTGCCGCGCGGCGATGCCATCGATGTGCTGTACCGGCGCACCGAGTGGTTTCGCGTGCGCACGAAGCGCGGCGTCGAGGGCTGGGCCAGCCAGAACGACATGCGCAAGACGCTGCTGGCCGATGGCTCGCTCTTCACCTTCGACCTGGGCGATCGTGCCGGCTTCACGCGCCACAAATGGGAGATGGGCGTGCTGGCCGGCGACTATGGCGGCGCCACGCTGGTATCGGGCTACATCTCGCGCGCCTTCAACGAGCAGATGGCCATCGAGATCACCGGCTCGCAGTTTCTCGGCAATGCCTCCAATGGCTACACCGCCGAGGTGGGGCTGATCCACGTGGCGCGCCCCGACTGGCGCCTCTCGCCCTTCCTGACGCTGGGCACGGGCATGATCTGGATCAAGCCCAAATCCACGCTGGTGCTGCCCGATGACCGCAACGATCAGACTGCCTATGCGGGTGCCGGCCTGCGCTTCTACCTGACCCGGCGTTTCTTCGTGCGCGCCGAGTACCGTCATCACATGGTGTTCACGAGCCGCAACGAGAATGAGGAGATCAACGAATGGAAAGCCGGGCTCGCGTTCTTCTTCTGAGTGCGCTGCTGCTGGGCCTCACGGGCTGCGCCTCGCTGCACTGGCCGTGGTCGCGCGACCGCGACAACGCCGCCGCTGAAGAGCCGGTGAGCGCCGCCGAGGAAGAGGCGGCTGCCAATGCTCCACCGCCCAAGGTGATCGAGCCCGTGGTGGAACGGCGCAAGGTCAAGGTGAACAAGATCGACGCCGAGAACATCGAACTGGGCGGCTATTACGGCGCGCTGTCGATCGAGGATTTCGGCACCAATCCGGTATACGGCATCCGCGCCGCCTACCATGTGACAGAAGACATCTTTTTCGAGGCCAATTTCGGCCGTTCCCGGGCCGGCCGCACCAGTTTCGAGACCCTGGGCGGCAACGTCCAGCTGCTTACCGATGCTGAGAGGCGCTTCACGTATTACAACCTCTCGCTGGGCTACAACCTTCTTCCTGGCGAGGTGTACATCGGTCGCAATCTCGCCATGAACAGCGCTTTGTACGTGTTGGGCGGCATCGGCAGCACCAAGTTCGCGGGAGACCAGCGTTTCTCGGTGAACTTCGGCGCCGGATACCGCGTGCTGCCGACGGACTGGCTGGCGATACACGTCGATGTGCAGGATGTGGTGTTCCAGTCGGACCTGCTCGGCCGCGACAAGCTCACCAACAACTTCGCTGCTCACCTGGGAGCGACCGTTTTCTTCTGAAGGGTTCAGGAGGCCGGTTGAACATGAACACGATGAAAACGCTGCGCACGCTGATGGTGGCCGGGTTGCTCGCCGCGCCCGCTCTGGCCGTGGCGCCCGCCGGCCCCGCGCCGAAATTCCAGCTCACCAGCATGGCGGGCAAGCCCATCAGCCTCGATTCGCTCAAGGGTCAGGTGGTGATGATCAATTTCTGGGCGAGCTGGTGCGGCCCCTGCCGCGAAGAGATGCCCGTGCTCGAGAAGCTGTACGCCAAGTACAAGCCCATGGGCTTCACCATGATCGGCGTGAACGTCGAGCCGGATTCCAAGCTCGCCGCCGAGTGGCTGAAGGCCACGCCTGTCACTTTTCCGATACTCTTCGACACCAAGAGCGAAGTGAGTAAGCTCTACCAGGTATCCAGCATGCCCAGCACGGTCATCGTCGACCGCAAGGGCAACCTGCGCTGGATGCACCGCGGCTACAAGGCCGGGGCCGAGAACGAGTATCTGGATCAGATCCGCGCGCTGGTGCGCGAGTAGGACGAGCAAGGGATGCGCAAGCTGCTGCCGCTGCTTCTGGCCACTGCCACGCTGCTGGTGACGGCTTGCGCGCCCATCGAGCCCTGGGTCAAACCCTACGAGCGCGAGCATCTGGCCGATCCCATCATGGCCATCGATCCCGATCCTGTTTCGTCCTCTTACATGGATCACGTGTTCGAAGTGCGTGAAGGCGCCAAGGGCGCCACCGGTGGTTACGGCGGCGGTTGCGGCTGCTCGTGAAGACAGTGGTCTGGCAGCGCATCGCGGCGCTGGCGCTTCTGCTGGGCACCGCCGCGGTCCACGCGGGCGTGCTGGCCGAAGATCGTGCCGACGTGATGTACCACCGCTATCAGGGCGGCGGCATCACGGTGCAGGGTCCATCGGTGCTGGTGCGCAAGAAGTTTGGCGAATCCTTTGCCGCCACCGCCAACTACTACGTGGACAACATCTCCAGCGCCTCCATCGACGTGGTGGTGTCCGGCGCCAGCCGCTATGCCGAGCGGCGCGAACAGAAAAGCCTCGCGGTGGAATACCTGCGCGGCAAGACCACCTACTCGGCCAGCTTCGTCAACAGCGAAGAAAACGACTACAAGGCCGACACCTACTCGCTGTCCGTCAGCCAGGACATGTTCGGCGACCTGACCACCGTCAGCATGGGCTATTCCTATGGCAAGGATCACATCGGCAGCTCGGTCGATCCGACCTTCGCCGATGGCATCGAGCGCCGCAATTACCGGGTGGGCCTCACGCAGGTGCTGACGCGCAACCTGCTCGCCTCGCTGAACTTCGAGGCCGTGACTGAACAGGGCTATCTGCAGAATCCCTACCGCTTCATCCGCTTCGTGAACGGGCCGGGCAGTTATGCGCTCGGTCAGGAAGTGGCGCCGCGCACGCGCACCAGCAATGCCGGATCGGTGCGGCTGAAATACTACCTGCCCTGGCGCGCCGCGCTGGATGGACAGTACCGCTTCTACACCGACACCTGGGGCATCAACGCCCACACCGCCGGCCTCGAATACACGCAGCCGCTGTGGAATCGCTGGGTGTTCACGGGGTCATACCGCTACTACACGCAGAACGGCACCAATTTCTTCATGGACCTGTTCCCGCGGCCGGGTTATCAGAACTTCATGACGCGCGACAAAGAGAATTCGCCGCTGCAGACGCACACCATCGGTCTGGGCGCCTCGTATGAATTTCCGCTGGGCTTTGCCTCATCGTTCATCAAGCGCGGCACGGCCAACCTGCACGTGAACCACCTGATGGTGAATTACTCGCAGTTCCGCAATCTGACGAACTTTCCGCCGGGTACGGCCGAGCCGGGTACCGAGCCGCTCTATTCGCTGAGCGCCAACGTCATCCAGTTTTTCGTTTCGTTCTGGTACTGACACCCGCCGCCAGCGGGCGATTCACCGGGCGATGCGCCCGGTCACCGGCTTCGGATGCGCGGCCACTGACGCGCACATTGGCGAAGGTCCGGGCAGCCAGTTCATCCACCTGCGCATCGAAGTGCCGGTAATCGGCCACGAGCTGCTTTCCGAAGGCGGTCAGGCGTGTGCCGCCGCCATCCTTGCCACCCACGCTGAGTTCGACCACGGGCTCGCTGAAGCCCTCGTTGGTGCTGTGTAGCAGCAGCCAGGCCCGCCGATAGCTCATGCCCAGCGCGCGTGCCGCGGCCGATAGCGAGCCCGTGCGCTCGATGCCCTCGAGCAGCCCGATCTTTCCCGGACCGATGGAACAGGTGCCGGAGAAATCGATGCGGATATGGGCCTGTGGCTTCATGCGGATGAGTCTAGCGACAGCCTGTCCGGGCGCCAATTGCGGCCACGCCGCCTGGCGAATCGCTATGTACAATTGGATATTGCGTATACTTGAGCAATCTGGGGATTCCGGAGCCCTCTTGAAACGCACCACCGCATGGCTTGGCCTGCTGCTGGCCAGCTCGCTGATGACCATCGCCGCGGCGAGTCAGGCCGCGCAACGCACGCTCACCGTGTTTGCCGCCGCCTCGCTGACCAATGTGTTCGAGGAAATCGGCAAGGCTTACACGGCCCAGACACAGCAGGCCGTGCGCTTCTCCTTTGCCGCCAGCTCCGTGCTGGCGAAGCAGATCGATTCCGGCGCGCCGGCCGACGTGTTTGCCTCGGCCGACCAGGAATGGATGGATTACCTGGCGAAGCGCAACCTGATCCAGCGCGGCACGCGCCGCGACATCGTCACCAATGTGCTGGTGCTGGTGGCACCCGCGGACAGCAACGTGAAGCTGCGGATCGCGCCGGGATTCGCGCTGACCCCTGCGCTCGGCGAACATGGCCGGCTGGCTACCGGAGATCCGGCCAGTGTGCCGGTGGGCAAATACGCCAAGGCAGCACTGACCAGCCTGGGCATATGGGCGAGCGTGGAAAATCGTCTGGTGCCCGCCGACAACGTGCGCACCGCGCTGAATTTCGTGGCACGCGGCGAGGCGCCGCTGGGCATCGTCTATGCCACGGATGCCCGCGCCGACCGCCACGTGCGCGTGGTCGACAGCTTTCCGGCCAATACGCACGAGCGCATCGCCTACCCCGCGGCGGCCACGGTCAACGCCCCCGCGGAAGCCGCCGCGTTCGTGAAATTCCTCGCGTCCAGGCCGGCGCAGGCCATCTTCGAAAAAGCAGGATTCGGCAAACCATGAGAACACGCCCTCTCGTTCGACTCGGCGTCGCGGCGCTGCTGCTTTCGCTGGGTGCGCCCGTGCTGGCCGCGCAAGGCGCACAGGGCTGCAGCGCCTTCAAATGGAATGTCGCGCACGAAGTTGCGCTGTTTTCCAGCGAGCCTCGCAATCTCATCGCCGGCGCAAATCCCGATGCGGCGCCATCCATCTCCGCGGATCAGCTCTACACGCTCGATCTGAAGCCGCAGGAAGGCGTCCACTACGCGGCACCGGCAAGCAAGAAGATGCTGCCGGATGGTGCCTTCGGTGGCGTGCTGCATCTGAAGGTCGCAAAGGCGGGCCAGTACCGTGTCTCCATCGACTCGGGTTTCTGGCTCGATGTGATACATCAGGGCAAGGCGCTGCCTGCCGTGGATTTCAATGGCAGCCCCACCTGCGCGGGGCCGCGCAAGATCGTCGTCTACGACCTGCCCGCGGACAGCGACCTGGTGCTGCAGATCGGCAACGCCAGCACCGCCAAGGCGAAGCTGACGGTCACGCCGATTGACGCTGCCCACTAGCACCGTCGCCGCCATCCTGCTGCTGCTGGCGGCCGGCAGCATTCTGCCCGGCAGCAGCCTGGCCGATCCCGCGGCCGCGGTGCGCCAGCCCTTTGCCGACCGGCGCAATCCTCCGCCCTGGCAGGCACTCGATGCCGCGACCGAAGATGCCTTCGATCTGGGTCTGCTGGTGTTCAACACCACCTGGGTTCCCGCTGGCACGGCCAATGCCGCACGACGCGACGGAATCGGTCCGCTGCATGTACTGGGAAGCTGCGATGGATGCCACAACAACGGTGCACGCGGACGCGGTGAGCCCCAAGGCAACCGCCTGCCGAATTCCTTCGTGATGCAGCTGGGCGGTCCCGACACCGCCTATGGCGCGGTGATCAATACCCAGGCCCTGCCCGGCTATGCGCCGGAAGGTCGCATCGAAGTGCAATGGACGCCGCGCAGCGGGCGTTATCCACACGGCGGCGAATGGCAGGTGCGCGAGCCGCGGTATCGCGTTGTGGCGCCTGGCTACGGACCGCTGTCCGACGATACGGTGCTGCGTCCCCGCATCGCGCCGGCCGTGTTCGGCGCTGGCCTGTTGCAGGCCGTGTCGCCCGCGGCAGTGCAGGCCATCCGCGGCACGCAGCCACGCGCGCAGCGTGGCGAGATGGCATGGCATGAGGCAGAGGGCCTGCGCCTGCTTGGCCGATTCGGTTGGCAAGCGGATGCGGTTTCGATCGAAGACCAGACCGCGCGGGCGCTGGCCCGCGAGATGGGCCTGACCTCAAGGCCGCGGATGCAGGACGACTGCACGGCAGCGCAATGGCAATGCCGCGATGCGCCGCCTGGCGGTACGCCGGAAGTATCGGAAGAATTCCTGCACGCGCTGGTGACGCTGCAGACGGAGGTGGCCGTACCCGAACGCCCCCGCGATGCCGCGGCGGAGGATGTCATCGGCGCGCGGCTTTTCCGCCGCACGGGCTGTCACATCTGCCATCGCGAGGCACTGCCCGCGGAACCTGGCGGCACGCCGCTGACCCTCGATGCCTACACCGACCTGATGCTGCACGATCTGGGCGATGGCCTCGCCGATCGCACCGTGGACGGCCGCATCGTCCGCAGCCTCTGGCGCACGGCGCCGCTATGGGGCATGGCGCACACACTGGCCGGGGGCGATGCCGCTTTCATGCATGACGGCCGCGCGCGCAGTCTCGAAGAGGCCGTGCTCTGGCACGACGGCCAGGCGCGCTCCGCCCGACGCGCCTTTGAAAAGCTCACGTCGCAGGAACGCCAGGCACTGCTGAAGTGGGTGGGATCGCTCTGATCCCACCCACCGTCATCGCAAATCCAGCGCCGCTTTCAGAAGTTCAGTCGCACCTTGGTGAACAGCGTGCGACCCGGCTCCGGAAAGCCATTGGCGAGCTGGAAGTTCTTGTCGAACAGATTGCGCGCACCCAGCACGGCTTCGAGATTGTCCAGTGCCTGCCAGGTCACCTGCAGATTCGCCAGCGTGTAGCGTCCGATGCGCGTGTAGGTGAGCGTGGCGCTGCCGTTCTGGTCGGTCCAGCGATTGCCGGCGAACTCGACGCTGGGCTGCACGGTGAGTGTCGGCAGCGGCTGCCAGGCCAGGTAGGCGAAGCCCAGATGATCGGGCACGCCCACCGCCTTCAGGTTGGCCGGCACGGGATCGTCGATCTTGCGATGCAGGTAGCTGTAGTTGCCGCCCACTTTCAGTTGCGATGACAGGCTCCAGTCCGCGCTCAGTTCCACGCCGTAGTTGCTGCCATCGCCCACGTTCTGCGTCTGCGTGACCTGCGGCGTGGTCTGCACGATCACGGTCTGGATCATGTTCTGGATGTCGGCATAGAACACCGCCGCCGAAAGCTGCACCCCTTCGCGGGGCGCCGCCTTCCAGTTCACCTCGTAGTGCACCGCGCGCTCCGTGCCCAGATCCGGATTCGGAATCGCCGTGCCGAAGCGCGTACTGTAACGCTCGAAGTTGTTGGGGAAGCGCGAGCGCGAGGAGATGCTGGCACCGAACTGCGCATTGTCCGCATAGCGCCACTGCAGCGCGGTCTGCCAGTTGAAGGCATGGTCACTGCCCAGCGGCTGCGCATACAGGCAATTCGGCGCCGCGCCGGAAATGCACGGCGTGCCGATCGTCTGCGGTGTGCCGAACTCCTCGGCCTGCGTGCGCTGGTTGCCGTCGTAGCTCACGCCGGCGACCAGATCCACCGCGGATGTCGCCGCCCAGTCATGCTCCAGCGCCAGCGACCAGGTCTTCTCCTCGTTGTGCTGCTTCGGTTCGGTGTTCGACGCCGCGGGATTCGTCGGCCGGTTGAAGTTGTATTCGCTGTGCCGGTCGCGGCGCCAGTGGAAGGCCGCCTTGGTCGTGCTGTTGGCAAAGAAGCTGCGTCCGGCTTCCATGCTGCCGCCAAAACCGCTGTCCGCATAGAAGCTGCGGAAACGGCCGTTGGCGGACTGACTGCTGTAGGTGGCATCGTCCCAGG
>Ga0164241_10003044_pt1 | contig 17377 bp, 15 predicted proteins | sample OricomyardsoilBY_FD_108780 | JGI IMG/M metagenome (GOLD analysis project Ga0164241, IMG submission 108780) | Backyard soil microbial communities from Emeryville, California, USA - Original compost - Back yard soil (BY) | ecosystem: Environmental > Terrestrial > Soil > Unclassified | place: USA...
CGGCCTTGGCCACGCCGATCGTCACCACCACCACTTCGGTCGCCGCACCCTTTTCCTTCAGGCGCACCGCTTCCTCGATCGCGATCTCGTCGAACGGGTTCATGCTCATCTTGACGTTGGCCAAGTCGACCCCCGTCCCATCCGCCTTCACGCGCGGCTTCACATTGTAATCAAGCACCCGCTTGACCGGTACCAGCACCTTCATGCGACTTCCCTCGTCAATGCTGCGCGCGACTGGCGGAACTCGGCTTCGAGCCGGTCGACCAGCGCCGCGACATCGGGGATATCGGAAATGCCCCCGACGCCGTGGCCGGCGCTCCAAATGTCCTTCCAGGCTTTCTTGACGCCATCCGCGGTGACGGCCAGCGGGCGTTGCCCCGCGTCGCCGACCATAGCGGGATCGAGCCCGGCGGCGATGATGCTGGCTTTCAGATAATTGCCCCGCACGCCCGAGAAATAGGCAGTGTAGATCACGTCCTCGATCGCCGAGGCGACCAGCATGTCCTTGTACGCGGGCGCCGCCCCGGCTTCCTGCGTGGCGATGAAGCGGGTGCCCATATAGGCCAGGTCAGCGCCCATGCAGATCGCGGCCGCGATATCGCCGCCGGTCGTAATCGCTCCCGCCAGCGCCAGCGGACCCTGCCAGAAGCTTCGGATCTCGCGGCACAGCGCGAACGGGTTCGCGGTGCCGGCATGGCCCCCTGCCCCCGCCGCCACCGCGACGATCCCGTCGACGCCCGCCGCCGCGGCCTTGCGGGCATGGCGCGCATTGACGACGTCGTGGAACACGATCCCGCCATAGCCATGCACCCTGGCGACAATCTCCGCCGATGGCCCCAGCGAGGTGACGATCAGCGGCACGCGCTGCCGCACGCAGACGTCGAGATCGTGCGCCAGCCGCGGGTTGCTGGCATGCGCGATCAGGTTCACTCCGAACGGCGCGTCCTCCTCGCCGAGCGACTCGCGGATGCGCACCAGAACGGGCTCCAGCCCGGCGGCATCGCGCACGTTGAGCGACGGCATCGTCCCCGCCACCCCCGCCTTGCACTGCGCGATGACCAGTTCGGGTCCCGACACGATGAACATCGGCGCAGCGATGACGGGCAAGCGGAGACGCTCGCGCAAGGAAGCGGGAACGGGCATCGGCCTCAGGCTTTGGCGGGCGCGGGTTCGGCGTCGTTGCCGGGCAACTTCTCCAGATCGCGCGCGACGAACCGCGAGCCCAGCAGGAAGCAGGTCGCGCTGACCAGATAGACCGGCGAGATCGCAAGCAGCGCGTATCGCAGCCCGATTTCGTTGTTGCCGTAGGCGTGGGTGAACATGTCGCTGACCACGCCCAGCACCATCGGACCGAAGCCGAGGCCAATCATGTTGATCAGGAAGGTGCTGATCGCAACGATCGTCGCGCGCATCGCCAGCGGGGCGATGCCCTGGTTGAGCGTCATGTTCGGCGCGATCCACAGCGTGGTCAGCGTCGTCGGAACCAGCAGCAGGATCAGCGCCACATGCCATTCGGACGACGTGACCGCGAGGATGTGGAACGGCATCGCCAACGCCATGCCCACCGCCGGCACGACCAGGATCGCGCGGGGATTGCGCTTGCCGAACTTGTCGGCGAGCCAGCCGCCGCCAAAGGTGCCAACCAGCCCGGCCGTACCCGATGCGAGGCCCCACCACAGCCCGACCTGGCCGAGCGTCAGCCCGAAGGAGCGCATGAAGAAGGAGGGGAACCAATATTGCAGCCCCAGGCTGGTGAACGCCCCCATGCAACCACCGGCGACAAGCAGCATGAAAGTGGTCTTGCGCCCGATCGTCCGCAGCACCTCCATGAAGGAGGGAGTAACGGCTTCGCCGGCTCGCTTGCCGTCGGCCTGGCCGCGCACGGGTTCGCGCACGGTGAGGCGGAAGACCAGAGCGAGCAACAGCCCGGGAAGCCCCACCATGACGATTGCCGCGCGCCAGCTGAACGTCTGGGCGACATAGCCACCGAGCGCCAGCCCGACCGCGATGCCGATCGGCGAGGCGAGCGCGAAGGCGCCCATCGCGCGGCCACGCTCGCTGGAACGGAAATGGTCGGCGATGATCGATTGCGACGGCGGGCCCGATCCGGCCTCGCCGATACCCACCGCGAAGCGCGCGAGCAGCAACTGGATATAATTCTGCGCCAGCCCCCCAACCGCGGTCGCACCGCTCCAGATCACCAGCGAGATCGCGATGATGTCGATACGCTTGGTGGTCGGCCGATCGGCGAAGCGCGCGATCGGGATGCCCGCGACGGCATAGAGCGTCGCGAAGGCGAACCCGGTCATCAGCCCCAGCTGCCAGTCCGCCAGGTGGAATTCGCGCTTGATCGGCTCCTGAAGGATCGTGACGATCTTTCGGTCGATCATGTTGGTGATGTAGATCAGCGTCAGCATCACGAGCACATAGGTTCGCCCGCTCTTCAACGGATTCGGGGAAGCGGACGCATTCGGGGCGTCGGCGCGCGTGGATGCCATGACAATTCCTCTCCGCCGCCAGCTTCTCAACAGCGGGGCTCCGCGACCACGCCCAATGAGGAAGCAGCCTGCTGACTAAATGTTGGCGCGGTGTGTCTGGCGCTTCATTGGCTGGTGTTCCAGACGAATAATTGGTCTCCTGCCAATCAATCGGTGGTGGCGAGCCCGGCTCAGAGCGCGCCAAGTGCGCGGCGATAAGAAGAGGATCGGTGAGGATATGGCGGAACAGCCGCTCAAGGGAATTCGAGTCGTCGACCTGAGCCGCGTGCTTGCGGGACCATGGGCGGGGCAGATGCTCGCCGATCTGGGTGCGGAGGTGATCAAGGTAGAACGCCCGGTGACCGGCGACGAGAGCCGCACCTATGGCGCGGCCTTCCTCAAGGGGCCGGATGGCGAGGATCTGCGCCAGACCCCGACCTTCCTGGCCGCCAACCGCAGCAAGAAATCGGTGACCGCCAACCTCGCCTCGCCCGGCGGCCAGCAACTGGTGCGCGACCTGATCGCTAATGCCGATGTCGTGATCGAGAATTACAAGGTGGGCGACCTTGCCCGGCGCGGGCTCGATTACGAGAGCCTGAAGGCGATCAACCCGCGGCTGATCTATTGCTCGATCACGGGCTTCGGCCAGACCGGCCCCTATCGCCTGCGCCCGGGCTATGATCCTGTCGCCCAGGCAATGAGCGGCTTCATGAGCACCACAGGCGTTCCCGATGGCGAGCCCGGCGCGGGGCCAATGAAGGCGGGGCCGAGCATCATCGATCTCGCCACCGGCCTCTATGCCAGCAACGCGATCCTGGGGGCGCTCTACCGGCGCGATGCGCGCGGCGGCGGTGGCGAATATATCGATCTGTCGCTGCTCGATTGCGGGGTCGCCTTCACTTCGCATTATGCGCAACAGTTCATCCTGACCGACGAGCAGCCGCGCCGGGTCGGCACGATGGGCGTCAGCGGGATGCCGGGCGGCGTCTTCGACTGCGCCGATGGCAAGATCATGCTCGCCGCGGGCACCGAGCGGCTCTTTCCCAAGCTCTGCGCAATCCTGGGGCGCGAGGATCTGACCACCGATCCGCGTTTCCTCACCAACGGCCTGCGCGTCACCAATCGCAACGATTTGATCCCGATCCTCAACGAGGAGCTGGGCAAGTGGAAACTGGCCGACTTCAACGACAGGCTGATCGCGGCGAGCATCCCGTGCGCGCCGGTCAACGACATCGCCGGGGCCTTCGCCGATCCGCAGGTGCAGGAACGCCAGATGGTACGCACCGTGCCGCACCCCAGGACTGGCACGATCCGCCTCCTCGGCAATCCGATCCAGTACGGCACGATGAGCGCCAACGAGCATCGCGCGCCGCCGCTGCTGGGTGAGCATGAGGATGAGATCCTGCTCGGACTGCTCGGCTACAGCCCGGAGCGAGTCGCGGCGCTGCGCGAAGCGGGGGAAATTTGATGGCCGACACCATTCACGTCGTCGAGCGCGGCCCGATCATCGAAGTCACGCTCGACCGGCCCGAAAAGCTCAATGCGATGACGCCGGAAATGACCGGCGCGATCTCCAAGGCGGTCGACGAGCTTGGCCGCCGCCGCGACCTGCGGCTGATGCTGATCCGCGCCAAGGGGCGGTTCTTTTCCGCCGGATCGGATTTCGTCGGCGGCGGCATCCCCGATTTCCAGGGTAGCACGATGGAGGCGCGCCACTGGTATCGCGGCGGGCCCGACCGGGAGTCGCTCCAGTCGATCAACGACAAGATCGAAGCGGTCGAGAAACCGGTGGTGATCGCGCATCACGCGACCTGCCTGGGCGGCGCGCTCGAATTGTCGCTGTCGTGCGATTTCCGGCTGGCGGCGAAGAGCGCGAAATACGGGCTGCCCGAGATCGAGCTGGGACATTTGCCCGGATCGGGGGGCATGAGCCGGATGACGCGCGTCTGCGGACCGCACTGGGCGCGCTGGCTGGTGATGGCGGGAAAATGGGTCGATGCCGACCGCGCGCTGATCATGGGGCTGGTCCATGACGTGTTCGAGGACGATGCCTTCGACGCGGGCGTCGATGCGTTTTGCGAGCATCTGCTCAAGCGCCCGACCGAAGCGATGGCGCTTGCCAAGACGATGATCGACCTGATCGCCGACACCGACCGCGCCAGCGCGCGCAGCCTTGACCGGATCGCCAATTCGATCCTGTTCCAAACGCCCGAGACGCACGCACTGATGCAGGCCTTTCGCGACCGGAAGAAGCGCAAGTGAACCTCAGCTACACCGCGGAGGAACTCGCTTTCGCGGAAATGGTGAGCGATTGGGTGGCCGCCAACCTGCCGCCCGAGATCGCGCGCAAGACCTATGCGGGCGAGCGGTTCAGCCGCGAGGAATATCTGGTCTGGCCCCACATATTGCGCGCGCGGGGCTGGTCGATGCCGAGCTGGCCGAGGGAATTTGGCGGGCCCGGCTGGACGCTGACTCAGCGGCATCTGTTCACCGAGATCGCCACGGTCGCCGGCGCGCCGTACATCCGCTCGGCACCAGAGAAACTGGTCGGGCCGCTGCTGATGGCGATCGGCACGCCCGCGCAACAAGCCCATTATCTGCCGCGCATCCTGAATTTCGAGGATCACTGGTGCCAGGGACTCTCGGAACCGGGCGGCGGATCGGACCTGACCGCGCTCAAGACCCGAGCGGACCGCGACGGCGATGATTTCGTGGTCAACGGCACCAAGATCTGGACCAGCGACGCGCAGAACTCGACGCTGATGTTGGCGCTGGTGCGCACCGATCAGACCCAGAAGGGTGCGCGCGGCCTGACTCAGCTGATCATCCCGATGGATACGCCCGGCATCACGGTCCGCCCGATCCTGCACATGAGCGGCGAGCATCACTTCAACCAGGTGTTCCTCGACGATGTGCGCGTGCCAGCCGCGAATGTCGTCGGCACCGTGAATGCCGGTTGGCAGGAAACCCGCAACCTGCTCGCGCAGGAGCGCTTCAACTTCGCGCGGCTGGGCGAATCCAAGCGGCACCTCACGCGGCTCAAGGCTCTCGCGCGCGGAGAGCGCGATGGCGACCGGCCGATGATCGAACATCCGCTGTTCCGGGCGCGGATCGCGCAGGCGGAGATCGCGCTCGACGCACTCGAAGTCACCACGCTGCGCCTGCTCGATGCCGAACAGGCCGGGCGACCGCTGGGCGGCGGGCCGAATATCGTCAAGCTGAAGGGTGCCGACGTCGAACAGGAGCTGCTGCGGCTGATCGCGGACATCGCCGGGCCCTATGGCACGCCATTCGATGTGCGCGTGCGGATCACCGGCTCGGATACGGTGGCGGACGCGGCGAAGCGCTCCGGCGTGGCACTGGCGGCGTGGCTCGAATCGCGGACCTTTTCGATCGCCGGCGGATCGAGCGAGGTGCAGCATAATATGTTCGCGCGGCACGAACTTGGGCTGGGGCTGTCATGAATTTCGAGCCGACCGAAATCCAGGCGCTGCTGCGTGAGAGCGCGGAGCGGCTGGCGCGCGACGCTTTCTCCTATCTCGACCGGCTGCCGGCGTTCACCGCCGATGTCGAGGCGGTCGAGGAGAATTGGGAAGCGATCGCCGCGCTGGGCATCCCCGGCATTCTCGTCCCCGAAGCCTATGGCGGGATGGGAGGCACGCTGGAGGATATCGCCCCGGTGCTGGAGGCGTTCGGCGGCGCCTGCGTGTTCGAACCCGTGACCGCGACCGCAGTGATCGGCGCAGGGCTGATCGCCGCGCTCGGCACGCAGGAACAACGGGCACGGCTGCTGCCCCAAATCGCCATGGGCAATCTCCGCGTGGCATTGGCGGCGACCGAACGGCATTCGCGCTATCGGCTCGACCATGTCGATACCCGCGCAGCCGAGGACGATCTTTCGGGGGCGAAGACACTGGCGCTGGGCGGCGCGACGGCGGACCTGTTCATCGTTTCCGCGCGCGAAACCGATGGTGCGTTGTCGCTCTTTCTCGTTCCGCGCGATGCCGAAGGGCTGGCGGTCGTGCCCTATCGCAACATCGACCTGAGCGGCGCGTGCGACCTGATGCTGTGGGGCGTCAGGGGCGAACTGCTCGGCGCGCGCGGCGCGGGTCTCGCCGCGTTGGAACATGCCAGCGACCGGGCGATTGCCGCGCTATGCTGCGAGGCGGTCGGGGCGATGACCGCGCTGCACGAAATGACGCTCGAGCATCTCAAGACCCGCCACGCTTTCGGCAAGCCGCTCGGAAGCTTCCAGGTGCTCCAGCACCGCATCGTCGATATGATTGTGATGACCGAACAGGCGCGATCGATGGCGATGCTCGCCGCCGGCAAGGCCGATAGCGAGAACCCCGCCGAACGCGCCCGCGCGGCCTCCGCCGCCAAGGTGCAGATCGGCCAGTCGGGCCGCTATGTCGGCGAACAGGCGATCCAGATTCACGGCGCGATGGGCATCACGCTCGAACATGCCGCCGGCTATTTCCACAAGAGGCTGGCGGTGATCGACCGCCTGTTCGGCGACATCGAGCATCATCTCGACCGCTACGCCACCGCCTCCGGCTATTGATCCAGTACAAGGAAGACCGATGCTGCCACCGCCCGTCCTGGTCGAGCCCGACGACCGCAAATTGCTTCGCCAGAGCGTGGCCGATTTCGTCGCCGATGCCGGCGAGCCTTCGAAAGTCCGCGAGCGGCGCAAGTCCGAGACCGGCTATGATCGCGCGATCTGGCGTGAAATCGCGGGCCTCGGCTGGCTCCAGCTCGCCGTTCCCGAAGCCCAGGGCGGGCTCGGCATGAGCTTTGCCGACCTCGCGGCGCTGCATGAGGAATATGGCAAGGCCGCCATGCCCGAGCCGCTGATCGCGGTCGGCCTGCTCGCGACGGGCGCGCTATCGGGCGGCGACAACGCGGCGCTGCGCGATGCCGAACTGCCCGCCCTGCTTTCGGGCGAGAAAATCGCCACCCTGGCATGGCAGAGCGGCGTGCATGCGCTCGTCTCGAACGACGTCATGATCGAGGCGGTCTCGGACGGCGACGGCTATCGGATCAGCGGCACCGCCGAATTCGTCCCGGCCGCCAGCGGCGCGGACGCCTTCGTCGTCGCCGCGCGGCATCGCGACGGACTCGTGCTCGCCTGGGTCGAGGCTTCGGCGGCTTCGATCGAGACGCGCCGCAACGCCGACTATGCACCGCTGGGCACGATGACCTTCGACAACGCCGCCGGCGTGCAGGTCGCGGGGCCCGAAAGCGCCGCAGCGTTGCTCGACCAATTGCTCGACAAGGGCCGCGTCGCGGTCTGCGCCGAGGCTGTGGGCGTGATGCACCAGACGCTCGTCACCACGCTCGATTATATGCGCACCCGCGAGCAGTTCGGCCGGGCGATCGGCAGCTTCCAGGCGCTCCAGCACCGCGCGGTGAACCTCTATATCCAGCTCGAACTGTCGCGCTCGATCGTCATGAAAGCGGCGGCTGCGATCGACGCGGGCCTGCCCGAAGTCCCCCGCCTCGCCGCCCAGTGCAAGGCGCGCTGCGCCGAGGCGTCGGTGCAGGTCGCGGGCCAATCGGTCCACCTCCACGGCACGATCGGCTTCACCGAGGAGCTCGATTTGTCGATCCTGATCCGCCGCGGCCATGCGCTCTCGGCCTGGCTCGGCAATGGCGAGGCCAATCTGCGCCGATACACCCAACTCCGCTGGCCCGAAGGAATCGCGGCATGACCGATTACAACGCGCTGAGCGACGAGGAACTGCGCGAGCTGGTCTTCAAGACCGTCGAACGCGAATGCCCGCCCGAGCTGCGCCACTGGACCGGGCGCGGCGGCTGGCACCAGGTCGATCCCTGGCTCCAGAAGCTCGCCCGGCTGGGCTGGATCGCGCCGTCCTGGCCGGTCGAATATGGCGGCATGGGGCTGAACGGCCCCAAGCAGATCGTCTTCCACGAAGCGCTCGACCTGTCGGGCGCGCCGCGCACCTCGGGCAATGGGCCGCAGATGCTGGGCCATCTTGTCATCAAGTTCGGCACCCAGGCGCAGAAGGACCGGTTCCTCGCTCCGATCGTCAAAGGCGAGGTGCTGTGGTGCCAGGGCTATTCCGAGCCCAATGCCGGATCGGACCTCGCCTCGCTGACGACCAAGGCCGAGCTGGACGGCGATCACTGGGTGCTCAACGGGCGCAAGATCTGGACGACCTGGGCGCACCAGTGCGACTGGATGTTCCTGCTCGCGCGCACCGGCAAGGGGCCGAAAAAGCAGGACGGGATCAGTTTCATGACGGTCGACATGAAGTCGCCCGGGATCACTCCGCGCCCGATCGAGACGCTGACCGGCCAGGCCGAATTCTGCGAAGTGATCTTCGACAATGTCCGCGTGCCCGCCGAGAACATCATCGGCGAAGTCGATAAGGGCTGGGGCGTCGGCAAGGCGCTGCTCGGCTTCGAGCGGCTCTACATCGGCAGCCCCAAACAGGCGCGCGACACGATGATCCGGCTGCGCCAGGTCGCGGCGCGCAACGGCGTGGAGCGCGACGCGCTGTATCTGCGCGACTATGCCCAGCTCGCGCTCGACATCGCCGATCTGGAAGCGGCGTATGAGCGCTTCCGCGAAGTGGTGAAGCAGGGCGGCACGCTCGGCGCCGAGGCCTCGATCCTCAAAATCTGGGCGATGGAGACCTATCAGCGCGTGTCGGACATGGTCCTGCGCGTCTCGGGCGAGGAAGGCGCGTTGCTCGACTCGATCGACGATGCGCGCGGTGAACTGGAGATCCTTGCGCCGCACCTCCATTCGCGCACCGCCACGCTCTATGCGGGCACCAACGACATCCAGCGCAACGTGGTGGCGAAGGCGGTGCTGGGGCTGCCGAGCTGAAACTCCCCTCCCTTTCAGGGGGGAGCAAGAACAATAAAGGCCGCCGGGGGAGGAAGAAACCCCGGCGGCCTTTCCGCGTGCGACCCGCGGGATTACCGGCGTTTACGCGCCGGGGAACAGCAGCTTGGCGTTGTCGACGAAGAACTTGCGGTCATAATCCTTGCCGACCGTGTTCATGTTCTTCTTGAAGCGCGCGATCGGATTGCGCGTGCCTTCGACGTGCGGGAAATCGGTGGAGAAGACATAGACTTCCTCCATGCCGTGGCGCCCGACCATCGTGTCGATGCTCTCGTGCCAGAACGGAGTCACGCGCACGTTGCGGCGGACATATTCGTTGGGGCGCAGCGAATAAGTGACGCCGACCTTGGCGAGCAATTCGACATGCTGCTCCATCCGCTCGACCATCGGGCCCAGCCAGCCTGCGCCGCATTCGATCACCCCGAAGCGCAGCTTGGGGAAGCGATCGAACACGCCGCCCATCAGCAGCGAGACGAGATAGGTCTCGATCGGCAGATGCGCGACAAGCATGAAGAACGGCCCGATCGCTTCCTCCGCGCCGGGGCGCATCGCGAAGCTGGCCTTGAGCGCCTTGGCCTCGGAAAACTCGCGCGGCGGGATGACGGGATCGTCCGATTCGCTGGTCAGCAGGCCGCCGGATGCGAGGTGGAGCAACGCCGGGACATTGGCCTCTTCGAGCCGTGCCCAGAACGGATCCCAAACTTCGTTGGCGGGCGAAACGCCGCCGGGGGCCGAGGCGCAGGACAGGATCACGCCGGTCGCGCCGGCCGCCAGCACGCGGTCGAGCTCATCGAGCGCCGGGCCAACCTGGCCCATATTGATCTGGCAGACCGCCCGCGCGCGGCCCTTCGCGGCCTTGGTCCAGGGGATGACGTAATCATTGTAGCGGCGAACGGCGGCGCGGGCGGCGTCGCTGTCGATCCGCAACTCGCGCAGCGCGGTGTTCGGGAAGACAAGCTGCTGCGCGACGCCCATCGCGTCCATCGCGGCGACGCGCTCCTCGGCGTCGTACGCGCCCAGCGCGCCCAGTCCCTTGATGTTCCAGACATCGGTCTTGCCGGCGATCTTGTCCGTCCGGAACTGCTCCGACTCATACTGGTTGCGCACATGGTCGAGCACGAATCCGCCGCCGATGCCGTGGACGATTTCGGCCATCACGTCGGGCTCCATATAGAGGTGCGCGTCGCAATCGAGAATCTCGCCGTTGAAGCCGATTTCGGCTGCGGGCGCTTGCATCAGCTCCAAATTCATATACGCTCTCCTGGTCGATTATTCGACCGATCATACGTAAAATCGAACGACAAGCAAGCTACAAGACGAGGGGAGTGATGATGGGGTTTCCGCGCGATGTCGGCGTGATCGACACGATGCTCGATTTGCCGCGAGGCGAGAACGACTGGAGCAAGCGCTATGCCGGGCTGCTCCGCGACAAGGAGAGCCGCGCCCAGGCCTTCGCTCATCCCGCCGGCTATATGTTCAAGGATCCGGTCGACCCGACCCGCATCATCGACCCGATCGGCGACACGCTGCGCGGCATGGACGCGCACAATATCGACAAGGCGCTGATCACCGTCGGTGACGACCTCTCGCTGACCGCCCTCACCCATCATCCGGACCGGTTCCTGGGCCAGGTCTATGTCGATCCCAATGACGGGATGGACGCGGTGCGGCTGATCACGCGCGCGGTCGAGGAATTCGGGGCGATCGCGGCAAGCTTCTTCCCGTGCGGCGCGAACGTCGCGATCGACGACAAGCGTGCCTACCCGATCTACGCCAAGTGCGCCGAGCTCGACATTCCGATCTTCATCAATGTCGGCGTGCCGGGCCCGCGCATGCCGTACAAGCCGCAATATGTCGGGCTGCTCGATGAGGTCTGCTGGTTCTTCCCCGACCTGAAAATCGTCATGCGCCACGGCGCCGAGCCCTGGACCGATCTCGCGGTGAAACTGCTGCTCAAATGGCCGAACCTCTATTATTCGACCAGCGCCTTCGCGCCCAAATATTTCCCCAAGGACATCATCGAGTTCGCCAACAAGCGCGGCGCCGACAAGATCCTGTACGCGGGCTATTACCCCTCGGGCCTCAGCCTCGAGCGCAGCTTCGCCGAGCTGCCAGACCTGCCGCTGAAGGACGAGGTGTGGCCCAAATTCCTGCGCGAGAATGCGCTGAAGCTGCTCAAGCTGGAGGGCAAGTGATGGTCGAAGGTCTGGAACTCACTCGCGAGGGGCCCGTCGCGATCCTGACGCTGAGCCGGCCCGAGCGGCGCAACGCCTTCACGCGCGACATGCGGATGGCGATGATCGCCGAGATCGAGGCGCTCAACCTCGATGACAGCTGCCGCGCGGTGGTGCTGACCGGCGCGGGCGGGCATTTCTCGGCCGGGGCGGACATCTCGAACGTCGGCAAGGACGAGGCGCCATGGAGCCTGATCAAGACGCGCCAGAATATGGCCGAGGTGCACCGCGTCGTCCGCGCGATCGTCACGTCGCCCAAGATATTCATCGCGGCCGTGGAAGGGCTGGCGTTCGGCGGCGGCTTCGCGCTGGCGGCGGCGTGCGACCAGCTGGTGGCGGCGAAGACGGCGCGGTTCGGCGCGGCGTTCTGCAAGCTCGGGCTGATCGGCGACATGGGGCTGATGTGGTCGCTCAAGGAGCGCGTCGGGCTGGCGCGAGCCAAGCGAGTCATCCTGATCGGCAAGGAAGTGAGTGGAGCCGAAGCGGGCGAGATCGGGCTGGCCGACGAAACCGTCGAGACCGGCGAGGCATTGTCCGCCGCACTGGCGCTCGCACGGCAATTCGCCGAGGTGGCGCCGCTGTCGATGGCTTATACCAAGGCCTCCTACGCGCGCGGGATCGACGGGATCGAGGATGCGTTCGACTGCGAGCTGGACTACGTCCCGATCCTCAACCGGACCGAGGATTTCAAGGCGGCAGTGACGGCGTTCCAGACCAAGACCAAGCCGGTCTTCACCGGCCGCTGAGCGACCAATAATCCACGCCCTGCCTGTCCCGCGCGCGTTCGGACCTGCGCTGTGCCTCCAGCCAGTGGAGCACCGCCGCGACCTCCCCGGTCGCGGCGCCGACGCGGTGCGGGCCGATCTTTTTCTGGAAGGCGGTGTCGAGCAGGTCGACGATCCGGCGAGGCTCGGCGAGCGCGGCCTCGACTCGCGCGATCATCGCATGATGGCCCGCGCGCATCTCCCGGATCCGGCCATGGAGGCCGCGGAACGGATCGCCGTGCGAAGGCAGGACGAGCACATCGTCGGGCACTTCGGCCTCAAGCCGGTCGAGCCCGTCGAGCCATTCGGCGAGCGGATCGTGCCGGGGCCGCGACGGCCACACCGCGACGCTCGCAGTGATCCGCGGCAGCACCTGGTCTCCTGCGATCAGCGCGCCGTGTTCGGGGGAATAGAATGCCGCATGCTCGGGCGAATGGCCGCTGCATCCCGCGATGCGCCATTCGGCGCCGCCGGCCTTGACCGAAGTGTCAGCGCGGATCGGAGTGAAAGCATTGGGCAGCGGCAGGTAATAGTCCCGGAAGCCCGCGATCCGCGCCAGCCAGCGTTCGAGCGTTTCGCTGTCCCAGCCGGCCGCGACGTAAAAGGCGTGCGCGGCGGGATCGTCGCCGGCGACCGCGAGCAGCGCGCCCTCATGCTCGCCTTCGGTCATGAACAACGGTGCGCCGGTCTCGCGCGCCAGCCAGCCGGCCGCGCCGAAATGATCGGGATGGCCGTGCGTGATCAGGATCCTCCCGACCGGCTTGCCTGCCAGCGGCCCGGCCAGCGCCGCGCGCCATGCGGCGTGCGTCGCGAGGTCGCCCAGCCCGCAATCGACGACTGTCCACGCATCGCCATCGTCGAACACCCACAGATTGATGAAGCCGAGCGGACCACCCAGCGGCATGCGCAGCCAGCCCAGCCGCTCCGCGATCGGCACCACCGATCCATCGCCGACGCCCGGCGCCTGTTCCCCATATCCGCTCATCATGGCGGTCTTTCCAGAAAAGCCGCGCTTCCGCGCCCGCCTATTGGGCATGGCAACCCCATGCGTTTGACAGCGGAGCCTGGCTTTGGGATCACGCGGGCGGCCTTAGCGCCTGTGCCGTTCCTCTGAAAAAAACAGGTCGCAATGTCCAAACCGCTGTCGAATCCCACGACCCGCACGCTTCAGGTACTCGAATATCTGGCGACTCGCCCGTCCGAAACCTACGGGCTTTCGGAACTGTCGCGCAGCATCGGCATGAGCAAGTCGACCTGCCTGTCGATCCTCAACACTTTGGTCGATGCGGGCTATGTGATCCAGCATCCGGTGCAGCGCTATTATTCGCTCGGCCCCGCCGCGATCGCGGTCGGCCAGGCGGCCCTGATGCGCTTTCCCGACGTTTCCGATGTGCTCCCGGTGCTCAAGAAGCTGGCGCGCGAGACGAACATGACCGCGACCTGCGAGGCGCTGGCGGGCGATCAATTGGTGGTGGTCGCTTCTGCCGGGCGCGGCGATCCGCTGAGCGGGATCGGGCGAACCGGCGTGCGGCTGCCCTTCTCGCCGCCTTATGGCGCGCCATTCGGGGCAACGGTCGAGCTCGAAAGCTTCCGCGCCTATCTCGACCGTGCGGATCCGCCGCTGACCGACGAGGAAGCGAGGCGGCTGGTGCGCTCGTTCGAGACCGGGCGCCATCGCGGCTTCTTCATCGGGCTCGACTTGCCTATCGATCACCCGCTCCACGATCAGCTCGCCGAGGCATGGTCCGCGCGCTCCCCCGACCGCAAGCTCCAGCCGATCGTCGCGGCGCGGCGCGTGGCGGGCTATCTGCTCGACGATATCGATCCCAAGCAGACTTATGCGGTCGCTTCGATCCAGGCGCCGGTCGTGTCGCGCGGCGGCAATGTCGAGATCGCGCTGGCGCTGCTCGCTTTCGGCTGGAAGGCGACCGGCGAGCAATTGCTCGCGGCCGCGAAGAAGTTGGTCGCCGCCGCCGATGCGGTCGCGGAAGGCCGGACGCGCTGACGATAAAGTTGGGGCAACCCGCCCTTCCCTTCGCTTGAAGACACGCACTCGCGCCCCGATCACCGCTGCCGACAATCGGACGCGGGAGCATAAGCGTGGGCAATCTGCTGGAAGGTAAAGTCGTCGCGGTCACCGGGGCGGGACGCGGCATCGGCCGCGCGATCGCGCTGCAATGCGCCGATCAGGGCGCGGCGGTGGTCGTCAACGACTATGGCGGCTCGGCCACCGGCGACGGCGCCGATGCGGGCCCGGCGCACGACGTGGTGCGCGAGATCGAGGCGGCGGGCGGCCGCGCAGTCGCCAACGCGGCCAACATCGCTGATCCGCAGAGCGCAGAAAGCATCGTCGCCGATGCAGTGAGCAAATTCGGGCGGCTCGACGCGGTGGTCAACAATGCCGGCATCCTGCGCGACACGATCTTCCACAAAATGTCGGTCAGCGACTGGAAGAGCGTGATCGACGTCCATCTCAACGGTTATTTCTACGTCTCGCACGCCGCCGCGCAGCAATTCCGGTCGCAGGGATCGGGCGCGTTCGTCCACTTTACCTCGACCTCGGGCCTGATCGGCAATTTCGGCCAGGCGAATTATTCGGCGGCGAAGATGGGCGTCGTCGGCCTGTCCAATTCGATCGCGCTCGACATGCAGCGCTTCGGCGTCCGTTCGAACTGCATCGCGCCCTTCGCCTGGACGCGAATGACCGAATCCATCCCCGCCACCACCCCGGCCGAGATCGAGCGAGTCGAGCGCTTCAAGACGATGACGCCCGAGAAGAACGCGCCGCTGGCGGTGTTCCTCTGCGCGGATGCCGCGGCGGACGTGAACGGGCAGATCTTCGTCACGCGCAAGAACGAGATCTTCCTGTTCAACCGCCCGATGCCGATCCGCTCCGCGCACCGCGCCGACGGCTGGACGCCCGAGAGCATCGCGTCGGACCTCGTCCCCGCCTTCAAGCCCTCGTTCGAGCCGCTGCGGCGCTCGTCCGAAGTCTTCGCCTGGGACCCGATCTGAGGCGATGCCGCTCGATTACGACATGCTGATGGGCCTGCCGGCATGGGAAATCCGGCAGGACTATTCGCGTCGCGACACGATGCTCTACGCGCTCGGCGCGGGGGCGGGGATCGAGGCGGACGAGCTCGATTTCGTCTATGAGCCGCGGCTCCAGGCGCTGCCCTCGATGGCGGCGGTGCTGACGCATCCGGGCTTTTGGCAGAAGGACCCGAAATACGGGCTCACCTGGCAGAAGCTGCTGCACGGCGAGCAATGGCTGCGCGTCTATCGGCCGATCCCGGTCGAAGGGTCGCTGGTCGGCACGATGCGAGTCGAGGAGATTTACGACAAGGGCGCGGACAAGGGCGCCGTGCTGCTGTGGCGGCGCGAGATCGCCGACGCCGCGACCGGCGAGGCGATCGCGACGGTGCGGGGCTCGTCCTTTCTGCGCGCCGATGGCGGGTTCGGCGGATCGTCGAGCGGGGCTCCGGTGCCGCATCCGATCCCGGAACGCGCGGCGGACCGCATCGTCGAATTGCGGACCCGGCCCGAACAGGCGCTGATCTATCGGCTATCGGGCGACTATAACCCGCTCCATGCCGATCCCGAGATCGCGAAAGCGGCGGGGTTCGACCGGCCGATCCTGCACGGGCTGTGCAGCTACGCTGTCGCATGCCGCGCGATCGTGATGGGGCCGTGCGGCGGCGACGCCTCGCGGCTGCGCGCGCTCGACGTGCGTTTCTCGTCGCCCGTCTATCCGGGCGAGACGCTCAGCGTCGAAATCTGGAATGAGGGCAGCTTCCGCGTCACCGCCGCCGAGCGCGGCACGGTCGCCATCAACAATGGGTATTTCGAGCATGACTGACGTCGGCATCGCCGCGTTCGGCGCCTATGTGCCGCGGCTGCGTCTCCAGCGCGCCGCGGTGGTCGCCGCCAATAGCTGGTACGCGCCCGGGCTGCGCGCGCACGGCAAGGGCGAGCGGGCGATGGCGAACTGGGACGAGGACGCAGTCACCATGGCGGTCGAGGCCGCACGCGACTGCCTGACCGGACTCAACCGCGCCGAGGTCTCTTCCATCCTGCTCGCATCGAGCACCGCGCCTTTCGCCGACCGCCAGAACGCCGGCATCGTCAAGGAAGCGCTGACGCTGTCGGACGATGTCGCCACTGCCGATCTCTCGGGCAGCCAGCGCGCGGGGATGTCCGCCCTGCTCCAGGGGCTGGCCGTAGCGGGAACCGGAGCAAGCGTGCTCGCGATCGGATCGGACAAGCGCAAGGCTCGGCCCGCCTCCGAAGCCGAACTGGTCCAGGGCGATGCCGCCGCCGCGTTGCTGCTCGCCCCCGGCGCGGGCGTCGCCAAGCTGCTCGCCAGCCACAGCGTCTCGGCCGATTTCGTCGACCATTTCCGCGCCGCCGGCGAGGTGATGGATTATGACTGGGAGGCCCGCTGGGTGCGCGACGAAGGCTATGCCAGCCTCGTCCCGCGGGCGATCAAGGGGGCGCTCGCCAAAGCCGGGCTCGAAGCCGGCGCAGTCGACGCCTTCATCCTGCCCGCGCCCAAGGGCGTCGCCGCGGCGATGGCGAAGCGCTGCGGGATCGGCGCGCAGGCGGTCCGCGACGATCTCGGCCAAGCGGTCGGGCATAGCGGTGTCGCGCATCCGCTGCTGATGCTGGTTCACGCGCTGGAGAGCGCCACGCCCGGTCAGCGCATCCTTGTCGCGGGCTTCGGCAATGGCTGCGACACCGCCTTGTTCGAAGTGACCGGCGCCATTGCCGCCCTGCCCCCACGCCGCGCCGTCACCGGCTGGCTGGTCCGGCGGCGCGAGGAGAATAATTACCTCAAATTCCTAGCCTTCTCGGGCCAGCTCGATCTCGAAAAGGGCATGCGCGCCGAGTTCGATCAGAAGCAGCCGCTCACTGCCTTGTGGCGTCACCGCCGCACCGTGCTCGGGCTGGTCGGCGGTCGCGATCCCAAGACCGGCGAAGTGCAATTCCCCCGCAGCGATATCCCGCTCGACGGCAATCTCGCCA
>Ga0164241_10003045_pt1 | contig 17368 bp, 20 predicted proteins | sample OricomyardsoilBY_FD_108780 | JGI IMG/M metagenome (GOLD analysis project Ga0164241, IMG submission 108780) | Backyard soil microbial communities from Emeryville, California, USA - Original compost - Back yard soil (BY) | ecosystem: Environmental > Terrestrial > Soil > Unclassified | place: USA...
CGTTCGCCGCGTCCGAGCGCGGTCGCGCCTTGACCGGCACCGTGCTCAACCTCAGCGGCGGCGGCGTCGTCGACTGACGAAAAGCCCACCATGGCTTGACAGGTATATACCTGTATAGGTATATACCTGTCGTGGAATCGGCCTTCGGCATCGTCGCAGAGCCCAATCGGCGGGCGATTTTGAGCCTGCTCGCCTCGTCGGAGCGCTCGGTCAGCGAGCTCGAGCACCAGCTCCACATGCCCCAGACCTCCGTCTCGAAGCACCTGCGGGTGCTGCGCGAGGCTGGCTTCGTGGAGGCGCGGGTCGACGCCCAACGCCGCGTGTACCGCATCCGCCCCGAGCCGCTGCTGGAGATCGACGAGTGGCTCGCACCATTTCGGCGGTTTTGGTCCGCGCACGTCGACGCGCTCGAGCGTCACCTCGATCGCATCGACCCCTTGCCTCCCAGAAAAGGAAAAAAACGATGAGTCGTGAGAGTTACACGCCGGGTGCCGCCGCTGGCGCCGAAGTCCGAAAGCACGGCGACAAGTGGACGCTGGTGCTGGTGCGAGAGCTTCGCCACTCACCGGCCAAGGTGTGGGACGCTTTGACCGATCCGGCGCAGCTTCGCGAATGGGCGCCGTTCGACGCGGATCGAAACCTGGGCGAGGTGGGCCCTGCCAAGTTGTCGACGGTCGGCACTCCAGCGCCAATGGTTTCGGAGACGCACATCAAGCGCGCGGAAGCCGCCAAGCTGCTCGAATACAGCTGGGGTGACAACGACATGCGCTGGGAGCTCGAGCCGCTCGCGAGCGGGACACGCCTCACGCTGTGGCACAACATCGGTCGCAAGTTCGTGGCGATGGGCGCGGCGGGCTGGCACATCTGTTTCGACGTGCTGGACCGCTTCATGGCGGGGCGGCCCATCGGGCGCATCGTCGGCGGCGAAGCGATGAAGTTCGACTGGCAGCGCCTGCACGCCGAGTACACCGCGCAATTCAGCGCCGAGACGCCGCCCGCTTCGAGCCAAACGCCGCCCGCTAGCTCGACCTAACCCCTCCCAACCGCACCCCGACAGACAGGAGAATTGCCGTGAAGATCAAGCTGACCAAGGTCTACGTGAACGACCAGGAAAAAGCGCTGCGCTTTTACACCGAGGTGCTCGGCTTCGTGAAGAAGGCCGACTTCAGTCAGGGGCCCTTCCGGTGGCTGACGGTTGGCTCCCCGGAAGAACCCGAGGGCACCGAGCTGCAGCTTGCCGCCAACGACAGCCCCCCCGCCCGAGCCTACCAACAGGCGATGCTCGAGCTCAGCCAACCCGCGGCCATGTTCTACGTCGACGACGTACAGCGCGAGCACGACCGGATGAAGCCGCTCGGCGCCGAGTTCACGATGCCGCCCACGAAGGTGACGGGCTCGACGATCGCGATGCTCAACGATAGCTGCGGCAACCTGATTCAGATCGTCGCCCTCGACCGCTGGCAAGGCTGAAACCGATGAACATTCTACTTTGGGTTTTGCAGGTAGCGCTCGCCTGGCTGTGCATCGGCGGCGGCACCTTTCAGATCTTCAAGCTCGACGACTTGCAGCAGACCGTCGCCGCGATGCGCGAGCTGCCGCACGTTCTGTGGGCGTTTTTGGGCGCGTTTTCCTGTCTCGCTGGCCTCGGCCTGATCGTGCCCGGCTTGTTGAAGAGGCACGCGAGGTGGGTGCCGATCGCGGCCGCCGGCATCGCGCTAGAATCGCTGCTCGTCAGCGCGCTCTATGTCGCTTACGGCGATCACGCTCCCCTGCCCTACAGCGTGCTCATGGCGCTGCTCGGCGCGTTCATCGCTTACGGCCGACTGAAGCTGAAGCGGTTCGAAGAGCTGAAGCCGCCCCAAGACCTAGAGCCGGTCTGAGGAGCCAAAGGGCGTCGGACGGGAGGACCTGCCGCGAGCAAGCCCCGGCTGGGGTCGTCGACGCCCTCCTGCTCGATCCGACGCCTGTCGAGCGGGCTCACGTGCTCGGCGGCTTGACTCGGCGCTTCGCCACCGCGGCGAGGCCCGCGACGTGGGCGCATGGCGCGAGGGCCAGAACCTGACGGCGCACATCGCGCAGTTCATCGAGACGCGCGACGGCCTCGTGGCGAGCATCGAAACATTCGACTGCTACGAGCCTTTCGAGGCTGGCTGAGCTCCGCTGCTTGACTGTCGCCCGATCTTGCAACATCATAAGTTACGTGAAACGCGACAGCCGACTATCCGGAGTAGTGCACGTCCTTCTGCATATGGCGGAGCAGGGCGGCCCGGCGACTTCCGAGGTCCTCGCCAGGGCGATGGACACGAACCCGGTGGTGCTCCGTCGCGTGATGGCCGGCCTCCGTGTCCAGGGATACGTCCAGTCGGAGAAGGGGCATGGCGGCGGCTGGACGCTGGCCTGCGACCTCGCGAAGGTCACCCTGCGCGACATCTACGCGGCGCTCGGCTCGCCCTCACTGCTCGCAATGGGGAACCGAACGGAGGCGCCGGGCTGCGTGGTTGAACAGGCGGTCAACGCGGCGCTCGGCAAGTCATTCGATGCGGCCGAGGCGCTGCTTCTCGACCGCCTCGGTGAGGTGACGCTCGCGGCTCTCGGCGAGGACGTGAGAGCTCGGGCCACTGTCCGCGGCGCCTGTCGCGGCGGGAGAAAGCATGGATAGCGGAGAGTGGGCGGCGAAAACTCAGCACGGGCGCCGTCGGGTCCATTCAAGATCAGGGAGAACTGACAATGTCGTATGACGTCTTGATTGTAGGCGGCGGTCCAGGTGGGCTCGCCGCCGCGCTCGCGCTCGGTCGCGCGCGCAAGCGGGTGTTGCTCTGTGATTTTGGCGCTCGTCGGAACGCGGCCGCCTCTCATCTCCACAATTTCGTGACTCGGGACGGCACGCCGCCCGAGGAGTTTCGTCGGATCGGTCGTGAGCAACTCGCCACCTATCCGAACGTCGAGGTGCGCGACGCCCGCGTCGAGTCCGTTTCAGGGACGCGGGGCGCGTTCGTCATTCGGCTGGATGCGGGCGAGGTCCAAGCGCGACGCGTCCTCCTGTGCACCGGCATGATCGACGAGGGACTGCCGATCGAGGGCTTCAGCGAGCTCTGGGGCTACGCCATTTTCCAGTGCCCCTATTGCCACGGTTGGGAGGTGCAGGACGGTCGCTGGGGCGTTCTTCTGAACGCGGCCAACGCCCGAATGATTGTGCCGTTCGCGCTCATGCTCCGCGGGTGGACTCGAGATCTCGTGGTGTTCAAGACCGAGGCCTTCGAGGTGGAAGCCGAGGCCAACGCGCAGCTCCAGCAGGCCGGCGTTCGGGTCGAGACGACGCCTTTGCGGCGTCTCATCGGTCGAGGACGCTCGCTCGAAGCCGTCGAGCTCTCGACAGGCGCCCGCGTGCCCTGTGACGTCCTCTTCGCGCATCCGCCTCAACGTCAGGTGGAGTTGGTCCGATCCCTCGGCCTCACGCTGGATGATCACGGCTTCGTTCAGGTCGAAGCGTCGAAAGGCGAGACCTCCGTGCCTGGCATCTTCGCCGCCGGCGATCTAACGACACGAGGTCAGGCCGCCATCTTCGCTTCGTCGGCCGGCGTTCTCGCCGCGACGATGATCAATTTCGAGCTCAACTCGGAGCTGGCCCTGAGCGGAGCCCTGTGAGCGTCTCGTCGCCGCGGCTGCGGCTCGAGGGCGCTCCGCTCACCGGCGCGCCCGTTCCAGGCGACGAAGGCGAAATCCCACGAAGAGCAGCACCGGCACCGCCGCGAGCTGCGTGGCGACGGAGAACACGACCAGCGTCGCCATGGACCTCTCGTACAACCAGCCCAGCGTCGCGCTCCCGACCCACCACGCGAGCCCAAAGAGCGCGAAGAAGATGCCGTAGGCGCGGCCGCGCTCCTGCTTTGGGACGAGCTTCGCGACCGCGGCCTTGAAGATTGAGTCTTGGGCGCCCATGCCGACGGCGCCGGCCGTATCCGAGGAATTCCCCGAAGCCTGCCGCGACCCCCACCGCGGTCGCGCTCGCACCGAGGAGCGGCGTCGCAGGCGGCTTCCATAGGCGGGCATCCACAGGCCATCCGTCCGCGCCGACGAGCATGAGGAAGATGCTTCCGCAGAGCATCGACAGGTCGATCCTCGACTCGTGGAAGAACGCCAAGAAGCCCAATTTAGGCGCAAACGTGTGCCCGAAGATCCAGTAGCCGTGGCCGACCAGGATCGGCACCCCGCGCACTCGCTGCCACGGTCTTCTTGCCGCTTGGCGGCGCATTCCTTCATAGCGTCCTCCTGTCGAGCGCACGCGGCAAAAGCAGCGCCTGGGTGACCCAGAAGCCGGAACGCAGAGTCATCGCGATGACCGTGCACAGCTCGAAGGCGCCGCCCGCGAGCACATGCGCGGCGAACGCGACGAAGACCCCCACTGTCGCGACCGCGAGCGCCCGGGCGAGCCAAGTAGCCGACGACCGCCCGAGCAGCGGGGTGAGTCCGGCCGTCACATAAACGAAGCCCGCGCCGAAGTTGAACAGCAGCACGAACGGCACGACGTTGCCGGCCTCGGCTCGAGCGGCGGGTCCGCCGAAGAGGACATGTCCGCCCTCAACCAACGTCGCGACACCGAACAGTACTACGGTCAACCCGATCGCCCAGCGCCCCAGCGTCGGAGCGTGGTCTCGCGCCGGGTCCGGCCCTTCTTCTCGGCCTTCTGCACGTCGAGCGGATGCCGCTTTTCGTCGGCTTGTATCCATCGAGCAGCGCGCCGAGCTTCGGGATGACCCACCGCTGTGCGGGTAGTACCGCAGTTCTTTCCGAAGAAGGCAAACTGCTATCGAGAGCTTGTGCCTCATGCACTCGCTCGGCATACCGGAGGTGAGCAATCTATTTCGCGCACGCTCTCTGGAGCCTGCCCCGATCGTGGACCCCGACAGGTATGCGATTGCGCCAGGACCGACACGGAGCCAACCCCGACGATGCAATGCCGGTCATGCTCGAATGGGCAGTCCCTCAGCGGGCACTTCACGTAGGGGCGGGCAGCTGGGCAGGCTGGCGCTCTCGCCGTTCATGACGGAGAGCACGTCAGCCACGGTGTAGCTGTCGGCTCCCTTCCGGACGAAGCGCGCGATCTCGGCGAGCTCCATGCCCGAGGTGAGCAACGGAAGCTCCGACCCGGTCGGCCGCTCTTGGCCTAGCTCGACGGTGGCCAAAAGCTGGTTGCACAGGCAAAGCTTGTTGGTCGTATCCTCTTCCTTCCCGCCCTTCTTGACATAGGTCGGGATGGGCTCGCCCGGGCAACGGTATCCGACCGTGCCGTCGCTCTCGAGATAGGCCTGCCGTAAGTAGCCCAGATCGCACACACGGGTCCTCGCGCGCAGGTTGGCGAGCTCACCTTCTTCGCGCACCACGATTTTGAACGGGTAGCCCGTCGGCGACGCTTCGAAATCGGTGATCACGCGCAGGCTCCGCCCCTTCGCGCGCTTCACCACGTCGCGCTTGATCTCCTCTGCGATGGCGGCCTCTTCCGTGAAAGCAAAAGCGGTGCCCAGCTGCACCCCGTGCGCTCCGAGAGCCAGAGCCTCAGTCAGCTTCTCGCGGCTTGCGCTCGAACCCGCCAACCAGAACGGCTTCCCGAGCGCGCAAAAGGCGCCGCTGTCGGGAGCGTCCAAGGGCCCAAAACCCACCTCCTCCCCCGGCTGCCGTCCTTGCCGGCGCGGCGGCGCGTTGTGGCCGCCAGCGCTGTGATCTTCGACGATGAAGCCGTCGACCGGGCCGCTCGCTTTGCGCAGCAGCGTCTTGGCAATCACGTGGGACGAAACGATGGCCAGGAACTTGGGCCTCTCGAGCGGAAGCCGATCCTTCAGCAAACTCGTGGGGTCGAAGCGCAAGAGCACTGGCTCGTGCGCGGCTTTGCTCTCGACGTGCAGACGGAGCTCTACCGCTTCCCAGCGCGAGAGCCGTTCCAGTACGCCCGGGATCGAGAGCGGGATACCGGCGCCCATCAACACGGCGTCCACCCCTGCGAGCATCGCACCGAACAGCGAGGGCAGAGTCGGAATCTGAATCTTCTCCAACAAGTTGATACCGACGAGCCCGGCGTGACCCTCCTTGGCCAGAAACACCTCGACGAAGTTGGCAACCACGAGGACTTCCATTCGGCTCCGAGACAGGGTGGCGTTCGGCAACGACAACAGCCGAAACGGCTCGGAGCGCGCCTTCCCTCCTGGAATGAAGTACTTCTGGAGCACCCGCTCGGCCATCTCTGGGCAGGGAAAGCTCGCGACGGCGCGCCGCAGGGACCCGCTCGGATCACCCAGCTGCAGTCTGCGGACGAACACCGTGTCCAGGGCAGTCCCCGATACGACGCCCAGCGCACCGCGCATCGAAACCGCGCGCGCCAGGCGGTAGTTCGACACGCCGATCCCCATGCCACCTTGAATGATCTTCGGCCACGCCAGAAGATCGGAACCGTTCATCATGAGCGCACCTTACGCTCACCGTCGCATACAGTAACGACCTATCGCGAGCACTGACCGACTCCTGATATTGTCTCTTCGTGTTGACCGAAAGCAGTTTCTTTTGGCACGGCTACTCCACTCCGCGCACCTGGAGCCAGCTGAGCGCAGGCCGTTGATCGGCATCAAACGTTCGAGAGAAGAAGTCGGACGCTTGCTCGCAGAGGACACCCGACCTGCGCGTGGCTCCCGCCTCCGTCTCGATTTGGTGCTCATGCTTGGAACGCCCAGCCAGCCGCCGCTTCCGAGAACCTGCTCCGCCGCGTGGCCGTGACCGGGGTCGGGTTGGCGACCGCGCTCGGCACGGACGCCGCCAGCACCTGGCTCGGGCTCGCCAGCGGCTGCTTGGGAGCTCGAGGAATCTCCGACCAGGCATCGCCGAACAGCATCCGCCACTCGGCCCTGAAGCGCCGCCTCCCGAACAAGAGAGCAGGCAGCAAACAGGAGCACGCTCCACGGTGTTAGACGAACCCTCGTGCGGGAAGCCGACCCTGGCCAGCCTGACGACAGACCTTTACGGCACGTCTCACCGCACCGGGTATTCAATCGGAGGCGGAGGCGGAGGCGTCTTCTGTGGACCGTTGCAGGGTGGCTCGACGCCCCAAATCAAGTCACCGTTGCTGTACACCGTAACGTACGGCGTCTTTTCGACCTCTTCCGTCGCTCCCGGCTTCAAGGTTTGCATGCTCCAGTCGTTGGCGGGGTCCCACGCGCAGCTGGCGCCATACTCGAGCCCATAGTCCAAGAGCAGATCGCGCGGTCCGCCGATAGCTGGGATCAGACCCCAAAATTTATCACCGGTGTAGTCGAACTCGAAGTAGTAGGTCTCCTTGTTTTCGCGGCAGGCGATCGGGCCTTTCACTCCCGCGGGTTCGGGCGGGTTGGCGCTCGAGCCGGTGTCGCGCACCACCTTGCCCGTGATGGCGAGCGCCGGATCCAGCCCGGCGGCGCTCACTTCACTCACGTCGAGCCAGTAGCGAACGCTGAGCGTCTCGTCGTAGCGCGGCGGGTGGATCGTCTCGTTCATGGTGCGAAGGTTGACCTGAGTTCGGCAATCACCCGATGTACCGTTGAGGTTCGCCATCGCGTAGAATTCATCGATCGGCTGCTCGAGCGGCGGAAACCGCTCGAGCGGACACTCGTTCGGACCTCGGCGGGAGAGGTGCGCCGCCAGCGCCGCGACCAGCGCGCCGTTGTAGTCGATGGTGACCTCGTTCGAGCCGAAGTCGTCGCGAGCGTCCACGTGCTGGCCGTCACCTCCAGGCCCATTCACGAGCGCGCCCCAAATGATGTGACGGTTCGCGATCGGTTTACCGGGTAGCCCGTAAATGGAGGCGTGGCCGGCAGCGTGGTGCGGCTGCAGCGGGTAACTGTCCGTGTAGCCCATGATGTACGACTTCCCCAGCTCGTTGTCGCCGAGCACGTAGTCGATCTGACGATCCGCCCAGGCCGTTAGCGCGGGGCTGCTGGCGTCGTCGGGAAAATACTTCGCGTAGAGCAAGGTCGTGAACTGCGCGGCTGCGTTGTAGCGCGCCGAGCCCCAGCTCATGTACACGAAGAAGCCGTCGGGGGTCCGAGCGCCGGTGCTGAAGCCCTGCGCCATTTGCCGAGCGACGTCCTGCCAACCGGCGGCGGTGGGGTCTCCCCGCTGCGCGGTGATCTGCGCAAGCTTCGTGATCACGCCCGCGCGCACCGCGTCCCAGGAGTGAGGCGAGCTCTCGGCCCAAGCTGGCAGCCACTCGCTGGTGGCGCCTTCGCCGGTCGCCGGCCTGCGAAGCAGGACGGTCTGCGAGCCGAAGGACAGCCACGGACGCTCTCCGTGGAGGACGTCGTCGAGGTAGGCGCCGTTCTGCGCGGGATCGAGCAAATACAGCCAAACGGCCGCCCAGGCGAGGTCGTCCGTCGAGCTGTTGGAGACGTAGAGGCCACCGTCGTCGCCGGCGCGTGCCAGCGGGTTGCGCGCAGCGAACTCGTACAGTGCTTTGGCATATTTTACGCAGCGCACCGCGTAGGCGAGATCGGCGGGAGTCGACTGGTTTTCGTAGCTCACGAGCGCGGTGAGCGCGAGCGCGGCGGCGGCGGATGCCGCCACGTCGGCGCCCGGCTTGTCATCCCACACGAAGTAGGCCTTGCGAGGACACAACTCGGGACGCCGCACCTCCGGCGGCATCCAAAAGCACGAGTGGTCCGACGCGTCGGAGACCTGATGCGCGTACGCCAGCAGCCGACCGTCAGCGTCGAGAAATGTCGCCTTCATCAGGTAGTCGGCGGCCCAGCGGATCTGGCCGAGCGCTTCGCTGGCGAGTCCCGTCTTGCGGTAGGCTTCCGGATACTCGTGCAGGCTCCAGGCGATCATCGACGCTGCAAAGGTGGTCGTGAGCGTGAACTTGATGTAGTCGCCGGCATCATGGTAGCCGCCCGCTAGGTCGACCCTTCCATTCCCGTCCGGATCGAGCTCCGCACGATGAGCGTCGATGAAGGTCTGCGGTAGGTCCACACCGTTCGGATCGGAAGGATCGAGACGGATTTCGCCGTCCGCCACATGAGCGTCGCCACGCCATTGCACGTCCGTGCAAGACACTCCTGGGCCCGATTTTTGAACGTTGAAGAACCAGAGCGTCTTCTGCAATGCCTCCGCCCATGGTCCTTGCTGGCCCTGGCACTCGTAATCCTTGGGAAACGGCTCAGGCACGCAGCGCGCGTCACTTTCGCCGCCGCCACCCGCGCTCGCCTCTTGCCCGCCGAGTGAAATGGTCACGCTTCCGCCCGACGCCCGCGGCGCGCCACCGACTAGCGCTCCGGCCGAGCCCCCCGTGGACGCGCTGCTCGAGTCGGGGCTCGAGGAAGAACAGCCCAGCGGGAGAAGCATCAACAGCGGGAACGCACGCATCGAGAGCGCCCGAGCAAGGATGCGTCTATCGTCTTTCCACATGGTGCGACTCCAAGTCAGGTGATTTCCGAAAATGGGAGAGGTGTAGTCATCCTAACCAATTCACTCACTCCCGTCCGGCGATTTCAGGCGCGGCGCGGCGCATGATTGACACCCATCAACATCATGGCTCCGGCTTCTCATGGTTCGTCTCGCGATCATGGCGAACTGATGGCTACAGCGCGCGCGCCAGTTTTTCTGCGACGGCGCGTCCCTGGCGGATGCAATCCGGAATGCCAACGCCGTCATAGGCGGCCCCAGTGAGCGCGAGCCGTGGCATCGTGTCCAGGATGCCCCGAACGCGTTCCAGCGCCAGACGATGGCCGACGCTCGGCTGTGGGTTCGTCGAGAGGTGGCGATACACGCGCGTGATGCGGGCCTCACCCATCCGACCCACGAACCGCTCGAGCTCGAGGCGCGCAACGTCGAGCAGCACCCTGTCGCTGGAGCCGCGCACGTCCAGCTCACTACCAGCGCCGCCCAAGAAGGCGCGGATCAAAAAAGAGCCAGCCGGCGCGCGCCCTGGCCACTTATTCGAGACCCAGGTCGCCGCTCGAAGCTCACCCTCTCCCGGCGGCACGACGAAGCCGTAGCCCTCCCCTTTGCGCTCCAAATGCCGCTGTTCGCCGCCGAAGAACACCGTTGCCGTCGAGGCGTAGCGGAGGCTTGCAAGCTCGTCGGCCAGCATCTCCGAAGGGACCAGCTTTGCCGCCACGTGCGCGGGGGTGGCGATGACGACGGCGTTGGCGAAGTAGGTCGAGCTCTGCGTCGAAACCTTCCAGCCGCGACCATCGCTTCGGTGTTCCAGCGCGCGAACTGGGACGCCGCGGCGGAGCGAGCCGGGCGCGAGCTTCGCCGCGAGCGCGTCGATCAGAGCGCTCATGCCGGCACGAAATGAGACGAACGGTGAGGCCGCCACGGGCTCCTGCGGCGCCGAAAGCCAGCGACACGCCGCGCGGAGGCGGGACCACAAGCCTGCGGAGGCCCGCTCCCCCGGCCGCCCGATCCGGCCTTGGATCAAGCCGAGAATGACGCTCCCGAAACGTCGCTCCAGATTTGGGAACATCGGGAACGTGGCCTCGATACTCAGCTGGCTCGCGTCGCCAGCGTAAATTCCCGCGAGCATCGGTGCCACTAGGCGTTGGGTCGCCTCGGCGCCAAAGCGACGCGTCAAGAACTCCGTGATGGACTCGTCGCCTCCCACTTCAACGCGCCACCTTCGTCCAAAGTCGGCCGGCAACAGCAGCTCGGCGAGCATCCGTAGCTTCCCTAGCGCGCTCAGCAAGGGAGTCTCGAGTAGTGGACGCAGCCGCGTCGGAGCTCCGAGGATCAACCCCTCCGGCAATGGCTCGAGCGCCCCCCCATGCGCGACATGCACGGTCCGCTCGGCGGCGGCGCCCAAGAGCTCGCCTTCTAGCTCGAGCTCCCGGCACAGCTCGAGCACGGCGGGTTTGGTCTTGATGAAAGAGTCGGGGCCAGCGTCCAGCACGAAGCCACTTCGGGCTTCGGTGCGAATGTTGCCCCCGGCTCGGGTATGCCCTTCAAAGAGCGCGATCCTCGCGTCCGGCCGCAATCGTTGTAGGTAGAAGGCCGTCGACAGGCCGCTGATTCCAGCACCGATCACCGCTACGTGCGGCGACCGGCTAAGTGTCATGAGCGCTCCGCCTTTCTCCGCAGGAGCGCCGAAGGCACGACGTCGTGGAGCGGCTGATACGCGCACAGCGGATCTTCCGCCATGACGTCCCCCGTGAGGGCGAACGCGCGCGCGCGCGAGCCGCCGCACACATTCCGATACTCACAGACCCCGCACTTACCCTGAAGTCGATCGGGCTCCCGCAATGATCGGAACAGCGGGTGTTCCCTGTAGATCTGGAGCGGGTCTTCGCGGCGGATGTTGCCGCAGCCAATGGGTAAAAAGCCGCTCGGGAAGACCTCGCCGCGGTGTGAGACGAACAAGAAGCCTCGCCCGTCGTTAACGCGCAAGGCTTCCCTACCGCGAACGCCGTGCTGGACGTGGGTACCCTTCTGCTTCGCGCGCTCGACGAGCACCCGCCGATAGTGAGGCGCGGCGGTCGTCTTGACGCCGAATTCGTACTTCTCGGAGATCTCCGCCAGCTGCTCCAGCAAATCCTCCACGCGCTCGGGGCTCGGCAGCATGCCGGGCGTCGCTCGCCCCGTGGGAACGACGAAGAAGACGCTCCACAGCCGAGCTCCCACCTCCGCGACGAGCTCCGCCAATGCGGGGAGTCGATCGAGGCTTCCCGCGTGAATGCTGGTGTTGATCTGGGTCGTGATACCCGCCCTGCGGGCCACCTCCAAGATCCTGAGCGCTTGATCGAAGCTGCCGGAGACGCCGCGAAAGGCGTCATGCACCTCGGCGTTGGCACCATCCACGCTGATCGCCAAGCGCGAGAGGCCGATTCCGCCGAGCTCACGAACCAGCTCATCCGTGACGAGCGGAGTCGCCGAGGGTGTGAGGCCCATCTGAAGGCGTCTCGACACGCCATGCGCGAGGAGCTCGAGTAGGTCGGGGCGCTTGGCCGGATCGCCGCCCGTCAGCACGACCAATGGCACGCCGCCATCAGCGAACGAATCGAGCAGCGACTTGCCTTCCTCGGTGGAGAGCTCGTAGGCGTCGCGCAGAGGCCGTGCGCACGCCCTGCAGTGCTTGCAGACCAGGTCGCAGGCCTGCGTCGTTTCCCAAATCGCGATGAACGGATGGTGATCGAATTTCATGAGGAGCTCGTCGGCGCCGCGAGATGCGCGAGCAATTCACATGCCATCCCGTATCTTGGCTACGCAGCAGCCTCGCGGCTTCGGACGGCCGCGCATGCTTTGCGCCACGGCGCGTGTACGCGAAAAGATTGCGTCCATCGCTGGTGCGCCAGCAGCAGGCGCTCGCGAACGCGGAATTGACGGACCTCGAATCGCGCGGATACTCGCTCGATGACGACGAGCGTTCTGAAGCAGCAGTTGGCGCGAACGCCGGTGCTGGCGGGTGTGTCGGACGATGTTCTGGAGGTCTTCGCATCCCAGGCCCACGCCAAGGAATTCCGGCGTGGTGAGCGGCTCTGGCGCGCAGGCGACATGCCCGCGGGACTGGCCGTGATTGCCAAAGGGCTCGTCAAGGTGCTCCGCACCAGCGCCACCGGACGCAATGTGCTTTGCGCTTGCTTCGGCGCTCCGCAATCCGTGGGAGACGCCGTCCTGGTGCGAGGGTTGCCGTATCCGGCCGAAGCGGTGGTCGCGACGCCGCGCGCGCAGGTCATCTGGGTACCGCGCGCGATCTTCCTGCGTGAGCTCGAGAGCGGCCCCAAGATAGCTGTTTCAATGAGTCAAGCCCTGCACGTGAAGCTGCTGGCTCTTCACGGCAAGATCGACGTCCTGAGCGCGGGCAGCGTGGAGTCGCGACTAGCGACAGCGCTATTGCAGCTGACCGAGCAATTTGGAGACGAGTTGGAAGATGGCACTCATATCGTGCCGGTCGCCCTTTCTCGTCGGGAGCTTTCGGAGTGGGTCTCTACTTCCCTCGAGACCGTCGTCCGCATCATGAAGCGCTGGGAGCGCGCTGGCGCGTTGGAGACCAATCGCCAAGGATTCCTGATCCGGTCGTTCGAAGAGCTGCATGCGGCTCGGGGCGAGGCCCTCGGCGAACGGCTCAAAGCTGCGGAATGAGCACGCGCGCCCTACAGCTCGCCCTGCGCGCCCAGCTGGGCGCGGCGCGCGCGGGCCATGCGCGAGCCCGGAGGGGGACCGCGCCATAAACCTCGGCCTACCAAACAAAAGGACTCAACGACTCCTCACGGACCGTCGGGCACGGGCACGTTTACGGGCACGCCCGAGCGCTCTCAATTTAGGGACACGCCCTACTAGCGTGGTCCTGTGACCTTGCACCACGAGTGTTCTCCTCACATTGTCGCTACTGGCGATCTCTGGCGAGATGAGCCTCATGCGCGTGCGCGCCTACGGACCGGTGGCGTGTTCGCCGTGTATCAGAGCCGAAGGCTCGCCGTCGGTCGCGCCCCCAACCAGAAGCGCAACCAGACCCCCGCGGTGCCGGTGTGGATTTCCGCACAGGTGGCTTCCCGGCAACCTAGGCTCCGCTGGGGCGGTCGGCGACCGGCCATGCGTGCCCTGTCCGCCGGAGTTGCGTTGCGTCGTCGGGGTTGCGTTTACGACGTTTAGCGCTGTGCGGAATCAGCTCGATCTCGAGTCCATCGGCGGCACGTACGCGGCGTTGCCGGGCCGGCTTTCCGATCGAGCACGCGCGGCAAGAGCAGCGCCTGGCTGACCCAGAACCCCGAGCGCAAGGTCATGGCGATCACGGTGCGCAACTCGAAGGCGCCACCCGAGAGCACATGCGCTCCGAACGCGACGAAGAGGCCGAGCGTCGTGACGGCGAGCGCCCGGGCGATCCAGGTGGCCCATGACCGGCCGAGCAGCGCCGCGAGGCCTGCGACCACGTAGGCGAAGCCCGCGCCGAAGTTGAACAGCAGCACGAACGAGACGACGTTGCCGGCCTCCTCTCGAACGGCGGCACCGCCGAAGAGGACGTGTCCCCCTTCGACCAGCGTCGCGACGCCGAACAGGACGGCTGTCGCGCCGAGCGCCCAGCGGCCAAGTGCCAAACGTGGTTGGGGCTGGGAAACCGTCGCCCTGGTCATGTCGCGCTCCTTGCGTCACCCCAGGGCTTCAGCGCTAGCACGCCGGTGAGCACCACGGAGGCCGTCATCGACACGGCGCCGAGCAGCACGGAGAGGAGCCTGGGAAGGTCTTTCGCAACAAGCGCGTGCTGACGCTGTCGCTCGTGCCGAACTGGGTGATCGGCCCGAGCGAAGCGCTCGGCGAGGCCCGCCTTGACCGCTGACATGAGCTGCTGCTCGAGACCCTGAGCGGTGCCCTGCTCGAGCGCGCGATCGGTCGCCGCGATGATCGGCTCTGGCTCACCATCGGTGAGGCCGGTGTAGGGAGCGCATTCCCCTGCGCGGTGGATTCGAACCACTGTCTCGAAGAAGTAGTGGTCTGCCAGCTCCTTCGCTTCCGCGCCGAGCGCTCGGACCTTGATCGTGTGCTCGAAGGCCCTCCTGACGACGGCCTCGTCTTCGGGGCGCACCCAGTGAAGAACGAGGTTGGCGTCGTTCGCCTCGAGCGCCTCGCGGGCGGCGTTCACGACCGGACCGCGGGTGGTGTCGCAATGAGCGACCGCGGGCTGGGCAAGCATGAGTATTCCCAGCAAGCTGGTGAGGATGATGGCTACGCGGATCATGGGTCGCTCCTGAGATCCATGGTTGGCGAGCAAGGACCGAGCCACGACGCGTGCACGCTCGAGCCGATCCAGAGGACGCGCAAGGTCTTCACGGCAGCGCGCAAGTTCTGCGCCGCTGATCGTCATCCCGCGGCCTCCTGACATGGCGATGCCGAAGGCGACTTACGCAAGGGCCACGTCGCGCATATCGAGATTACCGACGAAGAGGGTGCGTCGGTCGCCGACACCAGGCCGCCTCCGACGTGGGGCTGCCGCTCGAAGGACGAAGGCCATCTCGCGCGCCGAGCAAACGGTGGATCAGTCATCGTCGTGGTGACCACCGGGCACCGCTCGCGCTTCTGCCCCGGCAGCCGCGGGGGCCGTGTACGCCTGTGCGGCGCCGTGCTGGTAGACCAAGCTCCCGCCGGCTTTCCCGGTCCGGTAGCCGAGCCCCAGAACCAGGAGCGTCCCGAGCGTGGCCGCGGCCGCGGTGGGCAAGCCCGAGCGGCGCGAGCCGAGCGCGCCGGCCAGCAGCATCACCGCGAGCACGCCGCCGCTCGCCCCGACGAAGACCTCCGCCGCCTCTTCATGCGCCTTGATGAAGCGCTTAGCGACGACGCTCTCGACGCGATCCTCTTCCGCCTCGCCGCTGCGGAGCGCGAGGACGCCGGAGGCGACCAAAACGGCTTGCAGGGCGATGGCGACGAGCCAGCCGCGTCGGGGCAACCACTTTCGCCACCAGGCGAGCAGCAACCCGCCGGCGATGAGCGGCATCAGGACCCCAAGCGCCATCGGCACGTGGACGACCTTCGGGTGAAAGAACAGCGCATCCATGGTAGAAACCTCCTTGCTTGATTGCTGACTCGAACATGGCCGCGCCGGTTGCTTCGGACCATCCGCTATGCGTGACATCGCAGGAGTTACGGGCTGTTGGGACGCCATGAGCTCACATCCGAAGGAAAGCTCCTGGTCGGCGTTCTGGTCGCCTTCGTCGCGATCGCGCTGCTGGCCGCGGTAGATCTCGCGTCCGATCTCAGAGAAGGCACGACCGTCGGTCACGTGTTCGCTGAGGGCGGCGTCTTCTTCGTCGGTCTGCTCGGGGCGGGCTTCATCGTGCGCGGCCTGATCGGCATCGTACGCAGCGAGCGTGCAGCGAGAGAAGAAGCGCTCGGTCTCGCCGACCGGCTCAAGGCTAGCGAAGCGGAGGCGACCCGCTGGCGGGATGAGACACGCGACCTACTCCAGGGCCTGGGCGCAGCACTCGATCGCCAGTTCGAGCGCTGGGCGCTGTCGCCAGCCGAGAAGGAGGTCGCCTTGCTCCTGCTCAAGGGCCTCAGCCACAAGGAGATCGCGGCGGTCCGCTCGATCACAGAGGCCACCGCGAGGCAGCAGGCGCGCGCCGTCTACAAGAAGGCCGACCTCTCCGGTCGCAACGACCTGGCTGCGTTCTTCCTCGAGGACCTGTTGCTTCCCGGGACCACCGACGACGCAGCCCAGGCGAGGTCTTCGCCGCGAGGGCGTTCTTAGTCGTGCCGTAGCCGCCCCGTCGTCGTATCAGCGATGCTGGTGTGCGTCGCGAGCGTGAATCGCTCAACCCTGCCGGCTCTCTGCCATGTGCTCGCAGTACTGGCGCAGGTGCTCCGGCACAGCAGCTGGGCACTGGCCGCACTCCTGGTTGCCGCGCACCGCGTAGTCGATGAACTTGGGATACGGCAGCTGGAGTTTCGCCATCAGCTCCACGAAATCCTCGAGCCTCCGATCGCCGCCGAGCCGTGGGTTGCGGTGCTTTTCCTGCGCGATGCTCGACACCCAGCGGCTCTGGTAGTCATGCGCTGGGTACACCAGCGTCTCGTCCGGGAGCCCGAACAGCTTGACACGCACGCTGTCGTACAGGGCGCGGGCGTCCCCGCTCTGAAAATCGGTGCGCCCGCAACCATCGATCAACAGCGCATCACCGGTGAAGACGCGATCGCCTGTGAGCAGCGCAAAATGGTTGTTTGTGTGCCCGGGGGTGTGCATCGGATCGACGCGGATACTGCCGATGTGCAAGGGCACGCCGTCGTGCAGGGGCACGTCCGTGCAAGGCAGCGCATCGAGCGCAGGAATGGCGATGCGGCTGCCCACCTCGCGCTTGAGTCTGGATGCGGATGAAATGTGGTCGGCGTGGATATGTGTCTCAATCGTCATCACCAGCCGGAGGCCGAGCTCGTTGACGACCTGCAGGTCGCGCTGCCACGCGGGCATCACCGGGTCGATGAGCAGCGCCTCGCCGGTCTCGGCGCACCCGAGCAGGTAGGTGTAAGTCGACGACAGCGGCTCGAACAGCTGGCGGAAGATCTGGCTGGGCGTATTCATCGTTCTGCTCCTTCCCGCTCCACGAGCGCAAGCCCGGCGGGCTCGAGCGACGCCAGACCGGTTGCGGCGAAGCGCCTGGGTTCAGTCATGGGAGTGCTGCGGAATGTCTTGGTCAAGAGGCCTTCTTTCAGAGCCAGCAGAGCTCGCTGATGGTGCGGTACGACATGTACAGCGCGACGACCGCGATCAGCCCTGCCATTACTAGATTGAGCACCCCCTTGCGATCGGCCAAGCGCGTCGCCAGCCAGGCGCCGAACACGTTGCCGAACGCCCCCCCGCCAACGAACACCGCCGCGAGCGGCCAGGCAACGAGACCCGAGGCGGCGTAGCTGAACGCGGTGGTGAGCCCGA
>Ga0164241_10003046_pt1 | contig 17366 bp, 13 predicted proteins | sample OricomyardsoilBY_FD_108780 | JGI IMG/M metagenome (GOLD analysis project Ga0164241, IMG submission 108780) | Backyard soil microbial communities from Emeryville, California, USA - Original compost - Back yard soil (BY) | ecosystem: Environmental > Terrestrial > Soil > Unclassified | place: USA...
TGATTGGTTGCGCAACTTGCCATTACTGCCCGGCACACCCGATGTGTTGTTATATAATGGCAAGCCCAAAGGCAATCAAAACGTACATTATGCGGTGGTAAACATTGATGTAGGTAATACCGATTTGCAACAATGTGCCGATGCGGTAATGCGCTTGCGTGCCGAGTACCTGCGTTCGGTAAACCGTATTAATGACATACACTTTAAGTTTACTAATGGTTTTGATTGCACCTATAGCAAATGGCGGCAAGGCTACCGCATTAAAGTAAATGGCAATGATGTAAGTTGGTATATGGGTGCAGGTATTGATACTACATACGCAGCCTTTAAAAGCTATATGAAGCAAGTATTTACCTATAGCGGAACTTTATCGCTTAGCCGCGAATTGAAGAATATAGAGGACTTTAAAAACATACAATCCAGTGATGTATTTATACACGGCGGCAGCCCGGGGCACGCTGTAATAGTGCTTGATGTGGCACAAAACGCTAAGGGCGAAAAGGTTTTTATGTTGGCACAAAGCTATATGCCAGCCCAACAAATTCATATTTTGGTTAACCCCGGCAATAACGCCACCCCTTGGTATTCGGTTAATGATATTAGTACCAACCAATTTGTTACTGCCGAATATGTTTTCTATAACCCGGTATTAGCCACTTGGTAGTTTGTTTATAAACAGATTAATGCTGCTTATTTAGACTGAATCTAAATAAAATTTGGTTTATTCAAATCGGTGTATATTTTTGCAGTGTACTTTATTTAGAATGATTCTAAATAGATAATTGTAAAATAAAAACCTATAACAATGAACCAAAATACCGACCAGCCCTTTGTAGCCATTAACTTTATTGATTGCGATGATGATTATAAACAACGTTTTGAAGAACTATTCAGCACCCGTGCCAAAGCCATTGATACCATGCCCGGCTTTAAAAATATGGAGGTGCTAAAGCCTAGCGATAATAGCAACGGCTATTTAATAGTAAGCCATTGGAATAGCGAAGCTGATTTTAAACAATGGACAAGCAGCCCTGAATTTATTGAAGGCCATAAACGCGGTTTTGCCGATATGGCCAAAGCTAAACAAGAGGGTAAAAAGACGCCCATGCATTCTACTTTTAAAACCTACACGGTATTAACCCGCTAATTATGTTAGGCAGAAAAATAGTAGCACTAATGGCAAGTGGCTGGCTAAAAAAATCGGGCATAGCCTTGTTTGCCTTTTTTCTTATTAAAGGCTTGGTGTGGGTGGGTATAGCAATAGGTTTATGGTTAGGCTTTAGCAAATAATATTGGTATGATACCGTATCCGATAGAAGTATTGAAGAAGTATAAACATACACTTGAGGCCAATGTAAAAGGAGTGGAAGGGATGTTGGTTGATGATAACTTGGCAGGTACTTACCGCAAGCGCATACGCGAACTGCGCCGCGCTATTGAGTATTTGGAGGCCAAGGAGGCGCGTCGACAAATGAAGCTTAGCCGAGATTAGATAAAATGGAAACAAAGCATATCGAGCAATAGAACAATTAATCCTAACACGGCAATAGCTAAAACAAAAAGCCATGCGCGCCTGTGTTGGTACTTAATATAAATACGGTAAATGTTGCGGCACCAAGTGCTTATTGGCTTAAGCATAACGGGTGCAAAATACATGGAGGCTATGGGATAGCCATAAACTGATTATAAAGTGCGTATTTGATGACATTATTATGACAAAACATGGAACCAAACAATACTTGTGCAATTACCACTAAGCTATGCCAGCTAAAGCAAATGATTGCAGGCATGCAATGCACTAAAAAGAAAAAGTGCTGCAAAAGCTATAAAGAAGGCAAACGGTGTAGGCGTTGCCCCAAACGTTAAGAGGTAAGCCAATCCTCAAAAATTTCTATAATATCCCCAATTGTTCCCGTTTTTTGGGGTGGGTACTTATGGCATAGGGTTATTAAGCTAAAAAGGTATTAACAGAGTTTAAGAATTGCAAATAGCGATACCCTTATTAATAACCCGAAAAAACCAAGAGTATGGAAACGTATGAAAAAACAAACAACCCGCGCCGTGCTAAAGTAGTAATAGCAGCATTAGTAATACTTGCCATTGTAAACGGCGTTACTCTTTATTTTCTGTTTTCGGAAAAGCATGAAAAAACTGAAGTAATAGCCCAGAAGAATGATTTGGAGCAAGATTTTCATAATGTATCTGACTCGTTAGATGCCGAAAGCCTAAGGCTTGGTTTAATGAAAGGTAAGAATGAAGATATGGACCGCATTATAACTGAAAAACAAGCCAATATTGAACAGCAAAAGCAAGAACTTGCAGAAGCGTACGACAAAAATACACTTACGCAGGCTGAATTAGACAGGGCACGCGGTACCATAGTACAATATCAGAAATCGGTAGCCCAATTGCAGCAACAGGTAAAAGAATACGCCGAGCAAAACACGCAACTTACCCAACATAACCAAGAATTGGCGGGTAACTTGGACTGCGAAATGCAAACCAATACTGAGCTGGCGAGTACGAACCAAGTACTAACTAAAAAGGTAGATGCGGGTTCGGTGTTGCAAATACCCAAATTAACTGTTGAAGCTGTAAAACGTAAAAACAACGGTACCGAAGTGGCTGTAACTAAAGCAAAAGCCGCCGAAAATTTAAAAATAACTTTTGAAACAGGCGTAAACAAGGTGATTGACCCGGGCACTATTCCATTATACGTTCGCATTATTAACCCACGCGGAGAAACTATTGCAGTTAAAGAACAAGGTTCGGGCATAATACCTGAAACCGAAAACGGCAAACCCGTACAATACACTAAAAAAGCAAGCGTACACTACAACCAAAGCAATAAAAAGGTAGTAGTTTACTGGAGCCGTTATATTGATGCTACAGGTACTTACCGCGTTGAATTATACCAAAACGGTAAGGTGATAGGCAAAGGCGCCGTAAGCCTTTCGTAATAAGAATTTAAATGTCAGCGCACATTTTAGGCCCCTCCGGCAACGGAGGGGCCTATTTTTTGTTAACCTTGTATGTGTAGTTATGTACGGGGTAACATGGCTGAATAGCTATTTTTCTATTGATTATGAATGGTATTGCCTGCTGACGGGGGAATACGACCCTTAATTTGGCTATCGTCTACATTTTTTATCAACACGCGGTATTTGTTGATTTCTTGCACCTTTCTACATTCGCACCCTCTGTAAATTCACGTGCCCAATAATAAACGGGCAATACGCAAATACAGTGCGCAGCAATGGTGTGTATTTGCAATTAATTTCAATAAGTTAAAACAAGGCCTCTCCGGTGCGGAAGGAAAATAAAGGTGGTGTTATGGCAAAGCAACAAGAAGAAGCAAGGTATACCGAAGACGAAGTAAAAACGCTGGACTGGTTGGAGCACATACGTATGCGCCCCGGTATGTACATAGGCAAAACCGGTGATGGCAGCAGTATGGACGATGGTATCTATATACTTTTAAAGGAGGTAATAGATAACTGTATTGATGAATACCAAATGGGCTATGGCAAGAAGGTAGACGTAGTGGTTACTAAAGAAAAAGTAACCGTGCGCGATTATGGCCGTGGTATACCATTGGGTAAATTGGTTGATTGCGTTTCGCAAATTAATACAGGTGCCAAGTACGATAGTAAGGCATTCAAAAAATCGGTGGGATTAAATGGTGTGGGTACTAAGGCGGTAAATGCTTTATCAACCTACTTTAAAGCTACGGCAGTGCGCGAAGGCCAAATGAAAACTGCCGAGTTTGAGGCCGGCAGGTTAACTAAGGAACACAAGCTTGAAAAAACCGATGAGCCGAACGGTACATACATTGAGTTTTTACCCGATAACAAGATTTTTAAAAACTACCATTACCTACATAACTATGTAGAGCAAATGATAGAAAACTACACCTACCTTAACACAGGTTTAGCTTTTTATTTTAATGGCAAAAAATACATATCGCAAAAGGGTTTGCATGATTTGCTATCGCAGAAAAAAGATGTTGAAAATTTGCGCTATCCCATTATACACTTGGTAAGCGAGGATATTGAAATAGCCATGAGCCATACCAGCCAATACGGCGAGGAGTATTACAGTTTTGTAAACGGGCAATACACCATACAAGGCGGTACGCACTTACAGGCTTTTAAAGAGGCTATTGTAAAAACCCTGCGCGACTTCTATAAAAAAGATTACGATACCGTTGATATACGTGAAGCTATTTGCGGCGCTATATCGGTGCGTATACAGGAGCCTATTTTTGAAAGCCAGACAAAAACAAAATTAGGTACCGATAAGTTACATGGCGAAGATAAAACCATGAAACAGTTTGTGCTTGAGTTTGTGAAGCAAAACTTAGATAACTACCTGCACAAGAATCCGGAAACGGCTGATGCGTTGTTAAAACGAATATTACAAAGCGAGCGCGAGCGCAAGGAAATAGCAGGTATTAAAAAGCTGGCTAACGAACGCGCTAAAAAGGCCAATATACACAACAAAAAACTGCGCGACTGCCGTATACATTTTGGTGATATAAAAGATGAAGGCAGGTTGAATACTACTTTGTTTATTACTGAGGGTGATTCGGCAAGCGGATCGATAACCAAAAGCCGCAGCCCCGATTTTCAAGCTGTGTTTTCGCTACGTGGTAAACCACTTAACTGTTATGGCCTTACTAAAAAAGTAGTGTACGAAAACGAAGAGTTTAACTTATTGCAGCACGCATTAAACATTGAAGATTCGATTGATGACCTGCGATATAATAACATTGTAATAGCTACTGATGCCGATGTGGATGGTATGCACATACGCTTGCTGTTGCTTACTTTCTTTTTGCAGTTTTTCCCCGATGTGGTGCGCAACGGGCACGTTAAGATTTTAGAAACACCGTTGTTCCGCGTACGCAATAAACAGAAAACCATATACTGCTATAACGAGGAAGAAAAGCAAGCTGCTATTACCGAGTTAAAAGGTAAAGCGGAAATAACCCGATTTAAAGGTTTGGGTGAAATATCGCCGGAAGAATTTGGTGGTTTTATTGGTGATGATATGCGCGTTAGCCCTGTAATAGTTGAAGACAAAGAAGTGAAGAAACTGTTGGAATACTATATGGGTAAAAACACGCAGGAACGTCAGGAATTTATTATAGACAACTTGCGTATTGAGAAAGACGATGCCGCTGCAGCAGCTACCGAGTTAGTTGAAATGGAAGCTGAGTAATACAAATGTTTCACGCAAAAATATAAATAGCATAGTGTAATGCTTTGTGCTATTTGTGGTAGAAAATAAAAATGAAAGAGAAAGACGAAAAATACACCGGGCAGCACGATATTGATTCGCCGCATGTGGACGGTATGTTTAAGAACTGGTTTTTAGATTATGCCAGCTATGTAATATTGGAGCGTGCCGTGCCTGCCATTGAAGATGGTTTAAAGCCTGTGCAACGCCGTATTTTACATGCCTTAAATGAAATGGACGATGGCCGCTTTAATAAAGTCGCTAATGTAATAGGCCAAAGTATGCAGTACCACCCGCACGGCGATGCCAGTATTGGCGATGCGCTGGTAAACATGGGCCAAAAGGAGTTACTGTTTGATACACAAGGTAACTGGGGCGATGTGCGCACAGGCGATAGCGCCGCTGCACCGAGGTATATTGAGGTGCGGTTATCGAAGTTTGCGAAAGAGGTGGCCTTTAATGCCGATACTACCGAATGGCAATTATCTTACGATGGAAGAAAGAAAGAACCTGTAACCCTGCCTATGAAATTTCCTTTGCTGTTATCGCAAGGGGCAGATGGTATAGCGGTTGGGCTTTCAACCAAATTATTGCCGCATAACTTTATTGAGCTTTGCGAGGCATCTATTAATTATTTGGAAGGCAAACGTTTCAGGTTGTTGCCCGATTTCCCTACGGGCGGGTATGTTGATGTTAGTGAATACAACAAAGGCGAGCGTGGCGGTAAAGTAAAAGTACGCGCCAAAATTGAAGTAGTAGACAAGAAGACATTAGCCATACGCGAAATACCATACGGTACTACCACAGGTGGTTTAATTGATAGCATATTAAAAGCGCAGGACAAAGGCAAAATAAAAATTAAACGTATTACCGATAACACCGCTAAGGATGTTGAGGTATTGATTGAGTTAATTCCGGGCTCGGACCCTGATGTAACCATTGATGCATTATATGCCTTTTCAGATTGTCAGTCGTCGATATCGGTTAATGCTTGTGTAATTGTTGAGGACAAGCCCATGTTTTTGACCGTTAATGAAATATTAGAGAGATCAACCATACGCACTAAGGCATTATTAGGTTTAGAACTTGAAATAAAGCAAGCTGAACTTAGCGAGAAATGGCATTTCTCATCGCTTGAAAAAATATTTATTGAGAAAAGGATATACCGCGATATAGAAGAAAGCGAAACATGGGAAGATGTAATAAGTACCATTGATAAGGGCTTAAAACCATACAAGAGGATATTTAAGCGCGAAATAACGCGCGAGGACATTATCAGGCTAACAGAAATTAAGATTAAGCGAATATCTAAGTTCGATTCGTTTAAAGCCGATGAAGAAATTAAAGCTACCGAAGAGGCATTGAAAGAAGTGGCGCACCACTTAGCACACCTGAACGATTACACCATTGCATACTTCCAAAACCTGATAAAGAAATATGGTAAAGGCCGCGAACGCCGTACTGAAGTTAAGGGCTTTGAAGAGATTGAAGTAAAGCAAGTAGCTGCTACCAATGCCAAACTATATGTAAACCGCGAGGAAGGGTTTTTCGGTACAGGCTTAAAGAAGGACGAGTTTGTATGCGAGTGCAGCGACCTGGATGATATTATAGTATTTACCCGCAGTGGTAAACTAATGGTAAGCCGCCTTGGCGATAAAAAGTTTATAGGTAAGGATATAATGCACATTGCCGTATGGAAGAAAAACGATGAACGTACTGCCTATAATATGTGCTACTACGACGCTAAAAGTAAACGCGCATTTGTAAAACGTTTTAACGTAACCGGTGTAACACGTGATAAGGAGTACGACCTTACACAAGGTTCATCGGGTTCGAAGGTTTTATATTTTACTTACAACCCTAACAGTGAATCGGAAATTGTAAAGGTGCAGTTACACCCTAACAGTACGGCACGTATTAAGGAGTTTGAATTTGATTTTGGAACCATAGATATTAAAGGGCGTAGTGCTAACGGTAACATACTTACTAAATTCCCGATTAGGAAAATTGACTTGGTTGAGAAAGGTAAGTCGTCGATAGGCGGAATGAAATTGTGGTTTGACGAGAAGTTTGGCCGCTTGGTAAACGAGGAGAAGGATAAGAGTTATTACTTAGGAGATTTTAATACGGGCGACCAAGTGCTGGTGGTATATAAAGACGGCAATGTTGAGTTAACCAATTTTGAAGTGACCAACAAGTATGACATGGACGAAATATATACCGTTGAGAAATTTAACCCCGAGAAGATTTACAGCGCTGTTTACTATGATGGCGATAACAAAAACTATTACGTAAAACGCTTTAAAATTGAATTGAAGAGCGAGCGTTTTAAATCGCCGATTATTACGGAGCATAAGGATTCGAAGCTATCGGTGTTTTCATCGCGAAAAGAGGTGTGGGTTAAGTATAATATCCTAAAAGGCAAAACCAAGGAGAAGATAGAGGAGGAGGCGAAGTTGAACGATATTATTGATGTAAAAGGCTGGAAAGCTTTAGGCAACAGGCTTACTCAGAACGATGTTACCGGAAAAATAAGCGAAGTGGTAAAAGAGGATGAGCAGGAGGACGAAGATGAAACAAGTGCCGAGCAACAATCGGTAAGCGCTAAAGCGGGTAAAAAAGGTGGGCAGGGAGATCTTTTCTAGCAAGTGGTGATTAGCGAGTTGATAGTGGTAAAATAAGCTGTGAGATTCATTTTTATCTATTCAGCATTGCGAACACACCTAAAGCCTACATTCATTAACCCTGTGCTTGGCGATGTTTTATTACGTGCCGATGCGCGATAACCGCTGCAATAACTGTTATTACACATAAACGAACCTCCCCGTATTACGCGCAGTTCTTCAAACCTGTTTTCGGGGGCATAGCTGGTGGGCGGGCCTTCGGGTTGGGTTATATGGTTATCGGTGCAGTATTGGTAGTATTTGCTGTGGAATTTATCGGCGCACCATTCCCATACATTACCGCTTATGTTATACAAGCCGTAGCTATTTGGTTTGTATGCATAAACGGGTGCTAAAAGCATATAGCCATCGTTTGCAGTATTTGTTGTCGGGAACTTGCCTTCAAATACATTGGCGTAAATGCCTGTTTCAGGGCTTGTGTTACCCCAAGGGTAAAGTTGCCCCGTTGCCCCGCTACGTGCTGCATATTCCCACTCTGCTTCGGTTGGCAGGCGTTTGCCGGCCCAACTTGCATAAGCGTTAGCATCGTACCACGATATTTGAACTACAGGATAATCGCCCATCGTATCAATATTACTATCGGGCCCGTATGGATGACGCCAGTTAGTGCCGGGTAAAAATTGCCACCAGTTTAAATCTTTAACCATACCCTGTGGCCTAAACACCAATGCACCCTTAGGATTAATACGCTCGGCGGTGGTAATGTATCCTGTAGCGATTACAAAATCACTAAACAGGCGATTGGTCACCTCGGTGGCATCCATCCAAAAACTTTTTACCTGCACGTGGTGTTGGGGCTTTTCATCATCCATAGCAAATGAGTCGGAGGGGAGGGCACCCATCAGGTAATTGCCGGCATTAATCAATACCATGCCAGTATAGTTTTTTAGCATGGAGGCATCGGGGGTAAATAAAGTTATGGAATCTGCGCCACCTGCTATGGGATAGGCATCGGTACATTGCATATCGGTTTTGCCGCATAAAACCTGTGTGGGCGTAGCGGCGCGGCGTTTACAGCCTTGCGTTATTACAAGTGTTAGCAGCGCAATAAATATAAATGCCCTATACGGCGAAATAATATGTTTCGCCATTATACACAACCTTATAATTTAATATCCACGGCCAAGCCGGGTTTTCTTTATCCTTTTCCCAATCTTTAAGTGCCTCACGCAGTCGGGCTACAATTTCGGGATGTTTATCTTTCCTGTCACTGTTTTCGCCCCTGTCTTTCGATAGGTTGTATAATTCAATAGTTTGGTGTTCATCATCGATAATTATTTTCCAGTTATCGATATGTGCTGCGTAGTTATAGCCACTACGCCAGTATAGTTCATTATGCGCTTTGGTAACTTTTAACCCCTTTATATATGGCATCAGGTTTACCCCATCTAAGGTTAAGTTATCGGTATTTACATTCGCTACGTGGCAGGCAGTGGCAAATATATCAAGCTGACTTATGGGCATACTCATCATTTTGCCGGCAGGTAAATTACCTTTCCACTTCATCATGTATGGTATGTTAATCCCGCCTTCAAAGTTCATAAATTTACCACCTTTAAGCGGTGCATTAGTAACTGCACCTGTATAGGTAGCCGCCCCGTTATCGCTACTAAAAATTACAAGAGTGTTTTCATCTAAGCCTTGCTTTTTCAATTCATCCATTATCATACCTACAGCATCATCTAAGGCCATAATCATGGCGTAATAAATACGCTTATTATTATCCTTTATATATGATAATTTATCGTAGTACTTTTTAGGTGCCTGAAAGGGTTCGTGCGGGGCATTAAAAGGTACATACATAAAAAATGGATGGTCCTTATTTTGATCAATAAACTTAACAGCGCGTTTGGCTATGGCAAAGGTTAAGTATTCAGGTTCATCAATAATACTATCATTTAGCCTGATGCGGCTTTCGCCTTTGTTTCCACGGCGCCACATAAAGCGGTCGGTAAAATCATCAACGTGTTTGTAGTTTACAATATCTTTCCGGTGCTTATCGGCGTATAACGAAAAGGCTTCATAAAAACCATATTGTTCATCAAAACCACGGTTGTTGGGTTTGCTGCTATCGGCGGTGCCTAAATGCCACTTACCGAAAATGCCCGTTTTGTAACCATTTACTTTAAGTACTTCGGCTAATGTGGGTACTTGCTTAGTAAGCCCTTGCTGCTTGCTTTTTTTGTTTTTAGGCGGGGGTATTTCATTATGCTGTATAGTAAACTTACTTTTTTTGGCCATCCAGTGCAGGAACATTTTTTCGAATACACTATTAGGATAATTACGGTGCGGTTGAAACTCGAAACCAAAACGTTGCTGATATTGCCCGGTTATTAGGCCCGCGCGTGAGGGTGCGCAAATAGGGGCCGTAGCATAAGCATAATCAAAGGTTACCCCCTCCATACCAATTGAGTCAATATGCGGGGTTTGTATATTTAAACCTCCATATAAGGAAAGGTCATATTTACCTAAATCATCGGCTAATATAATTACTACATTGGGCCTGTTTTCAGCATGCTCGGTTAACAGTTTTGAATGAATAGCAGTTGCACCCTTGTTACACTGCATTAACAGAGGTATTGTTGCAATGCAAGCCAACAGTATAATTAGTTTATTTTTCTTGCTCATTACCTGAAATTTACGAATAATAGCACCAATGCTAACAGTACTGCTATTCAGTTTTATAATATCTTAATAATTATGTGAACGTTATTGCTCAACCTTCACCAACTTTACCTCAACCGTTATGAAACTTTTTTTCAATTCTATAAAATCGGGTACACCGTTTTTGTAGTGAAAGCGGTTTCTAACGCCATCCGACAGGGTGTACTCAATTAATCCTTCTTCATCTTTCTTAATGGTAAAGTACTCGGCCATACGTTCCGAGAAAATTGTTGTGCCAAGGGCAGGTTCTTTAAAATAACATAGTAAAAGCGAATTAATTACCGGCTTGTTGATATAGCTGTATTTACCGTTCAGGTTTACTATGTACTTATTTATGTTCCACACTATTTTAGTGGTTTTTGTTTCGTCGTTTACATAATTAACGGCATCAACTTTTACAAGCATTCCGTTTTTGTAAGTAACCAAATAGTTTTGCGATGAACGGCGGGTTATAAACATTACAGTTGCCACACTTGAGCTTTGCAATAAGTAGGTAATACTACTATCGGCAGCTACTGTTTTTGTAACATACATGTTGCCTATTTTTTTGCCAAAAAGGTATACATCGTAAGTTAACTTTTGCGCTTGCAGGCAAAGTGTAATTACAGTAAAAAAAAGCAGTAATAATTTATTCAAATATAGAATGGGTTATTGTACCAATTTAAGAAAAACACTGGCGCCTTTGCTCATTTCCATCTCATATAATATGCCGTTGCGGTAACGGTAAATATTACTTACGCCATTATCTAATTTACATTGGTACACCCCTTCGGCCAGTTTAGTAAAATTGCAATACTGGCCCAATCGTTCCGAAAATATACGTGTTCTGTTTACGGGTTCGGTAAAATATAAGTGGATAGTTGAAAAATCTAACTGTTGGTTCAGGTGCAGCATTTCTGCACCTTTTTTAATCATATATTGTGTGCCTTCCCAAATTATATTTACAATTTCAGTAACGCCATCCTTTACGTTTTTTACGTATGCCGATATAAGTTTACCATCTTTATAAACTACATCGTAATTCATATAGGATGTTTTTTTTGAAAAAAGTACATCAACTTCTGATGAGCTGGTTAATTTATAATCAACAACCCCGTTCCCTTTATCAATACGTTCAACAATTGTGGATCCTATTTTTTTTCCGAAAAGCACTACATCATAACTACGCTTTTGGGCAAAGCATAAAAACATAAATAGCACCAACAAAGTGGTGAGGGCGTAGTGTTTCATAGGGGCGGCGTATTTTCCGCTAATTTAAATACTTTAAAGTCAACTATTGGTTATTACGCTAACTTTTTTTGCATTGTTAATGGCCTGCTGTTTTACAGTGTTTACATCGGTATTTAAATTGCCGTATGCAAGGGTTACTGCCATGCGCCTATAAGGGCGTGTAGTAGGCTTGCCAAATATGCGTATATCTGTATTGGGTTGGCTAATGGCATCGGCAACGCCTGTGTATGTTGGGTTAATGCCCTCGGCGGTGGCTAACACTACCGCACTTGCACCCACCTTAAGCAATTGTATTTCGTGTATAGGCAAACCTAAAACGGCGCGGGCGTGTAGTTCAAACTCGGTAAGGTTTTGGGTGCCTGCTAAGGTTACCATTCCGGTATCATGCGGGCGGGGAGATAGCTCGCTAAAGTAAACCCCGTCATCAGCTAAAAAAAACTCGACCCCCCAAAGGCCTGCACCGGTTAATGCTTCAGTAACTTTACCTGCTATGTGCTGTGCCTCGGTTAAATGCGAAGGGCTAATGGCGCATGGCTGCCAGCTTTCCTGATAATCGCCCCGTTCCTGCCTGTGGCCAATGGGCGGGCAGAAAAGGGTAGGGCCGTTTTTCTGAGTAACGGTTAGTAATGTTATTTCGGTTTCAAACTTTACAAATGCCTCAACTATTACTTCGGCTATATCGCCGCGTTTACCGCTTTGCGAGTAGTTCCATGCCTTCTCAATTTCATCTTCGGTTTTAATGGTGCTTTGCCCTTTACCCGACGAACTCATTAATGGCTTTACTACGCAGGGGATACCTACTTCGGCAACAGCCGATTTTAATTCTTCAAATGATGTGGCATAACGGTAGTTGGCTGTTTTTAAGCCCAACTGTTTAGCCGCTAAATCGCGGATGGCTTTACGGTTCATGGTAAAGTTGGCAGCGCGCGCCGATGGCACTACCTGTATGCCTTGCTTTTCGTAATCGTAAAAACGTTCGGTTCGTATAGCTTCAATTTCAGGTACAATAATATCGGGTTGGTGTTTTGCAACTATAGCATCAAGCGCAATGCCATCTAACATATTTATTATTTCGCGTTTATCAGCCACTTGTTGGGCAGGTGCATCGTTGTACGAGTCGACTGCAATTACATATTCACCGAGTCTTTTTAGGGCTATAGCGAATTCTTTTCCTAATTCACCGCTACCAAGCAGCATTATCTTTTTGGGCATGTCAGAATGTTTTGAATATTAGCTAATTGTGCTACCTTGCGTTCTGTAAAAAATGTAAAAGCTGATGTTTGACGACAAAACATTATTCTCAGAAAAAGTAGCAGCGGGTAAAAGAACCTATTTTTTAGATTTGAAAGAAAATCAACAAGGCTCAAAACTGTTAAAGATAACCGAAAGCCGCAAAAATGAAGGTGAGTTTATACGTAACAGCATACTTATTTTTCAGGAGGATTTTGATAAAATTTTTGAGGCCCTTGAAAAGGTAAAGGCGCAAATTAAAACAGCCGAAGAGTAGTTGCCTACTTAACCCGCACTAATATAGGGGGCAATACGCCAATACACATACCTAACTGTAGTAATTTATGAAAAATGCATTTAACCTGTAACACAGCCGAGGTTAGGGGTTGGCCATATTACAGGTTATATACCTGCTGTAAAAATTTAGTGCTTAGTGCTATTAGTAAAGAGTTACAACTACAATATAACATTGCGACAAGAGTTTGTCAATATCAATAATTAATAAAAGCCCCATTTGGGGCTTTTATTAATTATTGGATGTAGCTGCAAGCTTAACCTGCAACCAGTTTTTTGTATTTGAATTTGCGAGGCTCATCGGTAATGCCTAAGCGCTGTTTCTTATTCTCTTCGTAATCGCTAAAGCCACCCTCGAACCAGTAAACCTGCCCTTCGCCTTCAAAGGCTAATATGTGGGTACAAATACGGTCGAGGAACCAACGGTCGTGCGAAATAATTACCGCACAGCCTGCGTAGTTTTCCAATGCATCTTCCAAAGCGCGGATGGTGTTTATATCCAAATCGTTGGTAGGCTCATCCAGTAACAATACGTTGGCTTCTTCGCGCAGGGTAAGGGCTAAGTGTAAGCGGTTACGCTCGCCACCTGAGAGTACCTTAATTTTCTTCTGCTGATCGGCGCCACCAAAGTTAAAGCGGCTTACGTAGGCGCGGCTGTTCATTTTTAGTTTACCCAATTCAATCCATTCATCGCCATTAGTTATTACTTCAAATATGGTTTTCTCTGGGTCAATATTGGAGTGTGCTTGGTCAACGTAGCTAATTTTTACAGTTTCGCCTACTGTAAACGTACCACTGGTAGGTTGCTCTTCACCCATTATCATACGGAACAGGGTGGTTTTGCCCGCACCGTTTGGCCCAATAATACCTACTATACCGCCTTGCGGTAAGCTAAAGTTCAGGTTCTCATACAATAACCTATCACCAAATGCTTTCGATACATTTTCAGCCTCAATAACCTTTGCTCCTAAACGTGGGCCCGGTGGTATGTATAGCTCCAATTTATCTTCAGTTTTCTCGCTTTCATCAGACACCATTTTTTCGTAGTTAGCCAAACGGGCTTTGCTTTTAGCCTGCCTTGCCTTTTGGCCCATGCGCACCCACTCCAACTCGCGTTGCAGCATTTTTTGGCGTTTGCCTTCGCTCTTTTCTTCCTGCGCTAATCGTATTTGCTTCTGGTCTAACCAACTGCTGTAGTTGCCTTTCCAAGGTATGCCCTTGCCGCCGTCTAATTCAAGTATCCAAGCGGCCACATTATCTAAAAAGTACCTATCGTGGGTAATACATATTACGGTTCCTTTGTACTGCTCTAAGTGGTGTTCTAACCATAGTACCGATTCCGCATCTAAGTGGTTGGTAGGCTCATCCAACAACAGTACATCGGGTTCTTGCAATAACAGGCGGCAAAGTGCTACCCGCCTTCGTTCGCCACCGCTCAGGTTTTTAACCGGGGCATCGCCATCGGGACATTGCAGGGCATCCATAGCGCGGTTAAGCACTTGGTCAATTTCCCAAGCACCAGCGGCATCAATTTGGTCTTGCAACACACCCTGCCTGTCCAACAATTTTTCCATTTTGTCGGGGTCAAGGTCCGGGTCGCTAAACTTTTCGCTAATGGCATTGAATTCATCCAACAGGTCGAAAATTTCTTTCTTGCCTTCGCGTATTATTTCAATTACCGTTTTGCTTTCGTCCAGTTTTGGGTCTTGCTCTAAGTAGCCAACGCTGTAGTCTTTGCTTTTTTCAATTTTGCCTTGGTAGTTTTCGTCAAGGCCTGCTATAATTTTTAAAAGGGTTGACTTACCCGAGCCGTTAGCACCTATAATACCAATTTTGGCACCATAGAAGAAGCTTAGGTAAATATCCTTTAGAATTTGCTTAGTGGGAGGGATGGTTTTACTTAAACCAACCATCGAAAATATTACTGTGTTATCTGCCATAATTTATAAGGGAAATATGTGTTTAGGGTGGCAAAGATAGCTAATAGATTTTACACTATAGACGATAGATATTAGATGGTAGACATACAGAGGTTGATAAAAGCGAAGCGGTATTTTTTGTACAGATTAGTTAGATATAAAAAAAATATGGCAATTAAATAGCTATGAATTGGTTTTTACGAAGGCTTAAAGTGGGGCAGCGAAAGCAGGTTATCGGGCGTTACCGAATCTTTTCTATCTCTAAAATACACGGTCCCGCTATGCATAGCTACCATTTCAAGTGGTTTGCCATCGCCCTTATTGGTTAATACCCATATATTTTTTTGTTGTAGGGTTGCTATTTCCTCGGGCGTTAGTTCCAAGCGGGGCCTAAAGGTTTGTGCCAGTATAAGGTCAACGTATTCAGTCAACTTATCGTAATGTTGCAAGTATATTTTATTGTCCAACACTTTGTGGTACATCATGGTAATGGCGTCTTCATTGGTGCTATCGCAACCGCCGGCATCCAGCTTGGCTATTGCTTCGTTCCGTAGTTCATCTTCATGCCCACTTTCAATAACTGTTTTTAGTTGGTTGTATATAACAGCACTATACTTGTTCAGTTCGGCAGTTGAAAAAATCAATAACTTATCTATTTGCCCACCGTCCATGGCTGATTTTAATGCCACATAAGGGATTATGGCATTAATCTTTTTTTTCTGTATCCGGTTCTCAATTTGCTCAATCGATAAATCAACGAAATATGAAAAATATCCCGTAGGCTGGTAAATATTTAAGTACGGTTCGCGGTCGGCGGTCGCCGATTCCCTGTTTATTAAATCTAAGTCCTTTACATAGGGTGTGTTGTATTGCAGGTTAATTATTTTGCCATCGGCATCTTTTATTACTGAACTTACCACCGCATCGGTACTTGGTTGAAAATCGCGGCCCAGGTTTATTTCTTTGCCTAACATAAATATGCCCGAAGGTTTTATGTCCATCTGCACAATGTTTGCAACTAATTGGTGTTGTGTAACATAAAGTGGATCCCAATTTTTGCTGGCTATGGTAAGGTGGTGGGGTATGGTTTCCAATACATTGGTGTCGCGTATCGTATCTTCGGCTATCCCATCCAAAAGTAATTCATCTAAGGCAATTGTACCCCCAACTGCAGCTGTAAAAATACTGGCGTTTACCAATAAATACACCCATGCCGCAGGGGTAAAAATAAATGTTGCCAAACTGCCTAAAAGTAATAGCCCTAATGTAATAGAGAGGCTTGATGCGTTGGCATCTATGTTCCAAGTTAAAATGCCATCGGTAATAACAGGCCTAAGGGTAATATACACATCTATATCTGGATCAACCATATAGTCGATCTGTTTTTCGGTATTTACATGTATCCGAAGGCTATTGCTTGGAACAAGGCTCCCAACCCCGTTATCCACCATTTCGGGGCCCATTGATATACTTTGTAAAGTAAACCCCCAATAGAAATTGGGATATTTGTATTCTTCGGGGCAAACGGAGGTTTGCTTGCCCATACGGTAATAAAGATCGGGGCCTAAGCGGTCGTATATAGCACCCGGCAAGGCAAAAGCAATGTTGTGTTCTTTGGGTAAAAAATTTTGGGCATCTGCTATATTTCCCCTATCGGGCACAAAGTTGCTTAGTTGAGGGCCCTTTTTTAGTTTTAGGTTTATGTATATACCTATGGCAGTGGGGGTTTGGGAAGTGGCCTCAAACACCTTCATTTCAATTTTATGTACCGATTTGTTTTTGCCAACAACACCCAAGTCGATATGCTGATTAATGTTTTGGCTTATTAGGTTCAAATAGTGTTGCCTGTCATAATCGGCTAAAAATATGCCCCGAAGCGTGTTTTCCAGTATGTCAGCTTCAAAGTCGGTTACTTCAATGTTCAATAGTACGTTTTCTTGAAAACCATTGGTTTCTATGCTACTCAAAAATATATCTACAAACAAATCGGCTTTAGCGGGTATAAGGGGGGTATCGTTCAATAACACGCTGATACTGGCGTGTACTACCGCCTTGGCCATATTATTGCCCGATGATAGTATTTCTATTGATAAGGCTTCGGCAA
>Ga0164241_10003047_pt1 | contig 17366 bp, 17 predicted proteins | sample OricomyardsoilBY_FD_108780 | JGI IMG/M metagenome (GOLD analysis project Ga0164241, IMG submission 108780) | Backyard soil microbial communities from Emeryville, California, USA - Original compost - Back yard soil (BY) | ecosystem: Environmental > Terrestrial > Soil > Unclassified | place: USA...
CGCATCGCCCTCCTCGTAACTGTCGACGAGTGCGACGGCTCGAGAGTCGGCGAACACCGGCAGGCTAGCTTCCGCTTGCTCCTGAACCATCTCTCGTCTGACGCTCGACCGTGCCGCCATTAGGCACCGAGGGTTGCGCCGCCATCGACCCGTAGGTCATGGAGCGTGATGTGTCGGGCACGTTCAGAGCTGAGAAACAGGACTGCGTTCGCAATATCTTCGGCGCACGCCATCCGCTGCAGCGGAATACCGACACGATAGGACAGCGAGTTTCCCGCGATGATTTCGGCGGGACCGTCGGTTTGCCTCCAAAATTCGCGTTGCATCTCGGTATCGGTCGAGCCAGGGGAAACAACGTTGCAGCGAATGCCGAACCCGGAGAGTTCGAGACCGAGGCAGCGCATGAACGACAGCAAGGCGGCCTTGGACGCCGCATAGGCAGCCATATTCGTGCGCGCTACTGCAGCAGCGTTAGAGCCCACTGCGACGATGGCACCGCCTCGGCGCGAAATCATGCGCGTCGCCACGCTCCGACACACGTAAAATGCAGCTGAAACGTTGCTCGCAAACGTGTCGCTCCAATCTCGATCGGAGAAATCGCAGACCGGACCGACACGCAGAATCCCCGCGACGCTCACGAGAGTCGTGATCGGCCCTAGGCTGGACTCGACACCAGCCACCGTTTGCTCGACCGCCTTCGAATCGCTCAGCTCGACCACGGTCCCGTGGACGTCGTGGCCCTCGCGGCGTTGAGCAGCGACGGAATCGAGCAAGGCTCTTCCATCCCGGTCGAGTGCTGCGACGCGCATGCCCTCGGCAGCGAGCGCACGGCTCACTGCCAAGCCGATGCCGCGCGCGGCGCCCGTCACCAGCGCGACCGAATCAGCCGCACTCGGGGCCATGGTTGCACTGCTCCGCGGCACCAGCCACAACGCAAGTGATTCGCATTTTCATCACCAGAACCCAATCTCACACCCACCTTCTACGTGTCAATCTCAATCGCCCAGGCGGTCGCATCTTGAAACAATGCGATTGAGCTGCATCCTTGCCGCACCAATCAGGTAAGACCCAATGGCCCGCGGAAGCCTGAGCGCAACCATTCCCGCAGCCCACGACGGCGCCGCGATTGCGCCGTCGCACTTCCGGCTTATGTTGCAACCGATGCCCTCGCTCAAGCTGGAAGTCTGGTCGGATATCGCGTGCCCTTGGTGCTACGTCGGCAAGCGCCGGCTGGAGAGCGCGCTGAAGCAGTTCCCGCACGCGAGCGAGGTCGAGTTGATTTGGCGTGCATTCGAATTGGATCCGGGCGCGCCGCGTGAGCGCCCGCGCGACGTTTCACACGTCGAGTTCATTGCCCGCAAGTACGGTATGCCCGTCGCTCAAGCGCAAAAATCGACGGATCACTTGGTTCAGCTCGCTCGAGCCGAAGGGCTATCGTTCGACTTCGTGAACATCCGTTCGGGTAACACCTTTGATGCCCATCGCCTCGTTCACCTCGGTCTCGCGCGAGGTAAGCAAGACGCCGTGAAGGAGCGCATGTTGAAGGCATACTTCGAGCAAGGTGAACTGATGAGCGACCACGGCACGCTGCTCCGCTTGGCGACCGAGGCCGGTCTCGATGAGGGTGAAGCTAGCGACGTATTGGCGGGAGATACCTATCAGACGGAGGTTCGCGCCGACGAGGCTGAAGCGCGCGAACTGGGTATCAGCGGAGTGCCGTGCTTCGTTTTCGATCGCCGGTTTGGAGTGAGCGGCGCTCAGTCCGCTGAAGTGATGCTGAACGCCTTGCAAAAGGCGTGGGATGAGCGCGTGACGAAGCTCGATTTCACAGAAGGCGCCGTGTGCGGACCTGAAGGCTGCTGAACACGCGCTCAACGAGCCAGAATGCCGCCCTTGGAGTAAAGCCATATCAGGCGCACTCGGGGGCGGTTAGACTCCCCGCAATGCGGATTGCGATGTTCTCTTGGGAGACGCTGCACTCGTCAGCAGTGGGCGGCGTAGCGACTCACGTCACCGAGCTAGCGGCCGCGCTCGCGCGGCGAGGTCATCGCGTCCACGTATTTACCCGACCGGGCCATGGCCTGGGCAGCGTGCGGCAAGTGGGCGACGTCTGGTACCACTATTGTCCACACGATTTGGACAGCAACTTCATCTCGGAGATCGCTGGGATGTGTCGCTCATTGGTGTGGCACTTTTTCGAAACGGAAAAGCACGTCGGGCAGTTCGAAGTCGTGCACTCGCATGATTGGCTGACCGCCGACGCCGTACGCTGGGTCAAGCTGCAACGACCGGATTTACGCGCTGTTTTGACCATGCACTCCACCGAGTTCGGTCGCTGCGGCAACAATCTGTGGGATGGTCAATCGACCCGTATCCGCGAGTGCGAATGGGAAGGCACCTACGCCGTCGATCGAGTGATCGCCGTCAGCTCCATGCTGAAGGAAGAGCTGTCACAGATCTACAGCCTGCCCTCGTGGAAATGCGAAGTGATCCACAACGGCGTGCCCGTGCACGAGTTCGACGGAAGCATCGACCCCGGCCACGTAAAGCGCAATTACGACGTGGGACCGCTCGATCCAACGGTCTTGTTCTGCGGTCGGTTGTGCTTGCAGAAGGGGCCTGATCTGCTGCTCGAGGCGGTTCCCGGTCTACTCCGGCACCACCAGAGCGCCAAGTTCCTGTTCTTGGGTGACGGTTACATGCTTTGGGATCTGCGCGCTCGAGCGCACCAGCTCGGCGTTAGCCACGCCACACGCTTTCTCGGCCACGTGCAAGGCGAACAACGCATCGAGCTTTTCAAGGCCTGTGACGCCGTGTGTATGCCGAGCCGCAACGAGCCGTTCGGAATCGTGGCCCTCGAGGGTTGGGCAGCGGGCAAACCCGTCGTTGCCTCGCAAGTCGGTGGCCCGAACGAGTTCGTTTGGCACGGCGTGAATGGCCTCAAGATCCAGCCCACGGTGGACTCCGTGGGCTGGGGCATTGGCACGCTGTTCACTGACTTCGAGTGGGCCCGCTGGATGGGAAAGAACGGCCGACAAGCAGCTGAGACCGCGTTCACCTGGGATATTGCTGCCCAGCGGACAGAGCAATGCTACGCCGCATGAAGGCGCGGCGGTCCCTTGGACGACCTCACCGCCTTTTGGCTTCCCTGGCCGCTTCTTCGGCGTATTCTACGAGCCGCGATGGCACCAGCCAATCCAGTACGAGACTTCGGGCACTCGCACGTTCATCTCGGCGAGCTGACTCGTGAGCTGGCCTCGCTCCTCGGCGATGAGGGCGGGACAATCAGCACCGAGGCACGACAGAAGCTGCCTGCCGTGGCGTCCGAGCTTCGACACGAATTGCTCGAGCACTTCGCGAACGAAGAAGAAGTGCTGTTCCCCTTCATCAGCGAGCACTTTCCTGGACAGCGAGACGCAGTCGATCGGTTGCACGCGGCGCACGACGTCATTTGTGGGACGTTCGTCCGCTTCAGCTTTCTCGCCGAGCGCGGCGGCGAGCTCTCGAGCGATGCGCGCAGCGCATTCGAGCGCTTCGAAGCGGCCTATGGCAAACACTCGCGTGACGAGGCCGAACTGCTCGATCAAGTCGCGCAATTGCTGACCCCCGCTCAACAGGCCGAGCTGGAAGTGTTGCTGAGCGAGCTCGGTTGATAGTGGTGCGACTCAACGCGCGGGGACGTTGGGATCAATCGTGCCCCGACGCCTACACCTGTGGTGGTAGCTCTAGCGATCGAATCGGACATTCACGACGGTCGTGGAGCTGATCGGCCGTCCCGCGTGATCGAGTCCAGCGGACCAGTGTTTAGAGAGCGCGCAGCGGCGCGCTTCGCGACCGAAGCCGTGCCCGGGATCGCGGGTGGCAACCGCACTCAAGACGTGCCCATCGGCTGCGACTTCGATGCGCAAGGTGACCACCGCGTTATCGACACCGGCGTCATCGGCTTCGATGGGGAACGGACAATCCCACGTCGAGCCTCCCGCGAGTTGGGCAGGTCGGGAGCGATCAACCACGGGCGGAGCTGTTAGAACGGGCGTCGGCCCGCCACCGCGCGCGCCGAGATCACGTACGGCATGCGTTGCAGTGCCGTCGGCCTCGGTGACACCACCCGCATAGCCGGGACCATTGCCTTCGACGAAGTGCTCGCCGAAGTCGACGACTTCGTCGGGAGCTGTGACGACCTTCCCCGCCTGAGCGGCGGCCGGCGGAGCCGCCGTGTTCGGCGCCTTCACGCTGCGCTGAATTGGTTTAGCGATGGGCGTTGGCGTTGGCGATTCTGGAGTCGGCGCCTCGGGTGGGAGCTCCACGTCGACGAGCTGCGTCACGACAGGTGACTGGATCGCCCTACGCGCGAAGTGTGCTCCGACGAAGATCGCGCCCACTACGAGCGCGACGTGCACGACCGTCGCACCAGCACTCGCAACTAAGGCAGAGCCCTGAGTGCGCGGCGGCGCGACGTCGAGAGGTGAAGCGGAGCGCGTCATTTGCCACCAGAATGCTCGACAGGCAAGCCGGGTAGAACGCCGAACGCGATCCGGCTCAGGCCCGCCTGACGCAACACGTCGAGTTCGTGCATCACGCGGCTGTGCGGCACGCTGCCGTCAGCTTGAACGACCGCGCGCAACTCTACATTACGCGCCAAGGCCTGCCGAGCACGCCCAAGCACGGCCTCATCCGTGTCTGCTGGTGCGCCATCGACTTGAGTACTGCCATCCGCGTGCAACGAGAGGCTGAAGATCTGCTGCACCTCGCCGCCCGTCGCGGCCTTGGGCAGGTCCATCGGCAGCGCGCGCGACATCACCAGCTTTGCCGTAACCATGAAGATAATCAACAATACCAGCGTGATATCGACCAATGGGGTCACGTTGATGCCGGTGATCGGAGCACTCGGCTTGTTTTGCGCGAAGCCGGCCATGCGCTAGCCCGCCGCCGTTTCGGCGATACGACTCTCCAGCTCATCGCGTTCCGAGGTTGGCGCGGATTCGCTCGTCGCGAACTCCGGTTTCGGTTCGCCCACGGCAACCAGGTGCGCGAGCAGCACGTGTCCGAGGGTCTCGGCATCGGCCAGCGCGGCGGTCACGCGCCCCTGAAAGTAGTTGAATACAGCGACTGCGGGAATCGCCACCACCAGACCTACTGCAGTCGCAACGAGCGCCTCGGCGATGGTCCCCATGACGCGCTCTGGCGCGAGACTGCTAGCGGCGGCGCCCGCGCCGCTCAAAGCTTGGGGCTTACCAAGGGCATCGAACGCACCGACGACGCCGATGACCGTACCGAGTAAACCGACGAAAGGCGCGTTATTTCCGACGGTGCCGAGGAACAGCAGCCATCGCTCGAGCCGCTTTCGCTCGAGCCCGATGGCCGCCGCCATGGCCTCCTCTGCCGCGGGCGCGCCGAGCTCCGCTTCTACCAGGCCAGCGGAGACGACTCGCCCTTCCACGCTGTCCGAGTCACGCAGCAGTTTGGCTGCGCCTTCGGCATCTCCAGCTCGGAGCAGACGACGCAACGCCGGCACCAGCCGCGCGACGTCGCCGTGAGTACGACGAAACGTCAACGCGCGATCGATCGCGATCGAAACGGAGACGAAGCTCAGAGCGAACAGTAGCCAGAGCACCCAAGAGGCACCCGAGCTCACCATCAAACGAGTGAGTGATTCGATCATGTCAACGCACCTGCAACATCTTGAAAGCCCAACCTTGAACGTCGAAGCGCTTCTCTGCAGCGCCCGCGGCGGTGATCTCGTACACGGCTGTCGACGTGTACTGTCCATTCGGGATCGCGACGAACACCCGCTCACCTAGGTGAAACGCCACGTATTGCCCGCCACTGAAGTCGATACCTTCCATGATCTTGGCGGTCATGGTCTTCAGATCCAGCGTCCACAAGTGGTAGTTCGCGGAATACATCACGTCGCTGTACGCGGGATCTTCCTTATCGTCGCGTTCAGCGTGGTACACGTTGAAGAAGCCGATGTCCCTTCCAACGTAAAAGAAGTTGCTGCCTTCGCGCCCCTCCGCCAGATCCTTGAAGTCGACGGTAAACGCTTGATCAACGCCGGTCGCGCCGTTCTTGACGCGCACCATGCAGTTCCGAGGCTGAGCGGGGTCCAGCACTGCAGAGCCAATACTGGCAATGCCGTTGCTGAAGTACAGATTGCCGTTCTCGTCTTGGGTGGTGATGTGCAAGTGCGGACACGGCGCGTCGATCACCGACGTGAACTTCGATGAAGCCGCGTCTAGAACCGCGATCTGCGATTCTTGCGAGTAGACTTGGAACGATTTATCCGCCCAATAGTAGGGCTGATATACGGACTTATCGACGATCTCGTGTCCATAGCCGCGCTGCAGCGTCAGTTCCCCGCGAGTCTGAGGAATGGAGCTCGGGAGGTCGAGCACCTTTCCGGTCGTCAACGCGGTCGGGTCCCAGCCGACATAGTTCTGGTCGTTGAGCACAGCGAAGGCGCTCTTGGAGTCCACCATCACGTATCCCTGGAGCGGAGCCGTGGTGTAGTTGATGAAGCTCAGGGTTTCGAGCTCGTTCCAGGTCAAGTCATCGGCGATCTCGAGTGGCGTGACGATCGGTTGCTCGCCGCTACCCGCGTAGAGCTTGCCACCGACGGTATCCAGCGGCGCATACCCCGGCAGTTCGCGACCGTTGTCGAGTGTCACCTCGTCTTGCGTGTCGAGGGAATCGAGCAAGATGATGTAGCTGGTGCTGCTGTCGCCTTCATTCATGCCGAAGGTCAGGCTCTCGATTGCGTACACCGGCTCCCCTGAATTGCCTCCGCCGCCGCCCCCAGCGTTCGCTGCATCGGAACCGTCACTGCAGCCAAGCAGACCGGCAGCACACATCGCAATCAGACACGATTTAAGGCACTTCATTTCAAATCTCTCCACTTACTTTCACGTAAAAGCCGCGGCCCGGCCGTTGCAGCCCGAAGTTGTCGTAGACCCTGGCGTCGGTCACATTGTCGATCTCGAAGGTCGAAGTGACGCGCGCCAAGTCGCGACTCACGATCCAAGACACACCGATATCGTGCGTGACCTGCGAGTCGACTACCTGTTTGAATTTGGCCTGCCCTTGGCTTTCCCAACCACGGTAGAATCCGTGCACGTACCGGCCGTTGTAGAAGGGCTCGACCGTGTCATCCGGTCCGGGCAAGTTTGCAAAGCGCAGATGGGCGCCCCAGCTTGCGAAAAGATACGGCCGGTTCGGAATGCGGTCGCCTTTGGAGCCCTTGAAGGTGCCCTCATCGGAGGCGTTGCGCACGTCTTGCCACGTGAGTGTGCCATCGAGGCCGACGTAGCGACCGATTGAGGTCCAGCTGACCGCGTTTTCCACGCCCAATCCCCGCGCGCGGTACACGTTCTGGTAGGTGTAGTAGCGGTCGTTTCCGAGCAGAACGATCAGCTTGTCGCTGTCACGCAAGAACCCGTTCATATCAAGCGTGAGATCGCCGATCGAGGTACGACGCAACTCGAAGCGTGGCCCGATATTCGCGTTATGGCTGACCTCCGGCTCGAGCTGGAGATTGGCGTGAATCAGCGCCGCGTTACCGAACACCTCGTCTGGCCGCGGTAGACGTGTTGCGTACTCATACGATGCCTTGGCATAGAACCAGTGATTGAAGCGATAACGCAGCGAATCTCCGATACCTTGCTCATGGATGGTGCTGTCGCGCGGTTTGAAGACGCCGCCGGGTAGCGGATCCTCTGCAGTCACCGCATAGTAGTAGTCTTTGACGAACACGATATTGGATAACCGCTCGCCGAAGAGATTTGCTTCGTACTCCACGCCGCTGACGAAAGTGAACAAGTTGCGCTTGGCAGTCAGCGGGTCGCGCGCATTCGGATCGGCTTGAACGCGATCGTCGCCAGTTCTCGTCGTGTACGTGGGTGAAACCGAGGCGCGGAGGATATGCTGCGGCGTGATGCGCCAAGTCGCGGTGGCGCGCCCATAGCCACTATTTTGCCATTCGGTTTGGTCGGTCGCGTCCGAACTGATCTCGCCCGGAACGCGCCGTTCACGGATGCGTCGACCGTACCAGTCGTAGACCCACATCGACGTATCTACGAAATCGATCGCGCGGTGTGAATAGTTGGCAACTAGCTCGAGACCTAGATTGGGCCGCAGCTCCACCTCGTACAGCGCGGTGGTTCCCACCACCGTCTCTCCATAGTGCACCTCGCCATAGGGCACGGTCATCACCAGATTGTTTTGAAGCTGCTTATCGTAGCCGGAGAGGAAGCCACGCAAAATCAGACGTTTTGCCCATGGCCGATCGACGATGCCGACCTCGATTGAACCGCCCGCAGCCTTGTACCCATCATGGAATCGCAGCACCGTGGCTGAACTCAGCCGCCCGCGCTCGTCCGGGACCTGCACGTCTACGGGATAGTTGTTTTTTGCTTGATCGATGAACGCCGCGCCGCCGACGAACAGCCCCGTTGTTTGGTCGCGGTAACGACCGTTCGCAGTGAAGCGATGAATGCCAAACGAACCGACCTGATAGCTCGCTGCGAGGTGATTTTGGTAACGCTGATCGCTGACGAGATTGATCGCTCCGCCGAGCGCATCCGCTCCGAAGCGCACCGGAACAACCCCGCGATACACCTCGACTCGATCGACGAGATTGACCGGAACGTTCTCGATGCCAAACGGATAGCCCGCCAGATCGAGCGGTATTCCGTCGAGAAATAGCCGAATTTGATCGTCGTACAAGCCGTTCATCGAAATGCGCGCATTGCTGCCGAGGCCGCCGTAACGCCGTACGGAAACACCTTGTGTGCGGGCCAGGACCTCGCCCATGTCAACGGTTTGTTGCTTCGCCTTCTTCAGATCGACGACCGTCACCGCCTCGGCTGACTGCTGAAGGCGTTCAGGCTCGCTGAGCTTGCCGCGTACCTGGACGTCCACTGCCGTCGGCGCAGTTGCCTCTCGAGCCGTCTCGGGCGCGAGCGTCGTTGTTGCAACTGCTGGCGCGACCGATGCGGCTCGCTCAGTCGGAGGCTCTGCGCTGGGCTCTGGCTCAGCAACCGGTGGCGGGGGCGGCAACTTGAACTCGTACACGAAGTGCAATCGCGCTTGGACCGGTTGCCCTCCGCGCAGCGCAGGCGCAAAGCGAAAGCGGCGCAAAGCCTCCTGAGCCGCTTCGTCGAAACCGTGCCCGGCGGGTTCAGTCACGATCGCTTCTGCAACCCGCCCCTGGACGTCAATCGTCAGACGTAGGCCAACGTTCGCCTCGAGCCCAGCGTTGCGCGCCTCTTCCGGATACTCAGCTTGCGCGCGTTCGAGCAGTTCTGGGGGACGAAGCTCAGCCGAAGTTCCGGAAGAAGTGCCTTGCGCGTGCGCCAACGATGCGCTGCCAACGAGCACTCCGCTCAGGACGCCCGTCAGCGAAAAAACCTCGGCGAGCCGCCGAGCTGACCAGTTCACAAAAACCTCGTTGAGTTGGATCGCCCGCAAATCCGGGGATTTGCCCTTGACAAATCGGCGGAACACATGACGAATACGCGAATGATTCGCGTCTTCATTTGCATGACGCCGGACCGATTGTCAAGCCCGAGCCTGGCACGCGAGCCGGTTTCGCCGCGTTCGTCGAATCTCGGTCTCGATTGAGCGATGACCCCGGGCACGACGCGTCGGTTGTTGGCGCTACATCGTTGGTGTGGCCTTCTGGTCAGCATCAACTTGGTGGTGCTGACTGTTACGGGCTTGATCTTGATCTTCCACGACGAGATCGATGAGGCGCTCGGCGTGATCCCGAGGCTAGCAACGGTTCCGAACACGTCAGCCTTGCTCGAGCGCTGGAGGTGGCGCAGACGGCGAACCCGCGCGCCAAACCGGTTTTCCTATTTCAAGATCAGGAGGAGCACCCAGGACTGCTATTCGTCGGCGTGTCCGAGGGGGCGCGGCGCCTCGACGCTGCCAAGCCGCTCGCCATCGATTTGCGCACCGCTAAATTGTTCGAGAAGTTGGATCTGGACGGTTCATTCACCGGCATCGTGCTCAAGCTGCACGCTGAGCTGTTTGCAGGCCCAATCGGCAGGATTCTTGTCGGTCTGATCGCGCTCGCCTTCCTCAGCTCTTTGGTGTCTGGCGTGATCCCAGTCACGCAGAGAGCCACGAGTTGCCAACGTATTTGCGAGCGCTGCTCCTGAGTGAGCCCCTGCACTTTGGCAATTACGGCGGGCTCGGTCTCAAGCTGGTCTGGACGCTCTTCGGTCTGGCCACGCTAGCTCTCTCCATCACTGGAGTGTGGAGCTTTTGGACTGGTCGCCGCGAGAACCGAGCATGAAAACGTACCTCCAACCCATCGTTCTGTGGCTGGTTGTCATCGCGGGGCTCGTCCTGGCTCTGCTGTGTAACGGCGTCCTCGAAAAGCTCGCCACAGCGGCCTGCGCTGTCCCGCTGCTCGTCGTCGCAATGCGCTTTCGCGCTCCGGCGCAGATCATCCAAGGGCAGAACGGCGCCGGCGCGGGGCACGACTAACCTTCGCTCAAGCGTGCCCGCTGCGCGAACCCGCGCGACGACAATCCTTGCAGCGGCCGCGGAGCTCATGCACGTGATTGTCCAATTCGAAATCGTAGCGTCGGGCAATCTCGCGTTGCAGTGCCTCGAGCGTTTCGGATTGGTATTCCACGACGCGACCGCAGCTGGTGCACACCAGGTGATCGTGGTGTTCGCGCTCGAACGCAGCCTCGTAACGCTGGCCATCCCCCTTCGACACGAGCGCTGGTTGAATGAGTCCAGCTTCTACGAGTAGAGGCAACGCTCGGTAAACAGTCGCCACGTGCGCGTCGTGTACGCCGCTCTTTTGGAGGACGTCGCGCAATTCATCGACGCTGAAGTGACCGTCGTAGCTCAACGCGGTGCGCGCGATGGACTCTCGCACCTTGGACATCTTGAGCGACCGTTCACGCAGCACACTGCGAAAGCGGTCGAGCGCACGCCCCATGACCTCTTCTTTGACGTTCGGTGTTCTGCGAGGAGAGCGCATCCGCGGATAGTTGCCTCCCGTCCGCGGTACGGTCAAGCGACGGCGCCAGGGCCTGCGCGCGCTCCGAACTTTCGGGCGCGCGCGGGTCACCGCTCTAGCTCGTACAAGCCATTGAAGTAGCCGACCATGGAGAAGCGCAGCTCCGCGGTGTTTGCCTCTGGATTGGTTTCGTAGACTTGGCTCGTCGATCCGTCATCACTTTCGCCGGTGTACAACCGTCCACCTAGAGCGCTGCCGCCAAAGCCGATCGTCGAGAACGGAATGCCTTCGACTTCGTGCGCGATTGGAGGATCGGCCAGTTCGACGCGCCACATCTTGTGGACGGGCAGGCTCCAGTATTGATAGTCGACCGCTTCAACGCCTTCGGGCAGCCGATCCGGGTAGAACATCTTGGAGAACCCGAAGCCACTGCCCTGACGCGCTGTCTGGAGCTCATCGCTCGAGTCCACGCCGCCCGTGAGCGATGGGATGGCGTAGTAGTAGTCTGGGTCAAAATTGGTCGCCCCCGGGGCAATCCGAAGTAGGCAGTTCTGCGGTGGGTTCTCACCGTTGGCGTTGGCGAACATTTGGATTGATGAATTTCGCCCGTCGCCCATGACGTACCCGTAGCCAGCAGCGTCGAAAATAATTTGGCCCCCGCTCGCACAGCGATCATCGGTCGCCGTCCACAACACCTTCTTGGCTTTTGGATCCAGAACGGTCAAAGAAACGCCCGGATAGATATGACCGGCGTCCCAGTTTGCCCAGCGTCCGGGAATATAAACTAGACCGTCGTGGACGATCGTCGTCCAAACTTCGAGCGAATAGTCAGAGCGCTCGAGCTCACTCAGGCTAACTTCCTTGGTCACCTCCATGGTGGTCGGGTTCCAAATCACCGCCACGGCGGGTGAAGAGAACACGGACACCGCGGTCTGTTCGTCGACGTAGGCATTGCCGTAGTCGATCTGCGGCGCTCCCAAACTGGCAAGCGACATCCGCCCCGTCTCTTCGATCTTGCCTGAATCGTCGACGGTGTAGCGCACCCAAGTGGGTTCCTCAGCCAAACCGACGAAAAAATTTTTGCCGCCTGCCATCAGCACACCGTTGCCGGGAAGCTCCAGCGCAGTGTCGTTGTTGAACGTTCCGTCGAGCGAATCGATGGTCTGTACGTAGGTCGTGCGATTGTCTTCAGGATCAATCACGACCGAACCGAGGACGTAACGTGAGCCGTGCGATTGGACTTCGCGATCACTTCCACAAGCGAGTAACGAAAGCGCGCCCGCGGTGACCAGGGCGAGACGGGACGTGAGGAATTTCAAGCTCAGCAACATGCCCGGCAACATACATCCCATTGATTCGCATTTTCAATGAAAATGAATATCATTATCATTTACACCAGTACCGAATTGCGGTAGCTGCCGCGAAGCGAGGCTCGCCTTCACGCGAGCGACGCGCCCCGACGAATCCGCTTCCATGAACAGACTTCGCATTTCCGCATCCCTGACCTTGCTCCTCCTGGCGCTGCCTGCATGTGGGAGCACTGACGAATCGAGCGCCGACGGCGAATGGGCTACAGGTCCCCTGTATGTCGGGACCACGCGCATGTTCAACGCGGATGGATCGCTCGGCTACATGTACCGACTGCATTCGCTAGGCGACGCGGAGGTGGTCGACCTGAAACAGGCGGTCGAGTTGGAGGAAGATGCTTGGGTCTTCGGCAACGCGGATCCCTATTTCTATACCGCCGCGATCTTCGCGCCGGAGATTACGCAGTGGTCGCTCGATGCCAGCGGCAACTTCGTCAAGAAGACGAAGCTGAACTTCTCGAACCAGGGTGTGGGTGGCACCTTCAGCGCCGCCTTTGCGACTCTCTATTCGAAACAGAAGTCGTACTTCGTCGACAACGAAAGTGGTCGATTGGTCGTTTGGAACCCGGAAAAAATGCTGTATCTCGACAGCATCCCGCTCGATTTGTCCTTGCCCGAGGGTTACGGTGACGCGGGCGACCTCACGCCAAGCGTCGAATTCACGACGACGAGCGACCGCGTGCTCATCACCGTAACCTGGGGCTCACAGTCGAGCGGTTGGACCGACACCGCGACGTTCAGCCGCCTGATCGTCGTCGATCCCAAGTCGGATACGATTGTTTCGACCGAGGATCATCAGGGCTGCGAATCGCTCTCACCAGCGGGCTCGGCCTCTGACGGTACCGCCTTCTTTTCGCCTTGGGACTTCAAAGCAGCAGTGCGCGGCGTATTTGGGGAGGGCTTCGGCGCCAGCTCGTGCGGGCTGCGCGTCGTGCCCGGAGGCGAAGAGTTCGACGAGAGCTATAACGTCGACTTGAGCGCGCTCGTCGATGGCAAACCCGCCGGAAGCGCGTTCCTCGAAGACGACCAACACCTCTTGCTGCACGTCTGGGACAACGGCCTGGTCGACGCAACACCCAAGGATTGGATCGACAACAAGCGCTGGGACGCAGGATACCTGTGGTACCGCTGGACGCTCGGAGCTCCCCAAGCGGAGCTAATTGCCGGTCAGATCCCGAGCGGCGAGGGTGGCACCTGGCAGAACATCGACAACCGGCGACTCAGTTACAGCGCCTCTCCGGACTTTTCCGAGACCACCTTCAATTGGCTGGAAAGTGACGGCACGCTGAGGACCGGGAGGACCGTTCCAGGCTACACAGTGGCGACAATCCGCGCTCGCTGAGCGGCGCGCTCCGTGTCGAGCGACGCATCCGCCGGGCAGTAGAATGCCACCCCGCGCGGACGGCCTTACGCGCATCGACGCGTGTCCCGCGAGCGACCGACTCGTGTGAGCCAATACAGCGCGCGAGGGGCGTAGCTGAGGGTCATGGCCACGCCCAGCGCCGAAGCGCTCAAGGTCATCACCCAAACCAGGAAAGCCATCGAAGGGTGGTCAGCGCCGAGGCATGCCGCGAGCGAGGCGAGTAGCGCAATAGTTCCAAGCAGCCGAAGCCTGCCCGAGTTGGGTTCGCCGTTAGCTGAGTCCCCGCGAGCCTGTACCCAGTGTGGCTTCATGGCGACGGCGAACCAACCCATGCCCGAAAACGAGCACAGGAACGCCAGGGCAAGCAGAGCGTCAGCCATCCGCCGCATCCACAGCGAGGGTGTCCACGGAAAATCCATCCCTCTCTTCGGGCATGGGAGTGGCCTCTCGCGCACGAAGGTGTCTTGCTGCCGCGAGGGCAATGGCCGCTGTGGCGAGTAACGCGAGGTCTAAGCCCGCGACCGGATAATAGCCGCGCGCGAGCGTACGTCCGAGGTGATCACCAGTGGTCACCCAGTTGAGCAGCACAGCTATGACCGCGAGCCCCGCGATCGCGTGGCATTGCTCACGCCATGCCGGCGAGATCCGCGCCTGTAGGACGGGAGCTGAGCGGATCACGGCGTGCACCAAGCTCATCGACCAGCACGCCCAGAAAGCTCCCCTTTCCCAAGTGGCTCGCTGATCGAGCCCTTCAGGTAGCAGGCGATTGGCGACCAAGATTCCAAGAGTAGCGATCACGGTGCCTGTAACGGTCGCGACCGCCAAAGCGTCGACCCAGCGGGCGCCATGAACTCCTTCCGCGGCGTGCCGGCGCTTGCGCTTGCCGACGAAAAATACGAGGCCCGTCGCAATGCAAATGCAGCCCGAGAACCCGCCAAAGACGTACAGCCAGCGGAGTAACCAGTGCTGAAAGTGCTGCAGGTGAAGCCCGGTCAAGAACTCCGAGATGCCTGAGACCGCGCTCGGCGGCGGCTCTTCGTAGATCACGCGACCGGTGGCTGCTTCGAAATGAACGGCCTGCCCGACGAGTGTGACGCGATCACTTCCAGCACGGAAGATGCTCACATAGCCGCTCTTATCCCCCACGTGTGTCACTTGCAAAAAGCCTACCTCGCCTGGCATCCCCCGCTTTGCCCAACGCCGCTTGGCCTCGACGACCATCGCGTCGACCGAGGAGAGTGGCGCGGCGACGCCTGATGGCTGGTGTGGCAGTCCTCTCGCCTGAGCTTCGATTTGCTCGTGCTTCTCGGCGAGCGGCTTGAGCAAGGTCTGCGAAACCGGGAAGTAGATGCCCGCGAAAATCACGAGCCCGGTCAATGGGAACATGATGTGAAAAGGTAGAGCGACGACTCCGGTGAGGTTGTGGAGATCGAGCTTGCTGCGCTGCGTGTGCTTGTGCGCTCGGAACGTGAAAAACTCCCGGAAGAGCTTCTTGTGAATGACGACACCGCTGAGCAGCAGCACCAACATGACCAACGCCGCAACGCCCACCAGCCAGTAGCCGAGGTCGTGCCACTGCACGTGGAGCGAGATGTGCATCGGGTAAAAGAAGGCGCTGCCGATCGCCAGCCGGTCGTTCTGCAGCAGCTTGCCGCTGCGCGGATCGATCGTGACGTGGCCATGCACGTGGTCGTCTGGATCGCTAGGATTCGGCACTGCGTACTCGGCGTAAAGGGTCAGCACCGGGTCGCGATGGGTGGTGTAGGCGCTCCAGTTCATCAAGCGCAGCTTCTCGGGCAGTGTGCCGACTCGCTCTCGAGCCTGGGCAAGCTCGTTGGGGTCCGGCTGGATGCTTTCGAAGATGGGACGCAGTCGGGCATCAAAGGACGGCATCGGCTGATGCTCGAAGCGAGTTTCAGGGATTGCCCAGCGATCGATCTCGCGATCGAACACCGAGAGCGAGCCGAAAAAGAAGATCACCACCAGCAGGAAGCCGAGCACCAGACCGAACCAGGTGTGCACCCAGGTCATCGCGCTGCGGAATGAGCTAAACATCACTCCTCTTTCCGATCATCCGAGCTTGCCAGCGAGCAACCAACCCGAAAGCGTCATGAGCGCGCCGCCGAAGGCGAAGCAGAGCCAGACACGAAGCGCGCTCTTCGCTGAGAACGCCCAGCAGAAGCACGCGACGAACAACAGAAACGCGAGCATATAGAGCAAGGTTTGAGAGTCGTCATACGGCATTCCGCCAGCGACGCCGAGCGTGATCCCGAATGTGACGAAACCCCAGACGAGCACGTAGCTGCCGAGCAAGCTCGCGGTCACCCGAGCGACGACTAGCGCTGTCTTCTTCATCATCACCTGCGTTCGTCGACGTAAGCGTGAGATTCTCACCGAGCAGAATCCCACCCGGCGCTCATAGAATCGCCCAAATGAACATGCAAGTCATTTTCAGATTCTGGGAGCGCATCTCTTGACCGAAAACCCATCCATTCTGAGTCGGCTATTGCAAACGCGACTCATTCGCATTATCAAATGCAAAATGAAGGCTCGAGCCGCTACCCGCCCGCTAGTTCACGGCGTTGTCGCCTGCGTCGTCCTAGGGACCCCAGCCTGCGCAGACGATGGCGAAACTGCGAGCGGCCACCAAACATCAGCGGTAGTGTACGCGACGATGACGAACGTGTACGTCGAAGAAGACCGCAACGTGTACGTTGCGCTGACCGATTCGATAGACCAACCCATCACGTTCGACCAAGCGTACGAGCTCAGCGGCGTCGGGAACATGGAGGCTATCGGCGGCAAGGTGTTCCTTTCCAGCGGTGACGCGCCGCTGATCACGAAATATGAGGTCTCGCCTCCGGCGGAGTGGAAGGAGTTGGGCAGCGTAAGCTTTGCCCACTTCCCCCTCGAGGACAACGCGAACTTTTTCTACCAATACTTGGTGGACGAGCATCACATGTACATGCCGTACGATGGCTACAAGCGCATCGTGTGGGATCCGACCAACCTCGAGATTCTCGAAACCAAGGAGGATTCTGTATTGGCGCCCACTATTGGTGCGCTACTGCTGACCCCAGGCGGGAATCGCTCGGGTATTCGTTACAAGGGGCCATCGATGCAGCCTTTCTTCTACCACGACGAAGATTGGCTCGAGTTCTCACCAAAGTCATACCTTGCCGTGTACGACGCCAAGACGCACGACGAGCTCAAAGTGATCGAAGCACCGTGCCGCGGTTTGGCGATCCCGTCGCAAGACGAACAGGGAAATACCTACTTCAGCAGCTACGACTACTCACCGCTCAATGCGCTCTACGGAGCGGGCCCTGCGCCATGCGCGGTTCGGATCACGCCCGACTTCGAACTGGACTCGACATTCACGACGGACTTTACGTCCTGGACTGGTGGGCGCTACGTATTGAACTTCCGATACGTCCGCGATGGCTGGGGTCTGGCCGACGTGCTCGACGCCGACAAAATCGACGCAGATTTCAGCGGGCCCGTTGACCCCAGCGTTCGTGACCAACTCTGGACGACCGCTCCGTGGCGGATTTGGCGCATCGATGTCGAGCATCGGCGCGCCGAGCCGTTCGAGGGCATTGATGTCGAAGGAGCTGGCTGGAGCGCCGTCCAGGTCGACGGTCGGTCGTTCCTATTC
>Ga0164241_10003048_pt1 | contig 17366 bp, 15 predicted proteins | sample OricomyardsoilBY_FD_108780 | JGI IMG/M metagenome (GOLD analysis project Ga0164241, IMG submission 108780) | Backyard soil microbial communities from Emeryville, California, USA - Original compost - Back yard soil (BY) | ecosystem: Environmental > Terrestrial > Soil > Unclassified | place: USA...
ACTCATCCCGTCCACGGCGGCATCCACGTCCGCCTCGTAGAAGTCGGCCACTTTGGCCGCCATTTGATCGAGTGAGCCCGATTCTTCACCGACGGCGATCATCTGGATGACCATGTTGGGGAACAGGCCTGTGCTCTCCATGGAGCGCTGCAGGCGCATGCCGGTGGATATCTCATCACGAATTCTCAGCGTCGCTTCTTCATAAACGATATTGCCTGTGGCGCCGGCGACGGAGGTCAGTGCCTCAACAAGGGGGACACCAGCGGCGAACATGGTGGAAAGCGTTCGTGCGTACCGAGCAATGGCGGCCTTGACCATTATGGGGCCGATGACAGGTGCTTTGAGCATCATGCGGTCGAGAAAGCGGCGCATGGGGCGCGAGCGCTTCTTGAAGTAGAAGAAAGCATACCCCGCGCTGCCGGCCACGATAGCGAGGATCCAGCCTTTGTCCTGTACGAAGCGGGACAGATTGATGACCATCTGCGTGAAAGCAGGCAGGTCCGCACCGAACCCCTTGAACAGGGTCTCGAACTGGGGAATCACGAAGATGAGCAGAATAATGGTGACGATCACCGCCACCGCCGGCGACGATCGCAAGAAGCCAGCCCTTCTCCTGAACAAACTTCGAAAGATCAATGACCATTTGAGTGAACGCTGGCAGATCAGCGCCAAATCCCTTGAACAACGATTCAAACTGCGGAATCACAAAGATCAGCAGGATGAGCGTAACGATCACGGCAACTGCCAGTACCGCCGTCGGATAGAAGAGTGCCTTCTTGATCTTCTTCTTCAGCGCTTCGGTCTTTTCCTTGTAAGTGGCGACTTTGTCCAGAAGCGTTTCCAGAGCGCCCGCGTGTTCGCCCGCTTCTACAAGATTCACGAAAAGATCATCAAAATAGAGCGGATGTTTGCCGAGTGATTCGTGAAGTGTCGTGCCCGACTCAACGTCTGCCTTGACGGCCAGTACAAGCTTCTGCATCGATGGCTTGTCGTGCCCGTTTCCGATGATGTCGAAACACTGCACCATGGGAATGCCGGCCTGAAGCATGGTCGCCAACTGTCGTGCGAACAGCGCGATGTCTTCCGCGGTGACCTTCCTGCCGCTCTTGAAGAGTTGCGATTCCTTGCGCACTCGTTTGGCAAGCACGCCTTGGCGTCGCAAGTCCGCCTTTACGGCGGCTTCCGAGACCGCGAGCATTTTGCCCTTGATCTTCTTGCCCCTCTTGTCGGTACCTTCCCAGACGTAAGGGAGCTGCTGTGTCGAGGCAACTTGCGCCATGTCAGTCTTCCTGAGCAATATCGATCAAGCGATGAACGTGGTTACTCAGTTGTGCACTGATTAACTTCGTCGAGACTCGTAATGCCGGCCATCACCTTGGAGAGTCCGGAGCGCCGCAAATCCCAGATGCCTTCTGCGGCCGACTGGTTTGCGATGTCGACGGCATTACCGTCCTGCAGGATGATGCGCTGGATTTCGTCGGACACAGGCATGACCTGATAGAGACCAGTACGCCCCTTGTAGCCGTCGGTGCATGAACTGCAGCCCACGGGTCGGTAGATCTTGATGCCGGCGGCAATGTCTTCCTCGGTGAACCCTTCCTTGAGGAAGGCATCGTGAGACATTTCGATCGGTTCCTTGCAGTTGTTGCAGAGTTTGCGTGCCAAGCGCTGCGCAATGATCAGTGAAACCGACGTCGCAATGGCGTAAGGCTTCACGCCCATGTCGACCAGGCGAGTCAGCGTCTTGGGCGCATCGTTGGTGTGCAGCGTCGAGAGAACCAGATGGCCCGTCTGCGCTGCCTTGATGGCGATCTCGGCGGTTTCCAGGTCGCGAATTTCGCCGACCATGATCACGTCCGGATCCTGACGCAAGAATGCGCGCAGGGCGCCAGCGAACGTAAGGCCGACTTTCGGATTTACGTTGACCTGATTGACGCCCGGAAGATTGATTTCGGCCGGATCTTCCGCGGTGGAGATGTTCGTGTCTTCCTTGTTGAGGATGTTCAGACCTGTGTAGAGAGAGACCGTTTTGCCGCTGCCCGTGGGTCCTGTCACCAGAATCATACCGTGCGGTTGAGCCAATGCTTTCATGTACAGATCCTTCTGCGCCGGCTCATAACCGAGCGCATCGATGCCCAGCATCGCGCTGGAAGGATCCAGAATACGCGCCACGATTTTCTCACCGAACAGCGTGGGGCAGGTGCTGACGCGGAAGTCAATGGCGCGGTTCTTGGAGATGCGCATCTTGATACGCCCATCCTGCGGCACGCGGCGCTCCGCGATGTCCAGACGCGACATGACCTTGATACGTGCGGCCAACTTGTACGCCAGCTGTACTGGCGGCGCCGCGAGTTCTTTCAGGTAACCATCGAGCCGCAGGCGGATGCGGTATGACTTCTCGTACGGTTCGAAATGAATGTCGGATGCACCCTTTTTGATGGCGTCCAGCAGCACCTTGTTGACGAACTTGACGATAGGGGCATCTTCGACGTCGTCGCGGCCGACCACCTCGCCATCGTGATCATCATCGCCACCGCTGATGTCCAGGTTCTCGAGATCCAGTCCACTTTCATCATCGGCCAGCGCCGACATCTGCGTGTCGGCTTGCTCGATTGCCTTGCTGGCAATCTTCTGCAACTTGTCCTCTTCGACGACGACAGCTTCGACCGACAGACCGGTCTGGAACTTGATCTCGTCGAGCGCGTGCAGATTGGTGGGATCTGAAACGGCGACAAACAGCCGTTTTCCGCGCTTTACCAGTGGCAGAACCCTATGCTTGGCGAGCAGCTTGTCGGAGACGAGCCTGACGACGTCGATGTCGGGCTGGAGGGATTCAAGGTCGAGCAGCGGAACGCCGAATTCCTGCGATGCGGCAATGGCGATCTCACGGGCGTCTGCCAAGCCCTTCGAAACGAGATGCGATACCAGAGTGCTGTTGGCTTCCTTGGCGGCGCCAACGGCTTCGATCATGACGCGTTCTTCCAGCAGTCCGTCCTGGATCAGGCGCAGGGGTAGCCCTTGGAGGGCCATGCGTTGAGTGCTGAGAGGAGTTGCGTCGGCCATTGTGTACGGATGTGGTGGTGCGCCAAGCTACTCTTACTCAAAGAGGGTCGTGCGCGCAAATTGTCAAATCGTCCGCCAATTCTTGCGCAGTTCGCAGCGCACAGACGCGATTCTCGTCACAGTCCAGGACCAAGGCCTCTTGTCGCGCCCCGTGCCGGGGCCAGAAAAGAAAACGCCCCTCATGAGAGGGGCGTTTTAATCACCAGGTCAACATTGATTCGCTATTTGCACTCGGTCGGCACGTAACGAGCGGGAACCGTTGCAGCTGTGGCGCTGACAGGCAAGTTGCGATTTGTCGCAGTTGCGTTGGTGGCAGACTGGCAAGCCCAGTCGATGTTGCCTTGGAGACCGCTGGCCAAGGCGTTGTTCGCGATGGATGGCGTCAGAATAAGGGTGTCGCCGTCGATCTGCGGCGTTGTCGCGGAATACGTGATGGTGATTTCACCGTTGGTGTCATCGATCGCGATCAGATTGACATACTTGGTCGGTTGAAAATTATTGTTCCATTCAGCTGCAGCCGCCGCGACTCCGGAGATGTCGTCCGACTGAAAGGCTTCAGAGACGGTGATCTTCGCAGACGCCGCCAAGTTCAATCCTTCCGTGACTTTGCTGCGTACGGTGTAGTCCTGGTACGCAGGAATGGCAATCGCCGCCAAAATGCCGATGATCGCGACCACGATCATCAATTCAATCAGGGTGAAACCCTTTTGCGCCTTCAACATGTTCGTAAACTCCTAAAGTTGTAAAACCATCTCTGCGGCAAGCGAGCCAGCGACCTCAGACTCAGCAAACCCTATGCCAACTGGCCGTCAGGTGGCGTAACTTACTGTTTGGCCGAGGCCGGTGCCGAGATCGGGTCGACGTTCTTGCTCGATGTGTTGGGTCGTCACCCGTCAACGACTGTCAGAAGCTGACCAGTATTGTCACCGCCCGACGTCAATTAGCGACGGAAGCTCCCTTGTCCAATTCGTAAAGCTTTGCATAGGGGCCGCTGAACGGCGCTGAAAGATCGACTTGGTCCAGCAGCTTGTAGTCGGGTGGCACGGAGGACGCGGGGCGCAGCAATAGATCATTCGCGAGCCTTGGTTCGCCGCTGTAGAAGAACAGATAGTTGAGCTTGCCGTTGTCGCGTTGACGCACTTCCAGTGCACGTACCAGGATGTACTTGACATTGACAGGTTCTTTGAGCAAGTCGGACGCGGGCAAGGAAAAGAGATGCTTTACCTCGGCAGTCTTCTCGAAATGCTGAGGTGTGAGCAGGAAGTTGTTCGAAATGACCGAGCAGTCGGTGTAGAAGCGAATGTAGTGACCTGCATTGTTATCTGCCAGCACGATTCCAGGAGAGCTAGCGCATCGATCGCGCAATTTCAGCAGCAGAGGCCGAATAGCCAAGAAGCTGTCGTCCCCAGCGGGCACCGTGGGTACCAATAGTTGATAACGCAACGACATCGAATACGACAATAATGCACCCAACGAGGCGCCAAGCAGCACTTTTCGGCGCAAATCGGGTCGTTTTTTGACGAAATTCTCGAGCTCGATCAGCCATGGCAGATACAGAGCAAAGTCGCCGAAATAGTGCAATCGAATCTGCATTGCAAGAAGAGCGAGGCCTGTGATGGAGGTGAGCCAAAAAATCAGGCGCGGCGATGAGCGCTCTCGCCAAGCTTCCAGAAGGCACAGTACAAACGTCGCGGGCGCGATGTAGATCAGGAAAGAGTAGATGCGAGCGACTGTGGCAGCACCTGATTCATGTGCCAGTGCCAACGGGGACTTCATTTCGCTGATCTGACTCAGAAATTCGTTTGCACCGGTCAGGAATGTTCCGGCGGGATTAAACTGGCCCAGAATTGGAATCACCAATCCGATTGCCACCAAGGCAATGATTGCCAGGTTTTTGCGGGTGAATGCCAATCGACTCAGCAGCACGGCCATGACCGCGGTGCACGCCGTCACGTAAAAGTGAAACCATGACAGCGTAGAAAATTCGAATCGACCTTCCCTGAACGACAGAGATGGAATTAGCACTGCTGTGATTGCGATTAGCAAGGCTGCTGCGAGTGCAGCCACAGTTGTTCGTGGCAGATGTCGATCCTGAAGCCAGAAGGCAAAGGACGTCAGTAGGACTGGTATCTGCAGTACAAATAGCCCGTTGTGAACCGCAGGTGCGACGCCCAGAACGATCCCCAATAGCAAAGCGCGGCCGCGAGAAGCGGGTTGATTGAGCCAGAACAATCCTGCAGCCAGTGATGCGAGCACGAATATCAATTCAGCGAAATGGTGGTCAATCTGTCCGACTCCGTGGAGCAACGGTGTTGTTGGCGATAAAGCCATGCACAAGCCGGACAGAATGAGCAGCCACGTGGATAGTCCAGCAGCCCTCCCGATCAGGAGAAGCAAGGCCATCGATACACCCACCGCTGCAACCGGTATCCATACGAGAATCGCTAACGGATCGTTGCTCAGTCCTACCTGCATGGCCACGCGTACGATTCGACCGAGGACGTAATCGTAGCCCCAGGGCCAGTTCAGTAGGCTGCCCTCGGGGGCGTGAATCTTGGTGTCGTATTCGTAGAAGGATGAAGGATCACTGGCTGTGTCAAGAATCCGCCGAGCGTGGTAGAACGAATCGTTCCCTTGAGGGATGTATTCGCCCTGGATATGCACCGTCGGAAGATTGACGCTGCAAACTGCAGCTGCGATTGCAGTCAGTGCGACCCAGATAACTGGCAACAGCCAGCGGTTGGTTTGAGGCATATGTTTGTGGGGCGTTGGAGCTTCTTTCCACATGTTATTGGGTGCGCGAAATGTCATCGCGACCCACACCTCATTTCTATACCAAATCCAGTGGCATGCCGACCATGACAAGCATGAATCATGCCGTAGTCGTATCCACACGGTCAGTTGAGCAGTTCAACCGCAAACGTCATCCCGAGAGGCGCTGCGCGTCGCGCAAGGCATCCTGCGACTCGCACAGGACTTCAGTCCTCAAAAGCTCGCCGCCGCCTGCGAGCGTGCGCTCATCCTCAAAGCCTGTAACTACCGCAGCGTGCGCGCTCTCATCGTCACGCCGCTCACCAAATCCGGCGACACGCGCCAGTTATCTCTCGTGCACGAGAACGTGCGCGGGCCTGAGTACTTCCATTAGAAGAACTTCCATGTTGATCGAACCGATGATCCACCAGCTGCATCAGCTGCGACTACGCGGCATGGCCGCAGGCCTCGAGCAACTGCTGGGCAGCGCACAGCGCCAGACGATGAGCTTCGAGGAACGCTTGAGCGTGATGATCCAGCACGAGATCACCGAGCGCGACTCGAAACGACTCGCCCAACGACTGCGCTGGGCCAAGCTGCCGCAACACGCCGCACTCGAGGACCTGGATACACGCGCTCCGCGCGGCATCGATCCCAAGCTCATCACGATGCTCGCGGCGCTCAGCTGGACCAGAACCAGCCACATCAGAACAAGTTAACGTCTCGTCATTGTGGTAATCATAAGCACCCAGTGAGTGTCCGAGTGACCTGATTGTTTGCGATCGAGGACTGCCAAGTCTTGGGCTGTGTCCGAGGTTCGCCGTATCTGAAAGAATGAATGGCCGGGGATGTCAGCGCATTGAAAAGAACGAGAGAATCTCTTCAACGACGTTGTCGATCTCGCTATTCGTCAGCCCCGCAAAAAGCGGCAATCTCAGCAGGCGATCACTTATGTATTCGGTCACGGGCAACATGCCTGGTTGGTACCCGAGTTGTTCGCCGACAGACGACGTGTGCAGTGGGACATAGTGGAAAACAGACAATATGCCTTCCCGCTTCAGATGGGTAATCAGTGCACTACGTGTCTCCAGATCATTCAGCACCATGTAGAACATGTGGAAGTTTGAGACACAGTGCGGAGGGATGCTAGGTAACCCCGCCAGCCCCTGATCGGCCAGTGGCTGCAAAGCGGTACGGTACGTATTGAAGACGCGCTTTCGTTCCTGAGTTATGAGGTCGACACCTTTGAGCTGAGCGAGCAGGATGGCGGCCAAAACGTCGGCAGGAACATACGACGAACCGGTGTCGACCCAGGTGTATTTGTCGACCTGTCCGCGGAAAAATTTCGCTCGATTAGTGCCTTTCTCCCTGATGATTTCGGCTCGCTCCGAGAATTCATCCTTGTTTACGAGCAAGGCGCCGCCTTCGCCGCAAGCAAAGTTCTTGCTCTCGTGAAAACTATATGTGCCGAGATCCCCGAGCGTGCCTAGATACTTCTGTTTATAGGTGGCATTGACGCCCTGTGCGGCATCTTCGATCACGAACAGTCCACGATCGCGGGCGACTCTAACGATTGTGTCCATTTCGCAGGCGACTCCTGCGTAGTGAACCGGAACGATTGCTTTGGTGCGCGGAGTTATTGCCTGTACCAGCAACGACTCATCCATATTGAGTGTGTCTCGGCGGATATCGACGAAAACGGGCTTTGCACCACGCAGTAGGAATGCATTCGCCGTCGAAACGAATGTGTACGACGGCATAATGACTTCGTCGCCCTCCTTCAACTCGCACAGCAGTGCCGTCATCTCGAGAGCTGCTGTGCATGATGTGGTGAGCAAGGCACGTTGCGCGCCGAACTTACTTTGCAGGACCTGCTGACATTCCTTGGTGAACGGCCCATCGCCGCCGATGTCTCCGGAGGCAAGAGCGCGGGCCACGTTGTTCAGTTCCGCGCCTGTAAAGAACGGTCTGTTGAATGGAATTCGATAGCCCATGTCAGCATCGCCTGCACCACACGCCGCCGCACGGAGCGGCAAGGATTATGTCCAGCGGCACCATACCCGGGTCAAGAGCCGCCAAGTGTGCGCTGGTTTGCAGTTGCCCAGAATCGTCAGGGTTCGCGAGCATTCGCCGTGGCGTATATGGCCTTGTAGTCGCCGCAAGCCCTCCGACGGAGCAGGCGCAGAAGGGCATCACCTGTGTAGAAGCCGATATCCGTCAACAGTTTCGGCAGCGGAAAGTACGCGAGCGCTAGGCGCGCAGGCCAGAAATGCAAATGGGTGGTGTCGTGTATCGCGAATCCGGCGTCTCGAAGAATGCCAGAGAAATCGTCGATTCCGAGTTTCAGAACTCTGTGGAGAAATCCGCTATGAACCGGCTCCATCATGAGCATGCGTCCGCCGGGCACAAGCGCGCGGCGCAGCCGCAGGGCGATGTCGAGCAACTCGGTGGGGTTGCGGCAGGCGATCGTAACGACGCCCCAAACGATCACAATGTCGTATTCATTGCGAGCATCAAGATCGAACAGGGACTGAACTCGAAACTCCGGGTTGTTGCCCGGGCACATCTTCCGTGCTAGCTCGATCGACCGTGCGGAAAAATCAACGCCCACGACCGTAGCTCCGCGTTCGGCGTAGTACTTGGACAGGCGGCCAAGCCCGCAGCCGGCATCGAGCACGCGCTTGTCCGATACGTCGCCGATGCATCGCTCCAGCCAAGCCACCCGCTCACGATCATAGTGGGCATTCAGATGATTGTTGGGCCACATGGATACCGAGGCATCGGAGAACTCGACCGCCTTCGAGTCCCAATATTCAGGTGTGCAGTAGCGGTCGACCCGATTCCTGCGGTTCTCGAGCATCGACCGCAGATCACGCACTTTCATGATCGCCGCTTCTCCAGATCGCTTAGTACGCGAGAGACACGTTGCACTTCGTCGAGACCGAGCTTCGAATAAAACGGTACGTCGAGCACGGAGTCCGCGACTCGCCAGGCGCGCTCGAAAGTTCTTGGGCATGCCAGAAACGTGAAGCTGAAGGCGAAATCGATGCCTCGGCGCGCAGCGCGTCGATAGTACTGGAGCTTGTCGCCCCTGACACAGATTGGAAAGCGCACGCAGGCCCATTGCGATTGCGAGTCTTCGGGTGGCAGCTTCAGTGAGGCGAGCGTCGCGAGCTCGCGCATGTAGGCGCGATACAGTTCGCGCCGCTTCGCGATCAGGGTGTCGATCTGCGTCACTTGAAGCGCCGCGATGAACGCTTGCCAATCGGCAAGCGCATGCCGATAGAATGCATTGAGCTTCGGATCGAGCTGCGGCGAATCCTGGGTGAAGCTGCCCCGAGATGCAAACATCAGCCAGTGAAATGCGCGGTACAGCAGGGGATGCTCGATCAAGACCAGTGCGGTGGCTTGTACCAGCAGCAGCCACTTGCGCGCATTGGGCAGAGGGGTTGTCGTTGCTTCGTGCTCCTTTACGATACGTGCAAACAGATGCGGGTCTTTCGCGATCACGAAGCCTCCCTTCATGGGCACGTTGACGAGCTTCGTTGAATCGAAGCTGAAGAATGCAGCATCTCCGAACGTGCCCGTCAGCCGACCGGCGGTTCGCGTGCCGAATGACGCCGCCGCATCTTCGATCACGACCGCGCGGCGCTCGCGGGCGAGCGCGACGATTGCTTCGATCGCGCATGGAATGCCGAATTGATGCGTGGCGAGGACGATCGAGTCCCCGTCGAGCTCACGAGCTAGCGCGCTCGTATCCATGTTGAACCCGTCGGCTTCGATGTCGATGTGCACAGGAAGCTTATCGGCCAACAGGATGGCTTCCACGACCGCCTTGCACGTGTACGACGGAACCAGCACGCGGCGTTGATCGAGCGCCTTGAGGATGAAGTGGAGCCCGCCGCGCCCGGACGGCGTCAGAAGAATGTTCTTCTCGCCCGTATAGTCGCTCAGGAGAGCCGCTAGCTGCTCCTTCTGGCGCCCATCCTCGCGAATGGCCCACGCGCGCCAGAGATCGCGCAGAGAATAGTTCGCCTTGGTGCGCGAGATCACGAAATCACCTCTCGTCCGCTCGGTTCGTACGGCGAGCCCCGAGCGCCGGAAGGGCGCTCGCAGCGAGCAGATGCAATGTGGCGATCACGAGCGTGAGTAGCCCGTAGCCGCGGAGGATTAGCGCGCCCGCCTGCGCGGCCAGCGGCTCGTGACCCACTGCGCCCAGGAACTGCGCGATGCCGATCTCCGAGATTCCCCATGCGCCGGGCACGAAGCTCAGGATGTTCGCAATCGTGATAAGGCTGACGAGCGTGATCGAGTCCCCTGCGTTGAGCTCGATCGAGAGGCTTGCAAGACAGACATGCCAGCCGACCGCGACGACGAGCCAAGAGGCGATCGTTAGGCTGACGGCTTTGACCAGCATGACGGAGTCGGTAGCGAGGCGCCCAAAGCCCGCAATGAAATCGGCAAACCGGTTCTGAAAACGCACGGTACGCGTGACGACGATGAGGCCGACGGCAATGACCCCGACTCCGGCGAGCAGTAGGGGTACGACCGACGTGGACCAGGCACGACCGCCCAGTCCGATGAGCGCCAGCGTGCACACGACCACGAGGTCCAGCAGGCGCTCAAGAGCGTAGGCGCTGTAGCCCGCGCTTCTGTCGAGTTTGCCACTGCGTATCAACCACTCGACTTTTCCTGCTTCTCCGGATTGAAGCGGCGTCACGATCGCAAAGCCCAAGGAAATAGCCGTGGAAAGATATAGCTCCTTGAAGGAAACTCGTACGCTCGCCACGCTGATCAGCAACAACCATCGAGTCGTCCTCAGCAGCCAATAAACGATGATTGTGGCGCCGCCAGCACCAAGGAACAGCAGTACGTCCATTTCCCCCAACACATCGACAAGCTCAGACCAGTGGAAGGTACGCAGAACGTAGCCGACGGCTATGATCAGAAGTGTGCCGCCGACCCATAGAGTCAGCGCACGTGGTCTGGAGCGGTTTGCGGAAACCTCGTTGTTAGATGGCGATTGCATTGATCGCCCTCACGTCGAGGCGCCTGCGCAGATCGCAAGCGTGCATGTCCAGGTCCTCGCGATCTGTCCCGCGCACCAGCGCTTCACCTACCCGATGGCGTCCATTGATGAACGACTCGATGGGTGCGCCGGGTTCGAGATCAAAGGAAATCGAGAGTACCCATGGCTCACGCTCCAGTGCTTGCCGTTCTTGTATGTTGTACGCGAGTTTTCCCGCGCTAGTTGCACCAAGGATCACGAGAGCGGTTGGTGCAAGCTGAATCGGGGCAGGTAAAGAGACGCCCTCGCCGCACGCGTACCGCACGGCGAACTCGACGAGGTCGAAACCGCCACTGGCAGCGTGCAGCAGCGTCGAGATCGAATTCCCGCCCAAGCGCGGTGTCATCTCAAGTACATAGACTTGATCTTCGGCGACGACGTAGTCGCAATCGAACGGTCCATCGGATACTCCTAGTAGCCCCCAGAGTTGGTTAAGGCGATCGAGGAGTTCAGCTTGGGTTCGAGTATCGAGCAAGGTTGGGACGTGATGCCCAGACGTGGCAGCGTAAGGGGGGGCTACCGTTTGACGATCGAGGAAGAATGCGTGAGTGATGCGGCCATGCTGCAGAATGCCTTCGCAGGTCCCTTGAAATCCATCGATGAATCGCTCAAGGACGCCTTGGCCGTCTGAGCTGCACGCAAGGGTTGTGGCGATGTGCGCTTCAATGTCTGCAATCGAGGTTACGATGAAGACGCCCTTCGCTCCGGATGACAGCGCGGGTTTCATGATCCACGTGCCGCCCTGAAGGGACTGCGTGGACGTTCCTGCGGAGATGCAGATTTCTCGGGTCTGCGGGGCAGGGATGCCATGTTGCGCGAGGAAGCTGCGAAAACGTCCCTTGTTACAGAGGATCAAAGAGCTCTCGTATGGCGGACCGCGGAGCCTCAGTTTCTCAGCGACGTAAGCAGCCGTCGGTACGGCAACATCCGTGCACGGAGCGACAATGCCGTCGATGTGCTCGCGCCGTGCAATGGAGAGCACACCTTCAAGATCTGTCGTGTCGGTGGCGTACGCTTGATCAGCGAGTGCATGCCCTGGGTTTGTCGGGACATTATCGGTAGTGATAACTCGATAGCCGAGCCGCTTCGCCGTTTGGATGGTCCGCAGCTGATAACGCGACGCTGCAAGGACGAGCAGCGTCCGGCTACTCATGCAACTCCTCGATCGTGTAGTTCACGCGCCGTCGCGTCAGCTGTTGATTGAAACGAGACAGATAGATTCCAAATATCAATAGACATGCGAGGATGAGTGCGTTGAAGAACGATACGATCACAATGGTGCTTGCCCATCCCGGTACTGAGATTCCCTGGACAATCGCCTGAAAGAGTACCGATGAGCCGAATACTATCGAGAACAGGAACGCGAGGGAGCACAGTCCAGCAACAAAATAGAGCGGATAGGAGGAGTAGCTCAGAATGAGGTTTGCGCTCAAACGCAGGCTTCGCTTGAGGTTGTAGTTCGATTGGCCGAACCTGCGGGGTTCATGTCGCACCAGGACATTGGTGTATTTCGAGGCGTGTGAGAAAACCATGCAGGTGATGTACGGGAACACGCCCCCCATTTCCACCGCGTGATCGACGACAATACGCCGGATGGCCCGGAAGCTCGTCAGTTGGAAATCAGATGGCAGGCCAAAGATCCGACGCTGCAATGAATCGATGAAACCGCCGCCTGCGTTGCGCAGACGACTGTGCTGCTTCGATCCGTATGAACCGATTGCAAGGTCGTAGCCCTGGTCGATACTCGCAATGAGGCTGAGCACTTCTTCGGGAGGATTCTGCAGGTCGTCGTCCATGGTCACCACGACGTCGCCCGTCACCAATGAGAAGCCGCAGAGGATGGCGTTGTGCTGACCGCTGTTCTTGAGTAGGCGTGCGATCTTCACGACTGAGCCGTGATCCTCCTTTGCATGCCTTAGCACCGTCCATACATTGTCGGGGCTGCAATCGTCGACCAGGATGATCTCGAACCGGCGTCCAGTCGGCGTGAGAGCCCCGACCAGACCATCGATGACCAAGCGCACGGACGCCGATGAGTTGTAGACAGGGATCACTACGCTAATCTTGCCCTGGCTAGCGCGGCGCTGAGTAGTGTCGGCAGACTCTCGTGTCGCTATGTTCATGGATTCGATCCTCCCGGAGACACGCCCCTGCGTTGTTGGTGTGGCGCCCGCGTTCATGCCGCCGTCGTATCATAGGCTCTCGGGGAGAAGCGACGCCGCACAAGCGGGTGCTTTGCTTTCCGGAGTGTGATCTCTTCGGCGATCTTTGCCGCGCACGCATGATCTATTAGGGTGTCTTGCTTCGCAAGCGACTGAGTATTCGTCACCAATGAACGTTCTTTCGAACAGCACCTCCGGGTCATCTGCTTCTGCGCGATCGACGCTCTCCGTCGATAATCCGCGACTCTTCGTCGCAGCCGTAGTGTTGTCGGTCGTGCCTCTCTGGTTTGGCCGCTATCTGCCTATGGTCGACTTGCCGGGTCACGCGGCCGTGATTGCGGCCCTCCAGGAAATCTTACGCGGCAACCTGACCTTCACCACGGCATTCGAGGCGCACTGGACATCGCCATACATGCTCGGCTATGCACTGCTTTACGCGGCGTCATCTGTGCTATCGCCGATGCTCGCGGCTAAAGTCGTGGTTTCCTCGGCAGTGGCTGCAACATCGTTGATGAGCGCAATTTTGTTGCGCGCGGCGGGGGCGGACGAACGGTGGAAGTGGCTCGCGATTCCTGCGAGCTATAGCTACGCGTTCTACTGGGGATTTGTTTCGTTCATCGTGGCCGTTCCAATAGCGCTGTTGTTGTTGGTTCTTACGATCCGTTTCGACGAGGCGGCAACCCTGAAGCGCAGTATGCTCATCGCTCTGACAACCATTGTCCTTTTCTACAGCCACATCATCGCAATGGGATTTGCCTGCCTGATTTCACTTTCCTATCTTGCGGCAAAAAACCACGGAACCTTGCGGCAGCTGGTGTTGCGCAGTCTGCCGTACGCGACGCCAATCCCGCTGATCGTGATCTGGTTCGCCTCCGATCAGATGGGTGCGGCCGACGCTCCCATCAGATTCGGATCATGGATTTCGCGCCTGACGCTACTGCTGGTGCAGCCCGCTGGGTTCGAGCGATTGTCATTGCTGGCGATCCCGATCACAGCGTCAATCTTGGTCTTGCCGCCGCTCGCGGGCTCGAGATTGACCAGATCACCGGCGCGTTGGCTCCCCGTCGGTCTTTGTCTCACGATTTTTCTGGCTGCGCCGTCCTATGCCTATCTCACGGGGTTTCTGTATGAGCGCATGGGAGTGTTTCTGGTTCCGCTGTACCTCTTGCTGTGGGATCCTCCCCCTGAACGTCGCGAAAATCTGGCTTGGCTGGCGATGCCGCTCGTCCTTGTGTGGCTCTTCGCAAATGTTTCCCGCTTCGCATCCTTTGCCCGCGAGACTCAGGATTTCGACGTCATCCTCAAGGCTGTTCCGCCGCACAAACGAGTAGGGGCTCTGATACTCAATCCGAATACCCCCTTGTTTGGTACTCCCGTCTATCTACACTTCACGTCCTGGTATCAGGCCACTCAACGGGGAATAGTCGATTTCAACTTCGCGGAGTTCCGTTCAGTGCTGCACTATCGGCAGGCCGACAGTCCAAGAATCACGGAGCAACTGAGCTGGTATCCACAGCTCTTCGACTGGAAATCTCACGGCGGAAAATCATATGACTACTTCGTCGTTAAGGGTGACATCAACGTAGATCTCGCGCCGAGGCTTTTCAGGGAACACATGGACTCCATTGAACTCGTCGCTCACAGCCGCTGGTGGTGGTTGTACCGAAACAAATCGAATTGATGCAGGTCATGCGTCCGTGCTCCGGACATCTTGCGCACGTAACAGCAGTTGTCGAATCACCACTATGGTTTGCAGGCAACCAAAATAAGATTCTTGCCAAACCATCGGCTCGTCACGAGATCGAAAACGCGGCTGACGGGGAAGCCGATACGGTCGTAAGCTTTTAACGCGCGAACATTGACGGCACCATCATTGCTGTCGAAAGCCTTGAACACCAAGGTGGCGAAGAAGCCCAGAGAATCGACATAGGCCAACTCACGCACGCGGAACCCTGCCTGGACTACGGGCGCCTCGAGCCTGGCTCGCGTATATCGCCTCACATGTCCGACCTTTGCATCCATGCTGCTATAGAGAACCGGAAAGGCCGGCACGTACACCAGTATGGTCCCGTTTCGAGCCAGCTTCGAGTGCAACTGGCGCAGCGTTCCAGTGTCGTCATCAATGTGCTCCAGCACGTTCAGCGTATATATGTAGTCAAAGGACTCATCCTGCATCGCATCGAGGTTCGCAGTAGTCGCGACCCCCCTTGCCGCAATTCGGTGGCGCAGCAACCCGTCCGGCTCAAGCGCGGTGACATCAAGGCCGGATTTCGACAGGGGAACAGCAAACTGACCACCGCCTGCACCGAAATCCAGAATGCGGTCTCCAGGTTTGGCATGAGATCGAACGGTGCGAAGCAGGTACTCGTTGTAGTTCCTGGCTTCACTCATGACTTCCAGGTTCTCGACGCCGCTGTATGGTTGTTGCTCCATCTTCAAACTTGGGATTGTGTGCGGCGACGGTAGAGCAGGAGATTTGAGGCGGCGAAATTGAATGCAAATCCGGCGACAGCGCCAATCCCCAGCGGAACCACTGGTATGTGCGCCAACGCCGGCAACGATGCCAGGCACACTCCAAATATCGCCAGGTTGATCGCCGCGCCGCAGATCTGAATCGCCACGTACGACAGTGCCTCGATGCCACGACATCCAAGTTCACGACCGGCGAATGTGTGTTTGCGATTAAGCAGCCAAGTCATCAGCACAGCGGTGAGAAATGAAGGAATCCGTGCATGCCATGGAAGCCAATGCGCGGCTTGTACCAGCGCAGTGAGGATAATGGCTTCGGTGATGAATCCAAGCGCGCCGATCATGGCGAAATTCCGCAGTGTTCGTATGGACGACTCGGCTTTATCCGGCGACGGAGGTTTTGCGCCCGCCATGAATCCGGACGGATTCCTCATGACAGTCGCCGGCGTTCCCTGAACGTTGGTCCCTGCAATCCCAGATAATGCAGCCGCTTCATCTCGCGACGCCCCAACGTCACCGTATCCAGGATCAGCCCGGCAACGAAGCTGATGAACGCGAGCACCATCAGTCCTGTTGCGAGAATGGCGGTCGGGAATCGCGGCACCAGGCCGGTTTCGAGAAATTCTGCGACCAATGGCCATCCCAGGGCCATCGCGACAATAAACAGGATGGCTGCGATGCAGGTAAAGAACTGCATGGGCCGTTCTTCCTTCACCAGCATGAATATCGTGTGCAGAATACGAAAACCATCGCGGAACGTATGCAGCTTGCTGTGCGAACCAGCTTGCCTGTCCCGATACGGAGTTGGCGTTTCGGACACGGGTAATCGCAGTTCCAGTGCGTGCACGGTCAGTTCCGTTTCGGTCTCAAAGCCACTGGCCAGCGCAGGGAAGGATTTCACGAACCGTCGTGACATCACTCGATAGCCGGACAACATGTCGCGAATTCTGTCGCCGAAAATCATCGCAACAGTTCGGGTCAGCAGACGATTGCCGAATACGTGTCCCGGCCGAAAGGCAGCTGAGGCAACGGGTACGCGGGCACCATTGACCATATCCAGAGATTCGAAGAGCAGTTTGTCCACCATGGCGCGTGCGCTCGAAGCGGCGTACGTCCCATCGCCATCCACAAGCACATAGACCTCCGCCTCGACGTCGGCGAACATCCGTCGGACGACATTTCCCTTTCCCTGAAACGTCTCCGTCCGCACGATCGCGCCCGCCTCGGTGGCGCGTGACTTCGTCTCGTCGGTGGAGTTGTTGTCGTATACGTAGATGCTGGCTTCGGGCAATGCCATCGCGAAGTCTCTGACAACAGTCGCGATGGCTCCACCTTCGTTGTAGCAGGGAATGAGAACCGCAACTCGCGGCTTCAGATAGCTGGCATCTGACAAGTGCTCCATTCCGTAAACCTCGCCTGGCAGAAGCGTATGTGTCGTAGTCTTTTGTGCAGGCTGTCGTGACTATTCGATGCCCAGTTTCTTGATCCGATACCGCAACGACCGGAACGTCATCCCCAGCAGCGCGGCCGCTTTCGTCTTGTTATAGCGCGTTTGCTCCAGCGCGCGAACAATCGCATCGCGCTCAATGTCTTCCAGCGCGTCTCCCAGTTTCTCGCCGGCTGGCACGCTGTTTTGAATGGCAACCTCCACTGTGGTGGTCTTGGGCCGCAACTGCAGATCTGCCGCATCGATTGTCCCACCGCTGCACAGCGTTGCTGCCCGCTCCAGAACGTTCTCGAGTTCACGAACGTTGCCGGGGAAGTGGTAGTCGGCGAGGACTTTCAGGGCATTGGAGGTGATCGACAATGCGCGATCGCCGTTCTGCTTGCCCAGTTTCACGATGATCGAATCG
>Ga0164241_10003049_pt1 | contig 17362 bp, 10 predicted proteins | sample OricomyardsoilBY_FD_108780 | JGI IMG/M metagenome (GOLD analysis project Ga0164241, IMG submission 108780) | Backyard soil microbial communities from Emeryville, California, USA - Original compost - Back yard soil (BY) | ecosystem: Environmental > Terrestrial > Soil > Unclassified | place: USA...
ACCAGCTAATACAGGTAATGCCATTAAAATAATAATACTTTGGAATAACATAGCCCATACGAATAATGGCATTTTATGTAATGACATACCTGGAGCTCGCATATTCAGAATTGTTGTTGTAATGTTAATTGCACCAAGCATTGAAGATAAACCAGATAAATGTACAGCGAAAATAGCTAAATCAACTGATCCACCTGAATGTGATTGGATACCTGATAATGGCATATATCTTTTTTTTTTTGTTTTAACAATTGAATTATTGTTAAAAGACTGTACTCTCATACAGGATTGGACTATACCTTCATTCTATAAAAATCGACTTGGTTTGTTATGTGCTAATTCAAAATTTTTATTTAATCGGATTGATCGAATATTCCGTATTTGATTTTGAATTTTAGCGAGGTATTCATATCGTTTAGGTCTTTCAAATTTTTCTCTTTTTCTAAAAGATCGTCTCCAAATTCGAAATTCTAATGCTTTCATACCTTTCATAGTACTAGTAAAATAATTAATAATATATGAAATTCTAGATGATTTAGATGTTTCAACAGCAAAATAAGTTTTATGTTTATTTAAAGGAATGTTTAGAATTTTACTAATTGCCATTAGTGCAATTAAATCTAATTTTTGAGTAATTACAAAATAATGTACATATCGATTTTCACCTTTTTTACCGATAAAAAAACTACCTTCAGCTTCAGTAAAACCAATTAACCATGGTTTAGACATAACTAGAGAAGCATCTTCTTTAGATGATACAATATTATTAATAATTGCCCATCTAGGAGAAATATAGTTATCTGGTATATTATTATTTTTAAGTCTTGTAAGTATTACATCTTTTTCTTTTCTATTTAAAATTTTATTAGATAAAATAAAAGCTGTTTTTTTAAAAAGGTCATAGCTATAATATTTACTAGTTAATAATGGATACTTATCGAAAATAGGAATTAAATACTTAATAATATGATCTACATTTCGCAATCGATATCTAGCAGTACTACCATTAGTAGGAACATAAACACTACCTACACCTATTATTTTTTTAATGTGATGTAATAAACGTAAATTATATGAACTTTGTCCTACTTTAAATTCTAAATTCCATTTTCCGTTACTTTGAGTAACTGTAAAACTACCGTCACCATCTACAACACCTACTAACCATTTTTCAAACCAGCCTTTGGCGCTCACAGATTTATGAAGTCCGGAGGCCGGGAGGTTTTTATCTTTTAAGAATGTCTCACGTGTAGTCTCTGATGAACTAAAATTATGAGATAATTTAATTCAAGCGGATTGTCCCCGTGTCACTACCATTTTTACTGCAATTAATATAATAATTATTGCTAGTAGGTAGCTCCGAATTGAGGAGTTTCCCGCATCGAGTGAGATTTTTTCATTATTAAATATTTTTAATAAATCGGACACCATACATTTTAATGTCCATCCTGTTCCAGCTCCTTGTTCTACAAAAAGAGAACCTAATAATAGAATTGTTGCTGGAATTAAAATCCAGAATGAAATATTATTTAATCGAGGGAAAGCCATATCAGGAGCTCCAATTAATACTGGTACCATATAATTACCAAATCCAGCCATTCTAGGAACAACAGCAAATAGTAACATAATTAAACCATGTGCAGTAATAATAACATTATACAGTTGGTGATTTCCAGCTAAAATTTGGTTACCGGGTGCTGATAATTCTAATCGAATTAATACAGATAATCCTGTACCTACTAATGCTATAAAAATAGCATACATTAAGTATAAGGTCCCAATATCTTTAGCATTTGTTGACAGAAGCCATCGTGTTAACATACTATAATTGATCTTTTTTTAATATTTTTATATATTCTTAATTGAATTTATTTTTAAATATTTGGTATTTTCCCATAATATTTTTATTATTTATACAATACTCATTTACTAAATATTTTTTATTTAAGTTTAAGCGTTGTTGTTACTTTTATCTGCGTAAGTGGACAAGTTTCTAAAGAAACTTCATAGAGATTCTTTATATTATTTGTTATAATTATAAGTTTTTATCTGCTGTGTCTAGTAATAACACCGGTCCATTTTTTATTTTAAAATCTGAAAGCACGAGTTCATAAAAAAAAAAAAAGGAAATAGTTATAAAGAAATATCTTGTCTAAAATTGTTTAGTTTTTTCTTCGCCTCCCTTAACTTAATTTCAAACTTTTTTCTTTTAATTTACTAATCTAAATAAGATAACAGATTAATATTTAATACTATATTATAAGTTAGAATTCTATAATATTTAACAAGCTGAACAAGCCGACGATCACTTATAAAAATTAAAGCTATTAATATTAGATTCTAAGACTTTTATTATATGTACTTCATATATAAGTGTTAAAGTATAATATTAAATGCCCCTAGTTAAATATTTTATAAATTCTTTATTTTTCGATTTAAATTATAAATTATAACTCTATAAACCGATATCTTAATCCTTTTACTTGTTAAAAAAAAAAATTTTTTTAGCTATCCTAACTAACTATTTGCCCAGAAGGAGACTTGAACTTCTTCAACCGAATCTTCAGTTCGGTGCTCTACCAGTTGAGCTATCTGAGCTATGATAATCTTTCTTTTAGTTATTAATAATATATGAGCTTTTTATAGCTGCGCGGAGCATATATTTAATTTATTCAACCCCCATAAAGATTATAAAAAATTTTTTAAGACACACTATTTCGATGAACCTGTTCATACTGTACTCATACGAATATTTTTATATTATATAAATTTGAATTGCAAATAGTATAAATTTTATTAATGTTATAGGATGTTTTTTTTTATCTTTTAAGTTATTTTATATAAATAAAGTATAAAAGGAATTGCTATAAATTTTATTTATAATTTACTAACAAAATATAACCTCTTTCCTAGTTATATTTATTCTTATTTAGTATTTCCTTTTTTTATTTATTCTTTTTTTACTTAATTGTTTTACTATAGCTGAAGAGTTGTTATAATTTTTAGTTAATTAATTTATTTATTAAAAGAACAATTAAGAGGTAACGAAATGAGGAAATTAAAATGAATATTTAAGAGTAATTGAGCACTACACGAAGATTTTCCGAAAAGGTTGTTAAAATTTTTAATTTTTAGATTTACATCCTCTTAGGGTTATAATTTTGAAATTTCGATTTGGGGTATTTTAAATAATTAGCTGCGCACGGAGCGTTCGTAGTAGCGCTGAGTTTCTATTTTAACTTATTGATATAATAATTTATACTACTTTTGGTTAATTTATCTACTTATTATACATTAGAAGTACATCATTCACAATATTGATTTGGATTACTTTAGAATTAGATAAAGAATGGGCCGAAATTAGTCGAATAAGAGAGGAGGTGTGAATTTTTTAAGGAATTTGTATCTTTATATAAACTTGTCGGTATATGTTTATATTTATAAATATATATATGACGCGGACGCGTATAAGTTCTACTTGATTCGTTGGTTTTTCAATTCTATTCTTATTTTTATACCAGCAGCTAATTAAAAATATAATAAACTCCCATAAAAACTATAAGTAATAGGAGTTTATTAATAGGAAGACAGGCGATAGTTCAATTGGTAGAATACATGCTTTGGGAGTGTGGGGTTACAGGTTCGATGCCTGTTCGCCTGATTTAGTTTAAAACAATAGTATAAAAAAGAAATAGATATATATAAATTATATTAATGTCCCTATAGCTTAATGGTAGAGCAGGATACTGTTAATATCAAGAAGAAAGTTCAATTCTTTCTAGGGACTATTTTTATTAGGACAAAATGTCAACTTAAGGCATAAAGATCTTTTGTTTATCTATTAGTTTTAAATCTATTGTCAAATTTAGATACTCTAAAAAGTAACTAATTAAAAAAATTTTTTTTTTAATTTAAATATGAATACATTTTTATTAGATTTATTAGGATTTGGAGTATTATTATCAGGTATTTTAGTTATTACATCGAAAAATCCAGTTATTTCAGTATTATTCTTAATTTCTGTTTTTGTTAATGCTGCAGGTTATTTATTATTATTAGGTGTAGGATTCGTAGGAATTTCTTATTTAATTGTATATGTAGGTGCTATTGCTATTTTATTCTTATTCGTTGTTATGATGTTAAATATTAATATTACTGAAATTGTTTCAGTTGGTCGAGAATATACTAAAAACTTACCTTTAGGATTAATTAGGTTCATTATTTTTTTATGAAATCTTATCATTAATTCCTACAACTTATAAAGAAGCTGGTGGATTACCTTTATCATTATTTCATTATATTAATGGATTAATTTTAGGTATTGATAGTTCATCTATTGGTTCATCTGTACATATGACTTTTTCTAATATTTCACCTGATCAAAGATTTTCACAATTCTTACAAATTGAAGCTATTGGACAAGGTTTATATACTTATGGTTCATTATGGTTATTATTAGCTAGCATTATTTTATTACTCGCTATGTTAGGACCAATTGTATTATGTTTACGATCTGTTAAAACAGTATAATTCTAAGGGCAATATAAAATTTTATTTTTGAGGTTTTTATTTCTTAAATGTATTTTTATAAAACATATATTAATAATAGATAAATAGATTATGTTAAAATAGGGTAATATTCTAAGTATATTTTGAGGAGTAGGTAATAAAGTTAGTCCTCGATTTCATGGGAGATTATAAAAATAATACACGATAAAAAACTTAATATATAATTTATATATATACCCCCTATCTTCTTTATTCTTTAGTTATATCAAACTCTATTATTTTTATATCCTCTTCGGAGCTATTTAAATAAAATAGAACATTTAAATAGCTCTCCTTTCTTTTAACCTCAAAAATATTCTGTTTTAACTTCTAGTATTTTTCTTTAGTTATTCAAATTTCTTCTGACCGACTCGCTGAAATTTTTATTTTTGATTCAATTGTATGTTTATATCCTAAAGAATTACTTGCTTTAGTTAAAATTCTATATTGTGGAGAATACGTATCAATATAATGTTGTTATAATTTTTAAATATCTTCTTCGCAGAGAATTTTCTACACCATATTTTTTAAATGCTTTAACTATATTTATATTTAGACGATTTTTTATATTCACAAGTTGATGATGTTTACAGAATCAAGTATATAGACATACAGCACTTCCTATATAATATTTATCATTAATATTATTAATAAAAACGTATACTCTAGATTTACCTATAGATTTTTATATCTATCCTATCTCGATCTTTAAAAATATTAATAGCTATTAATATTTAAAAAATATGATGATTTTTAAAACTAGAATAATTTAGGATAGGGGTATTAAACCCTGTCTATTTTAAATTTAGTTTTTTAATTCTAAATTATGAGTATAGTACTAAGAAAGATACCATTAGAGCGAATAGCCCTGTAGCTTCAGCTAGAGCGAATCCTAAAATAGCATATGTGAATAATTGACCTCGTAATGCAGGGTTTCGAGCTGTTCCTGCAATTAATGATGAGAATACTGAACCAATACCGATTCCGGCACCTGTAAGTCCAATAGCTGCTAATCCAGCTCCGATGTATTTTGCTGCTTGTAACATGTTAAAAATAATATCTAAATATTTTTTATATTAAAAATTAGAATAAGATTAAGATAATCTGCTACTTTTATAAATATAGTGGAATAATAATAAAATTTTTACCTTCCTTTTTCTTTCCCTTTAATGAACCTTTTAACAGCAATTACTCCTTCAATCAATTTTGCATTTATTGAATTTTTTAGCTGCGCGCTCGTAGGAGTTGCGGAGCTACATTTTTTACGATAATTCCTTCTTTGTATACTTTATAGAAAAATCTTCATAATGATTAAAATCAAGTACAAATTATATTTTCATATTCATATGTCTAAAATAACTCTGTGAAAAATTTATTTTATTTCTTCGTCTTGAAGGTTATAAGCATATCCAACATATTACCTAAATTATCAATAAGAATATAAATAACAGGTTGTGAGAGATAACTAACATATTGTTTTATTTGAACTAATTCCCGTTGTTAATTTAAAAGTCCAATAATCCCTATTTAGCCATCTTTTTATAATTCCTCTATGAGAATTAAATCTTTTTTATCCCCACAATATAAATCTATATATAATTTAAGATAATAACCACCTTAAAGTAATTATGATTTAAAGTCTTATATTTTTAATTGGCAGTTCTAATTTTCTCTAAACTTTTTCTAGATAATTCCAAAGAACAAGTTCACCTTCTAAACGAGCAATATTGTAGATTGAATGAATGTAAATATATAAAAGGAGTAATAATCTAAAAATTAATGGCCTTTTTATTTTCAATCGAATAAATGAGAGTGAAAATAAAAACCAAAAAATCTATGAGCAGTTGTTCTCGATTTCTTGGCGTCAAGGGTTATTGTAATATCCATTAAAAATTATTATTATTTATTTTTTATTTTGAGGAATTGATTTATTTGTATTCATAACACAATTTGATTTGTTTTTAATTTATTCATTTTTATTTTTGTTTAACCCTTTATTTTAAGAGTATTATTATAAAATATTTACTGTAGCTGAAAAAAGGATTTGAACCTTTGATATGCCGTTATGAGCGGCAAGTTTTACCAATTAAACTATTTCAGCTAATTTATTTAATCATATATATGTTATCACATAATATATATTCTATAGTGACTAATAAAATTTAGAAATAATAATTTTATTATGACTCTCTAGAATTTTTAAATGTCATATATAAAATATTATTTTAAAGATTATTTTTAAATAATATAATAATCTTTCTCTTATATATTTAGAATTTCTATAAATATGATATTTATACTACTTATTTTTATAATATTTATTTTAAATAATTTAATCACCAGAATATCTTGAATCTACTAATTATAATTAATTAAAGATTTAAAAAGTTATATCCCAAAATTATTAAAATAATATAGAAAACTTAAATATATATTAATAATAAAATATAAATGATTAAATCTCTAAATTAAATTTAGCTCCGAGTAAAAAAAGAAAACAAAATAAGAAATTCTAAAAACCAAAAAAGAAAAACGGAAAGAATGGGAATTGAACCCATAAGAACTTACGTTCATTCAGATAGCAACTGAAGCGCCTCACCTATAGCAAGTCTTTCCTATATATAATATTGTTATCTAAGGCCAAGATATTGGCAATACTCAATTTACACAAGATTGATTAATTTAATTAATTAATAAATGCCATAAAATAATATATTAAATATTAGGAGAATAACAGGGCTCGAACCTGTGACACACTGATTAAAAGTCAGCCACTCTACCGACTGAGTTATATTCTCTATTAATCTTAATGTCGAGTAAGTTCAAATTAATAATCAATTAACTGAACTAAACTGACTCGAACAGTTAATTTCCTCAACCAAAATGAGGCGAGTTGCCAATTACTCTATAGTTCATTAATGAGTTTAATAAAATTATTACCGAAAACTGGAATCGAACCAATGATTTAAATTTACAAGATTTATGTTATACCATTTAACTATTCCGGCTATTAACGCCAACCGGATTCGAACCGGTGTTGCTTAAGTGAAGGCTAAGCGAATTAACCTATTATTCGATGGCGTCTATAAATATTTTCAGAACTATTCTAATAATACTAATATGCGGTATAAGGATTCGAACCTTAATCTTCGGATCATGAGACCGAAATGTTAACCATTACAATATACCGCTTTTGTTAATTATTACAAGCAGAGAGACTCGAACTCTCACGTCTAATGACATCTTTTCTTAAGAAAGACATGGCTACCATTTCATCATGCTTGTTTATTAAAAATTCTTAATAACATTTTAAACATTCTTTTTTTATTTATTACTTTTAATATATTTAAATATAATAACCCGAGTATCAAATCATATTTATACTTATCGTACAAATAATACTAATGTAATATCTCTAATCCCATATTCATCTATTTTTGAAGGTTAAATCGTACGTAGTTGGTCAGTGAAATATAATGCACCTTTTCCTGTTTCAGATATAAACCCTATAAATAAACCCCAGAGAACTAGCTCTAGGTGTTATTATAAATATATAAAGCCCTACTATTCGAATAGCTTTTCCTACTCTATCTGTTATAATGGCTTTATTGGTTCCACCCGTAAATTTATATTTAAGTGTTATAATTAAATATTGTTCAAGTCTTCGGACTAATCTAAATTTAGTACTATAAAATAATAAGTGGATTAATAATAAATAATTTAATTTAAAAATATTCAATTCCATATTGTTTTATTGATTTATTTATTAATCCCTTATGTCGAATACGGATAGCTAAATTTACACTATTTTCAATATATACTTCTTTTGTAATATTACAGCTAAATATATATACACCATAAATAATATTAGCTCCGCGCGGAGCTTTTATTTTATCTTTTTCTTAAAAAATCCTAGAGGTTCAATACTCATTAATTTAGAGATCTTGTAATACTTAAATTAAAAGTATTTACGGTCAAAATAATTAATGTTACAGGTGTTTATTTGAAATAATGCGTTTAGCCATTAAATAAATATTATCAGTTTTTTGTCCGTTGTCTTTTTGATGTACTATTTTTAAATATTTTTGAGATGAATTTTTAAATTATTTAGCTCCGCGTGCGAGGTGTTGTAGTCGGAGCGCGAAGCTACAATTTTTCCTTTTTATCCTTATTTTCATTATTTAATAGCAACGCCTACGATACTTTCGTCTTTTTCGGAGTGGAAGCTTGAAATTATTTTTAAAGTTATAGGGGCTTGAATTGTTCGTTTATTAATAGCAGAACGTTGGTCAGTGAAATATAGTCTTCCTTTACCAATTTCGTAAACGAATCCTAATGTTAATACTACGAAGAAAATTGTTGCAATAACAAATCCATAAGTAGATACATTATATAATGTAACTGCAAGAGGATACAGGAGTAATACTTCTAAATCAAATACTAAGAATAAAATTCCTACTAAATAGTATTGAATAGAAAAAGGTGTACGTGTTTGACCGAAAATAGGTGAATACCCACATTCATAGGCAGTAGTTTTTTCAGAATCTGGCCGATGTGGTGCTAATAAAAGATTAAGAATTAATAAAATAGCTACTAAAATAGGTACAAAAATAAATGTAATTTTTAATGCAGTCATTTAAATATTAAATAATGTTAAAGCCAGTAGTGTAGTGCTGTTTATGAAAATTGTAGGATATAAAGCATATAATGCAATAACCATTGTTAATGTAGCAATAGCAAAACTATGTACATTCGTTAAAGAAAATTTAGATACTCGTGTTTCAATTTTATCATTTGATTCAAAATGAATTACTCGAATAATTTTTAAGTAGTAAGATGCACTAATAACTGATACTACAATAGCTACTAATGATAAGAAATATAATCCTCTATGTGTTGAAGCATAAAGTACTGCCTGTTTTCCAAAAAAACCAATTAATGGTGGAACTCCTGCTATTGAAAATAAACAAATTGTTAATGCTAAACCTAATAATGGATTTTGTCGGAATTGACCTTTAAGATCTCTAATAAATTCAATATCTGTAGAATTTTTTAATGAGTATGTATTAATAACATATCCAAAAGCTAAAATAATTAAAAATGCATTTAAATTAGTAATTGTATATTGTCTTAAATAAAATAAAAATGATTCAATTGATTCTTCACTATTAATACCTAAAGCTAATAATAAGAAACCTACATGAGAAATAGTACTATATGCAAATAATCGTTTAATTCGATATTGTGCTAAACCTACAACTGTACCAATAATTAATGATAATAAAGCTGATGTTAATAATAAATTTTTCCATACATCAAATCTAATACCATCTAAATTTAATAATAATGATCTACCATTATATCCTAAACCTCTTTGTAATTCTAATAAAAATACTAAAATAGAAATTTTAGGCATAATTGTTAACCATGTTGTTACAATTGTTGGTGTTCCATCATATACATCAGGAGCCCAATTATGGAATGGTGCAGCAGCAATTTTGAATAGGAAACCAATAATCATAATAGTTAAACCAATAATACATGGACCTAAACCTTCTCTTAAGTTATTAATACTATCTACAGATAATAATGTGAAAATTCTTTCAAAATTTGTTAATCCTGTATAAGCATAAATTAATGCTGAACCTAATAAAATTAAACCTGATGATAAACCACCTAATAAAAAATATTTTAGTCCTGCTGATGTTGCTGTTTCTGAATCTCGGTATAATGCTGCTATAATATATACAGCAAATGATTGTAATTCAATACTTAAATATATTGAAATTAAATCTGCACTAGATACTAAAAATGATGCACCACATCTTGTAAATAATACAATTAATGAATATTCAGGAATTATTGGTAATGTTGTTGATAATCTCATATTTTCTTTATTCCCTTCTACATTATTTTTAGTTAAATTATAATTAGATGGTGCCCATCTTGTTACAATTACTCTACCTGTTATAAAAATAAGTGTATCTCTACATTCTGATAAAGAAGTAATTTCAAATAATCCACTATAAATACCTACTCCGGATTGGATTGTATTAATATACGTACCATTATAAGCTCTAATTCTAGCATAAAGTAATACTAAAGAAGTTACTCGTGTTAATGATAAAGCACTTGTATGAATGGTTGGTAGCGCTACCGCAATTATTGTTGTAAAAAGTCTTAATGTAATCATTAATATTCCTCTCTATGGACAAATAAAATTTAGTTCTCGCGGTATATTTATAAAATCAGTAGCTCAAACTTTATTTAAAATCATTTTTATCTATTTTATATTATAAGACCGACAATATATCCCGAAAAACCTATTTCCTTGACGAGATAACATAATAACTTAAAAAAAGCAATTTAAAGAATAAGCTAAAATTTCTTTTCCCTTTCATTTCACCTTGTTATAAATTATTAGAATTATATATAATATTATATAGATAGAAGATTAAGTTTAAAATTTCATAATTTCCATACATATATTCTAGATATAATAGAAACATTATATAAAATATATACAATATCCTCTAAGCTCTTTTTTTTTTTCTTTAATTTCTTTCTTGAATAGAATATAACTGAGCTGAAAAGAGTAATTAAGACTAGTTTAGATACTGGAGAGATATATATATGTAATATGTTTAATTATCTCTTTATCTCTTCTTTGAATTATTTTAGTTTATATAATTACTTTATATAAAATTATTATCTAGAATTAATATTATTATAGACTATATACTATGATAATATATTGTTGTTTTATTTATAAATTAATATGTATTTTTATTTTATGTATAAATAAATAAGTATTTTTATTTAATTATTTTACGTTATATCTATTTATTTAATTCAATTACGTAGTTATATTTTTACGTGATTCTTACCGGAGCTTTATTATGGATAACCAGAATCGAACTGGTGTTTTCCGATTGGAAGTCGGGAGTAATAACCGCTATACGATATCCATTATTTTAGTACCCTATTGGGATCGAACCAATACCGACTGTTTCGAAGACAGCAACTCTACCATTAAGTTAAAGGTACCAATATACAAACGAAGGGACTTGAACCCACAAGCTTCTAATAAAGCACCTTGTCCTAAGCAAGGCCCGTCTACCAATTTCGGCACGTTTGCTCTCTTACTAATATTATAAAAAATCTTAATGTCTTTATTATTGTTAAGATTATAATTAATTTATACTTATTGTTTCATTTAATTAATTTATACTTATTGTTTCATTTAATTATCTTAAATTAATTAAGACCCTCTCTCTTACTTTAATTAATAGGGGATTTTTTCCTGTAATTGTAATTACTCTTGAGAATCTAACCATGTTAAGTATGCGTCTAATGATACTGCTTCAATAGCAATAGGCATGAATCCGTGATATACTCCACATAATTCAGAACATTGACCGTAAAATACTCCTTCTCGTTGAATAAATACAGATGTTTGGTTTAATCGACCAGGTGTACAATCAATTTTTAATCCTAATGCAGGAACAGCGAAATCATGAATAACATCAGCTCCTGTTACTACAAACCGAATATGTGTATCTACAGGTACAACAACTCGGTTATCTACATCTAATAATCGTAATTGTCCATCTTCTAAATCTGTATCTGGAATCATATATGAATCAAATTCAATACTTTCATTATCATCATTTACGAAATCTGAATATTCGTAAGACCAATACCATTGGTGACCAACTGCTTTAATTGTCATAGATGGTGAAATTACTTCATCCATTAAATAAAGTAATTTGAATGATGGGAAAGCAATTGCAATTAATACAAATGCAGGTGCTACTGTCCAAATAAGTTCAATTGTTGTACCATGGTTTAAATATTTGTATACAATAGGATTTTTATTATGACTGAAATTCACAATAATAGAACCAATTGCCCATGTTACACCAATGAAAATTACTACTAAGTAGAAGAAAATAGAGTTGTGTAATTCTGTAATACCTTCGTATGTAGGAGTTGCACCATCTTGGAAACCTAATTGCCAAGGTTCTGGAGCATCACATCGGATAGGGTTATTAATTAAAGATAATAAAGTAAACATTTTTATTTTTTAAAATTATTCCCTAAAAATTCTTAAATCTTTTTTATTTTTTAATTTTTTATTTAGAGGGATATTATGTGCATAATTAGTAATCTGCTTTCATTTGTAGTCTGGTTCAGATTATTAATAATATAAAGAAGTCGAACATTATATTACTTCTTTTATTAATCCGCCCATATTTAGCTAATTTTCCTTAACATTCTATAAATCCTTACTTTATATTACTATATACACCTACCAATTCTAGTCCTTTTTAGCTCTCAGAGTTAAAAATTTTTGATTTCTTTATACCCATAAATGATTAATGCATTATTTTATCAGTCATCTCGGAATAAATTATTTAAATAATCTGATAAGGGTTTTAATCTCTGTATTATATCAAAATTTAAAATTTAGGTCTCTTTTTTACATATTAAGCTCCGACTCCTCCGCCTCACGGAGGAGCTCATTTTATTCTATAACCCCCGGACCGACAGATTTCTTGGTTTTTTATTTTCACTCTCATTTATTCGATTGAAAATAAAAAAGACCATAAATTATTCGTCTGCAATAAAACCTTAAATCTGAAGACTATAAAAAATTTTTTATTCTTTCAAATTCATTTAATATTTTTTGTTTCATACCTTTCGTTTGAATATATAAATCTTGAAATAATTTATACCAATACAGACTTTTTATGGCCTGCGCAGGCGCAGAGCTTTAATATTATCTTGATCTTAAAAATATCTATGGATATTTGTAATCTTTGTCTTGATCTTTTTGTAATTACCAAATAAATTTAATATTTTCATTTTTGGAGGTTAAAATTCTTATTTCTAATATACTCTATAAATAATATCCCTCATTAGTTTTAAAGAAGGGGAAAAATTCGTCTTTAAATATTCTAAAACATAACCCGCATTAAATATAGATATAATAATATAAGTCAAAGGACTAAGTAAACTAGCCTTATAATTTATCGTTTTGAAAATCTTTATTTAGCTGCGGGCTTTGCCTTACGCAGCCCGATTTTCAATTTTTGGTTTCTGCGGAGGAGCAGCTGATAAATATTTACGAATGGTATATTTAGTATTATAATTTGTTATAAAAACTGACTTAAATAAAGTATAATTTTTATTTGTATCCGATTGTATTTTATTCTTAAAAGGTCCTTCTTTATAAAATTATTTCTTCATAAGATATTGTAGATCTATTCATTTTAAAAGTGAAGGAGAGATACCCCTAATTGGTAAGGGAGCTGGCTGTAAACTAGTCAGATTTTTATCTACTACAGGTTCGAGTCCTGTTCTCTTCAGGGTAAGACTAATTTAATGGTAAAATGCTTCATTGTGGTTGAAGTCACCTCAGTTCGATTCTGTGGTTTTACCCTCTTAACATACTTTAAGAAAAGTTAAATTTCGAGAAGTAAAAAATAAAAAATTTAAAAATTATAAAAATATAGGAAGATCTGAAATAAATATAAAAAATATAATATGACATGAGTTGTGGTAATGAGGAATAAGTAATATCTATATATATATTTGAAAATAAACGCCTATATTTTATTATAACTATTATTTTATTTGTTCTAAAATAAAAATTACATAAATATATAAAAGTTAGAAAAAATGAAAAAATAAAATTCTGAATAAATAATGTAAAATTTAAAGAGGAGAGAAATTTATATATTATAGAGTATATATATTAAAAATATATAGTGTAAGTAAATATATAAATAAATAAATAAGTAGTAGAAGTTATTAATTATAAACAAGAATCAGTCTAAAAAATTTTTTAAATTGCTGAAATAATTTAATAGAAAAAATTTTGTCATTCATAATGACAAATCAAAGGTTCAAATCCTTTTTTCAGCTGTAGTAAATATTTTATAATAATACTCTTATTATTATAAAATGTGATATAAATGGTTAAACAAAAATAAAAAAATTAAAAATAAAAATAAGAATAAAAATGAACAGATTAAAAACAAATTGTATTATGAATACAAATAAATCAATTATGTATAATTTTAGAAAAAAGGATATAACATTTTATAACAAATTAGAAAAAAATTATGAAGAAATTGTAAATGGATATTTTTCATCAATAAATAATGCATTATATAATGATCAAATTATTAGAGTAAGTAGAGATAAAATTGCTATTAAACTTCATTATCATACTTCTATAGATAAAAAAGTAGGTTTTAATGAAAATCAAATTAATAATTTAGGTATGTTATTAAGTAAATTAGCGAATAAATCAGTAGAATTAGAATTAACTAATATAAAATATCCATATATAGATAGAAAAATTTTATCAAAATATATTAGATTACAAACTAAAAAATGGAATTTTAATAAAATTAAAAAAAATCTTTTTAAATCAATTCCATTAGAAAATGATAATAAAAATAATTTAATAATTAGACATATTCTTGGTTTAAAAATAGAAATTTCTGGACGATTAATTAAAGAACGTACAATTCCACGAAAAACTGTATCAACAGCTCATATTGGAACATTTATTCAAAAAAGTAAAAGATATACAAGTGATAATGCTAGATATACATTTAAAAATTCTAAAGGTGCTTTAACAGTTAAAATTTGGATAAATCAATCCCTATTTCTTGATTTTTTATGGACTATTTTAGGATTTTTAATTTTATTTTCCTATATATTTTATTCTTTATTTATAAGTATCACATAATATGGACATTAAGGTGTAAGTAATCAAAGTGATTGTTAAGGATGCCTAGCAAACATTTATTTAAAGGGGGTATTAATACCAAATGTTACATAATTTAATAAAAATAGTAAAATTTTATCCTATTTAATAAAAACCTTTATTATTATTTATTAAATAAAATAAACTATGTGACGATCCTAAGGAAAACCATATAATATAAACGCAGTGAATTGAAACATCTTAGTAACTGTAGGAAAGGAAATCAACCGAGACTCCATTAGTAGTGGCGAGCGAAAATGGATTAGCCAATTTGAATTTATTTGTTTAAAATAGCTTGGAAAAGGTATCCCGTAGAAGGTAATAGTCCTGTATAAACAATAATTTTCAAACAACAATGTTAAGTGGAAGAGAATCTGCTTATAAAATTGGGGAACCATCCTCAAGGCTAAGTATAAATGTTTAGCGATAGTGTAATAGTAACGTGAGTGAAAGGTGAAAAGAATGTCGATGACAAGGTGAAATAGTTCCTGAATTAATTATCATATAAGCAATTAAAGCAATTCTATCCTTATAAAGATAAGAATGTTATAATGTACCTTTTGTATAATGGGTTAGCAAGTTGATGGTAGTAGCAAGGTTAATAACCCTAGCGAAAGCAACTAAATTTTTGTGGATTTATAGTTACTATCTTCAGACCCGAAACCCAGTGATCTATCCATGACCAGATTAATAATTAGATCGAATGGTTCAATGTTGCATTATTGTCCAATGAGTTGTGGATTGTCGGCGAAAGGCCAATCTGACTGGGCAATAGCTGGTACTCCTCGAAACATATTTAGGTATGACTTTCTTTTTAGATTTATGCGGGTACAGCACTGATTACTATACTTTTTTGGTTTAATTGGGGGGTTGTTAAGACTCTATCATTAGTAGTTAATCTCGGAACAACATAAATTGATTAAGAAATTTCAGACTACTCATGATAAGGTGGGTAGTCGAGACGGAAACAGCCGTGAACATAGAATAAGGTCCCAAAGTAATAATTAAGTGAAAATAAGGAAGTTGTGGTCCTAATACAGCTATAAAGTGAGCTTGGCAGTTGCTATCTTTTAATGAAAGTGTAACAACTTAGTAGTCTAATGGAACACAGCACCGAAAATTAACGGGTCTAGATTATTCACCGAAACTATGTCTTATTATTTTTATTTATAAAAGGCTTTTAGAAATTTTATATTTTAATTGTACTAATAATTATTAATAATTTTGGGTAGAGGAGCATTCAGTATTATAAAAAATAGTGTTTCATTATTGGACATTACTGAAGAGATTATGCTAACATGAGTAACGTAGAAAGAAGATATAATTCTTCTCGCCGAATGCGAAAGGGTTTCAAAGTAATGTTAAACAGCTTTGAGTTATAACGGTCTCTAAAATTTAAGATTAATTACCTTAAATTGATGAGTAAGTCATTTTATGATGAATATTTTAAATATTATGTAAATAATAGCCACTCCCTCCCGGGAGTATTAATTTATTCTCATTTTAGAAAGTCTAATTTATTTGGACCAAGAAAATAATATGATAAAATTTTTTACCGTACCTTAAACTGACACAAGTTCGTAGGTAGAGAATACTAAGGCGTAGAGATAATACTGTATAAGGAACTCGGCAAAATGCGTCCGTACGTTTAACAATAAGGACGACCTAATTTTTTAGGTGTCACAAAATCGTGAAGCACAACTGTTTACCAAAAACACAGGTATCTGCTATGTAGTATTACATTGTATAGGTGCTGAATCTTGTCCGATGTCTTGAGTATAAAATCGATAGAGAAAAATTACTTCTGTATTAATATTTGCATAGGAATATGTACACTCATTAATATTTTAGAATTCAGTTTTTAATATATAGGTAAAACTATATGAGGTTTTCTAGTAGTTGTTGATAGAAACTCTGATCAATGACAGACTTAACTATAAGGTTTTTAATAGTAGCGAAATTCCTTGGCCGTTAAATGCGGTCCTGCATGAATAGAGTAATGATGCTTCAGCTGTCTCATACAGTATCTCA
>Ga0164241_10003050_pt1 | contig 17358 bp, 15 predicted proteins | sample OricomyardsoilBY_FD_108780 | JGI IMG/M metagenome (GOLD analysis project Ga0164241, IMG submission 108780) | Backyard soil microbial communities from Emeryville, California, USA - Original compost - Back yard soil (BY) | ecosystem: Environmental > Terrestrial > Soil > Unclassified | place: USA...
AAGATGGATCAGGACACCTTTGAGGCGGCTGCCGCGCTCATTCTCGGCGACATCCGTGCAGTACAGACGACGAACGCGATTGACGCGCGCGACCGCTGGAAGGAGCTTGAGCTGCTCGCTGACGGCCAGCGCGTGCACCACTTCGCGGCAGCGACCCAGGCAGATCTACTGTCCATCGTCGCCCCGCTGCAGCATCTGCGTAGCATCCGCGGCGACGAAGACGCTTACCGCTTCGACCTGCTCATGACCCGGCTCGAGCTCGAGCTGGTGAAGGGCGGACCGAGTGCGCCCAAAGTCCAAGACTTGCGTGCGCGCGTCGAAGAAGCAGTCGAGCTTCTCGGCAAGAATCAGAACCCGGTGGGTTCTCGCTCGATGACAAGCGCGACCCTATCGGCAAGAACGACTTGCCGGACGCGCTCGAACGCTGGCGGAAGCGGAGCGCCAAGAAGGACACGGACCGCAAGGCGAAGCACTTCATGGTGCCGGTGAAGCAGATCGAGTCCAACGCCTTCGACCTGTCCATCAACCGATACAAGGAGACGGAGCACGAAGAGTTCACTTTCGACCCACCTCGGAAGATCATCGCGAAGCTACGTGTCCTCGAAACGGAGATCGCCAAGGACTTGACCGAGCTGGAGGGGATGCTGTGACGTCAGGCGCTCCTGCCGTTCCACTCGAAGCGCTGGTCGATCCTGCCCGCCCAATCACGTACGGCATCGTCGTTCCAGGACCGGACATCCCGGACGGTGTTCCCTATGTGCGGGTCGTAGACATGCAAGAGGGCACCGTTCGGCTCGAACAACTCCGCAGGACTACACCCGAGATCGCGCACTCATACCGTCGCTCGGCCTTAGCGGAAGGCGATCTGCTCGTTTCCATTCGAGGGCATGTCGGACGCACGGCATTCGTCCCGAAGGCCGCAGAGGGAGCTAACCTCACCCAGGACACCGCTCGCGTTGCCATTTTGCCAACCGTGGACCGACGATACGTACGTTGGTTCATTGAGTCGCCAGCGGCCCGGTGGTGGATGACACAGCACACTAAGGGCGTCGCAGTCACCGGCATCAACCTCGGCGATCTCCGAAAGCTGCCGGTCCCTCTCCCTCTCCTGGCCGACCAACGCCGCATCGCCGACATCCTCGACAAGGCCGACGCCATCCGCCGCAAGCGCAAGGAGGCCATCGCCCTCACCGAAGACCTGCTGCGCTCGGCATTCCTGGACATGTTCGGCGACCCCGTGACGAATCCAAAGGGGTGGCCGGTGAAGCCACTGGAAGACGTTTTGAATCACCTCGACGCGGGGTGGAGCGCGAACGGGGACGCCCGACCGCGAGCCGAGGACGAGTACGGCGTGCTCAAAATCAGCGCGGTGACTTCCGGCATTTTTCGTCCTGACGAGCACAAAGCCGTGTCGGCCAGCGCCATCGACCGCGAACTGGTTACGCCACGGCGCGGCGATCTTCTCTTCAGTCGAGCGAACACGCGAGAGCTCGTCGCGGCCACTTGCCTCGTCGAGCGAGACGAAGCGCGACTGTTTCTGCCCGACAAGCTCTGGCGCGTCGTACCACGTGCGGATTTTGCGACGGCTCCATATCTTCGCTTCCTGCTTGCGCATGATCGCTTTCGCTCTGAACTGACGAAGACGGCTACGGGGACAAGCGGTTCGATGCTCAACGTGTCCATGGAGAAGCTCCGAGGTCTGCGTGGTCCGTTCCCGCCGATCGGCCAACAAGAAAAGTTTGCGGCATTGGTGTGGCGGAGTCTGGATGCGAGGGCGAAACACGAATCAGCGCACGAGACGACGGAGACTCTTTTCAACTCCCTCGTCGCCCGTACCTTCTCGGGAGGGCTTTTCGCGTGAACTGGCGGTCCGTACATGGCGTCGTTGCGGAGCCGGCCGGAGCCCCAATCAAGGTAGCTCCGATGGCGGGTGCAGCTCGAATCCGCATCGACGCGCCTTTGCATCTGATCGAGTGGCCGTGGGCAACGGACGTCGCGGCCTCGCTGGTACCGCAGCACAGCGATTTGAATGGTTGCGGACGTCGATCTACAGTTTTCGAGGCCGTCCATGACGGATGAGAAACCTCGTCTTCGAACCGCCATCGTCTACGACTTCGATGGCACGCTGGCACCCGGCAATATCCAGGAGCACAGCCTGATTCCCGAACATCTCAAGACAACGAAGAAGGAGTTCTGGGATCAGGTCTACGCGGAGAAGACGGCGCATGATGCGGATGAAATTCTCGTCTATCTGCACCTCATGTTGCGCCAGGCCGAAAAATTGGGGGCGCCCCTTACCCGGGCGCTACTAGCTGACCACGGCGCGAAGACGCCGCTCTTTGCAGGCGTTCAAGAATGGTTCGATCGCATCGACCAGCACGCCGCGGAACGCGGCCTCGCTCTCGAGCACTACGTCGTCTCCTCAGGCAACGAGGAGATGATCCTCGGGACGTCGATCGCCTCGAAGTTCGAAAAGGTTTACGCTTCGCGCTACCGGTACGATGAGCAGGGGCGGGCGGAGTGGCCAGCAATCTCAATCAACTATACGAGCAAGACCCAGTACCTGTTCCGTATCAACAAGGGCGTGGACAACTCCTGGGAACATGAGCCCGTAAATCGATGGATCCCCCCGCGAGAAAGGCCCATCCCGTTCTCCCGCATCATCTACCTTGGAGATGGCGACACGGACATTCCGTCCATGAAGATGGTTCGCCATCAGCAAGGCCATTCGGTAGCAGTCTTCGACCCCGACCGGTGGGCTCGACGAGAACTGCAAGACAAGGTCTACAACCTGATCGCGGAGGACCGCGCTCACTTCGTCGTGCCTGCCGACTACACGGACGGCAGTCAGCTCGATATCACCATCAAGGGGATCCTGGGCAGAATCGCACGCGATGAGGCCGGGTACCGCGGAGCGCGCAAGTGAGCCCGGTCTTGCGTCCGAAGAAAACGCTCACCCGGAAGCGCGAGGCTGCGAAAGGGCGGCTTGCACAACGGCACCAACCGAAGAGTGGCGACTTACCCGCTCAGCTCGCTCTGCGGCCAGAGGGCTACGCCGAGTGGCTCACCGAAGTGAAGGCGCGCATTCACGCCGCCCAACAGCGAGCGATGCTGGCAGTGAACACGGAGATGCTCCGGCTCTACTGGAGCCTCGGCCAGGACATCCTTGGCCGGCAGAGGGAGCAGGGCTGGGGCGCGGGCATCGTCGATCAGGTCTCGGCCGACCTGCGCGCGGCATTCCCCGAGATGAAGGGCTTCTCTCGATCGAACCTCATGTACATGCGCGCTTTCGCCGAGGCCTGGCCGTCGCCGGAGTTTGTCCAACAACCTGTTGGACAATTACCCTGGGGCCACAATGTGCTGCTCCTGACGCGCCTCAAGAGCGGAACCGAGCGCCTCGCCTATGCACGCGCGGCGGTTAAACACGGCTGGTCACGTAACGTGCTCGATCACCACATCGATCTCCGCACGGTTGAACGAACGGGCAAAGCCATCACCAATTTCGAGCGCCAGCTGCCCAAGCCGCAGTCGGACCTCGCACGTGAGTCGCTGAAGGACCCTTACCGCTTCGACTTCCTGAGCCTTGGCGAGGAAGCGCACGAACGCGAGCTCGAGACCGCGCTGGTGAAGCACGTAACGCAGTTCTTGCTAGAGCTCGGCGCTGGATTCGCCTTCGTCGGCCGTCAGCGCCTGCTCGACGTCGGCGGCGACGAGTTCTTCATCGACCTGCTCTTCTACCACCTCAAGCTACGGCGCTACCTGGTTATCGAGCTCAAGGCCACGAAGTTCAAGCCGGACCATTTGGGCCAACTTGGCTTCTACTGCACGGCCATCGACGCGCAGGTAAAGGCACCCGATGACGCCCCAACCATCGGCCTTCTCTTGTGCAAGACCAAGAGCGAGCTCGTTGCCGAGTATGCGCTGCGAAGTTCCGCGAGCCCGATTGGTGTGGCGGAGTACCGCCTCGTCGAATCTCTCCCCAAGGACCTCGAAGCCGGCCTACCTAGTATCGCGCGTATCGAGCAGGAGCTGAGCAGACTGCCCGCACCGAGGCCATCGCCTCCTCCGGGAAAGACAGGAGCAAAGCAGCAGACCCCGAAGCGGCGAGGCCGCCGATGAAAGCCGGTGCGGTCGTGAAAATGGCACTCACAGCCTGCCCCAATGACGAGATCGTCTCCATGGCGTGGAGACAATTGCCCTGGTGCCAGCGGCGGTGCGTTTTATTGGAGGCCTCATGCTGACCGCTCTCGAGATCGAGAACTTCAAAGGCATCGCCGCCCGTCAGCGCGTGGAGCTGGCGCCGCTGACGCTGCTCTTCGGCGCCAACAGCGCCGGCAAGAGCAGCATCCTGCAAGCCCTCCTCTACCTGCACGAGCTCATCGAGCGCGGCTCGGCCGACGTCGACCGCACCGAGCTCGGCGGCAGCGTTCTGGAGCTCGGCGGCTTCGCGCGCCTTGTCCACAAGCACGAAACGGAACGCCCCATAGTGCTGCGCGCCGAGTTCGCGACTCCTGGAGGTCTCGAGCGCTTCGGGCGCGACCTCACCGACTTCCCGTTCCCCGATCTCGACGATGAAGTCGAGAGCGCCTGGCTCGAGCTCACCATTCAGCATCGCACGGCCGCCGCTTTCCACGGAGCAATGGTCGAACGCGCGGCAATTGGCGTGAATGGCCAGCTTGAACCGTTGGTTTGGTTGGAAGCACCCGGGTCCTTGCGCGAAGGAGACCCCATCTATGCGCGAATTAATCTCGGGCACCCTCTCGTTGCAAGAGCGGCCCCGTACGTCGCGGAGTCGTGGCTGGCGATCAGCGTCCCCGAACCAGAATGGCATCGGGGAGTTGACCCAAGCTTTCCGGAGCGAGGGGTGGTCATTGGTCTGGACGACCTTCTGGGCTTCACCGATGGTCGCGCGTTGCCCCTCGTCGCCCTGTCGCGCGGCCGACTCTCGGCTCTGCCGCATCCGAGCGAGCCGTTGCGCGTAGTCCCGTTCGGCGACGACACGCCTGAAGTCTCGGCCGCGCAGCAGCAGGTGCGTACCTTCCTCGAGATGATCGTCCTCGGCACGACGTCACAACTCGCGAGCTTCATGCGCGATGCCCAGTACATCGGGCCGCTGCGCACCATTCCCCCACGCGGTGCGCTGTACGAGCGCGCGGGTCGTATCACCAACTGGGCTGACGGCCTCGCCGCTTGGGAGCTCCTCGTTGCCGACCGGCTGACGCTCGTCGAACGCACGAACGACTGGCTCCGGAAGCTCGGCGCCGGCTGCCAGGTCGTCGTCCAGCAACTATTCGATGGAGGTGCCGACGCCGAGGAGCTGTCTGATGGTCACGTCGACAAAACGGTCCGCCGACTGCTTCTCGACACCGGGGCCGGCTCCTTCGTGGTGCCCTCCGAGGTTGGCGCCGGCATCTCGCAACTGGTCCCTGTGGTCGTTGCAGCCATCGAAGGGCGGGGCGGCCTCACGCTGGTCGAACAGCCCGAGATCCACGTGCACCCAGCCGTCCAAGTTGGGCTCGGGGACATACTCCTCGACGGCGCACGTCGCGAGGGGCAGCGCCGCATCACCCTCGTCGAAACCCACAGTGAACACCTCCTGCTCCGCGTGATGCGGCGAATGCGTGAGACGTACGAAGGTACGGTTCCGGAGGGCGTCCGGCCCGTAGCGCCGACGGACGTCTCCGTCGTTCTGGTCGAGAAGGACGGAGAGCGGAGCATCACCCGCAAGATGCCGCTCAATGAGCGCGGTGAGCTCGTGAAGGCGTGGCCGGGCGGCTTCTTCGAAGAAGGCCTACGGGAGGTGCTCTAATGGCCCTGCTCGCCGAGTACGCGCTCACGCCAGACGTCTTCGACAGCACTGCCTACAGCAGCGAAGAGGTTTGCGGCTTGCACCTCCAGGCCCTCAAGGATGTGCTGCTGCACGAGGGCCTTGTCCGGAACCTGCGAGGCGGTGAATGGGCAAAGACCTTCGATGACTCTTCACGGTCATGGCACCAGCGAGGCAAGGAGCTGATCAAGAAGCTGCGTACACAGCACAGGACCGTGCTCGCTGACGCGACACGACCTGCGCCACCCCAGACAGATGCCGAGTGGTGTCTCGCAGCGCTGGGCAGCCATGCGTCACGCCCCCTGGCCGGTGTAATCGCGGCGGATGCGACCGCGGTGCCGCATGCGGGCAACGTCACGGTCAGCTCGGTTAGTCGCCTGGCGGGTGCGCCGTGGTGGGCAGCGCGCAGTCCGTCGTTACGAGTGCCCCGTACGCTCAATGGCTACCAAGCTGCGCTCGCTTCGATACTGCGGCACGCGAACTCACTGATCTTCATCGACCCGTACATCGATCCCACTGACCACCACCAGTACAGTGACCTGATCAAGGTCCTGGCAAGCCTCCAGGCCCGCTCGGTGAAGCCCCTCATCGAGATCCATCGCGCGGCCTGGCGCCGGGAGGGAAGCGACAAGCGTCCTCAGGTGAAGGATGTGGTCGCTGCGCTGCAACCAACCATCCAAGTCGTGGCCAAGAGCGCAGGCCTCTCAGTGGAGGTGTTTCTCTGGGACGACATTCACGACCGATATCTAATCACGGACCTGATTGGGATCAGTCTCCCGTCCGGGTTCGGAACGACCAAGGCGCCCAAGGCACAGACCACCTGGACACGACTAGGCCGGGATGACCGCGACTCGGTGCAGCGCGAGTTCGACCCCGCGCATCGCCAGCCGCGCCATCGATTCACTGTGGGAGCCACCTGATGGCGATCGGGGGTTAATGGGCAACGCAGCGGGAACGCACTGCTGGGAGAGCGCATGACGGAATCAGCTCCGCGCGAGACGATCGACACGGACGATACATCCGGCAGCGGCTTATTCCTCAACGCTGCCATCCTCGACTTCGGCGATGCGAGCGTGGAGGTGGACGTAATCCCGCGATCAAACGACCTCAGAGAGCTGCGGCGAAAGCACCGCGTCACGCATGTCCTCCGCGCAGAGAGGGACCAGATCCTGGCCACTCCCATCGTCGTTGGAGTCCCGCGACTGAGCGATACGAGCAAGACGGTCTCGCTCCGCGAGAACCCGGACTTCGCATGCCACCTGTGGCGTGAGGCGCTGCTCCGCCAGATGGTCGCGCGTGACCGCCCGCTCGTGCGCGGCACTCCCGTCCAAGTGCTTTCTAAGGCGCTAGGCGATCAGCTTGGCCCCGGGACTGCGTGGGAGAACAGGAGCAGGCTTCCGGCGGTCCTGCGCGCCATCGACGCCCGCGTCGCCTTTGGCTTTGCCGCGCACGTCCTCCGTCCCCCTGCCGCTCCCGACCAGCTCCGCGCGGTTCCCGTCGTCGTTATCGAGGTCTCGGTCGTCGAGCGCATCACCGCTTCGGTCGCCGACCTTGTGTCGAACGGCATCGACCTTATCGGTGCTCTTGTCGGGAGACTCGAGTCCGTCCCGGACGAGCGTGTGCTGCCGGAGTTGAAGCTGCTGGGTGTGCTAAGGAGCCTAGTCGCAGGTGTCGCCGTGGTCGAACTGGACGACGGCAGCACCGAGAGGATCGACGCGGGCGAACTGCGCATCGAGGCTTCCCGTCGCAACGTGGAGCGGCTGCTCGAGCACGCGCTCGGCCGTGGACGTTGGCTGGGCGCGAAGAGCGACATGAAGAACCGAGCAGCCGCTGTCCACGAGGGATCCTCGTGGGTTAAGCGGTTGCAAGGTGCGCACGATCTCCTCCGCAAGGAGCCGCTCGAGATTGTTCCTGGCATACGCGTCACCGTGCGAGATCTGGTGAATCCCGCTCGGTGGCCGGACGGCAGCTCGACCGTCCGACGAGCCGAACCCGCCGTCTTCGTGTTCGACGGTGCGGGCCGCAAGACACACAGCTCATCGAGCCACGGCATCACGACGCACGGACCCTACAGCCGCTCCGCACCGATCCCACGTGCTCCGCGCGTGTGCCTCATCTGCCAAGCCTCGCAGCAAGGCGTCGCCGAGCAGATGATGTACAAATTCCTGCACGGAATTCCGGGCAGCGTTTTCGCTCGAGGCTTCCTGCGCACGTACGGCTTCGACCAGTGCCAGCCTGTGCCGTTCACAGCGCGTAACGGGACCGCCGCCGCCTACCACGAAGCTTCACAGCGCGCCCTGCAAGCTGCGCGCGAGAGCGGCAACAAGTGGGACCTTGCCTTCGTCCAGGTCGAAGACCGCACGCACCAAATGCGCGGAGACGACAACCCATACCTCGTTACGAAGGCCTTCTTCCTCACGCAGCAGATCCCAATCCAGCAGTTCCGTTTCGAGACCGCGCAGACGCCGAACCCGGGCCAGCTTGCGTACACGCTGAGCAACATGGGCCTTGCTACGTACGCCAAACTCGGAGGAATCCCGTGGGTTTTGCGCGCAGACCCGACGACGACCCACGAGCTAGTCATCGGCATCTCCAGCTCGCGGGTCCGACGGAGCCGCCTCTCCCAAGGTGAACGCCTCGTAGGATTCACGACCGTATTCAGCGGCGACGGCTCGTACTTCCTCCACACCGTTTCGAAGGCCGTTTCTTTCGACAACTACTCCAACGAGATGCTCGCGTCGTTGCGCACCTCACTCGAGCGCGTGCGCAAGGATCGCAACTGGCAGACTGGCGAGCGGGTCCGACTCATCTTTCACGCCTTCAAGCCGCTGCGCGAGGCCGAGGCCAACGCGGTAAAACGGCTGGCCGAGAAACTCTCCGAATTCCAGCTGGAGTTTGCCTTCCTCCACGTCGCCAGCGACACGAACCTCCAGCTGTTCAACCGCAACGCGCAGGGCGTTCCGATTGGCAGCAGCGGCAAGGTGAAGGGGATCTACGTGCCGGAACGTGGATTCATGGTGACGCTCTCCGATCGCGATATGCTCGTGGGCGCGACAGGGGCGAAGGAGCTGAAGCGCGCCACCGACGGGGCGCCCGTCCCTCTGCGACTGCACCTGCACCCCGCATCCACGTTCTGCGATCTGCGGTATCTCGGACAGCAGGTTATGCTATTCGCGAGCCACTCGTGGCGCGGCTTCCAGCCTGCGTCGATGCCGGTCACGGTCGGCTACTCGCAGCTCATCGCGCGTTACATGGGCAAACTCGGCACGACGAGTCGGTGGAATCCTGACGTCCTCTACGGACACATCGGCACGACGAGGTGGTTCCTGTGAGCGCGGTGGGGGACATGCTGCTCGGGGATGCAGAGGCCGTGTTGCGTCGCGAGGTAGAAAAGCTGCGAAATGGGTCGGCGCTTGATCGCCTCGTTGTCGGGTGGTTGTTGCCGGAACGTGGTGCGGAGGCCAAGCTCGTCGCGCAGGCAACGGTGGCCCGGTGGCACGAAATGAAGCAGGGCGGGGCCCCCCGCTCGTACCAAGCCGTGGCGGCGCTGGCGCTGGCGCGCGCGTTGAACGCGACCGACGTCGAGTGCACGATCGCGTTCAACGACGGGCTCGATTGGGCACTGGGGACGACCACGGAGGTCGACGGCATCGCTGTCGGCCTCGCGGCCGACTCGCCGGCGATCCTTGCGGTGGTGTCGGCTCTTCTTCACTCAACCGACTCGAACCGACAGCTCGCGATGCGTAACTGGCTCGCCTCGGTTCTCGACAAGTTCGAAAAGCACCTTGGTCGGTGGGAGCGCGCCCAGCTGCACGTCCCCGCCCAGCTCTTGAGCGAGCGGCACGTTCTCCCCTCGGAGCTGCTGGAGGCTTGCTGCGTCACGAGGGTGGCGGTTGCACTACCAACCGATGCCGTCACAGCGAGCGACGAACGGACGATCACGGCTGCCGTCCTCGAGTACCACACGCAAGTCGACCAGATCGGTGCGGCTTTCCTGTTGGCCGCGCTATCGCGAGTGAAAGCTAACGTGGTGCGAAGCATCCGCACCGACCAGATGACCATCGACGATGTGCTCGCGCTCCTGCGCAATGTTTCTCGCGCCCTCCGCGACTGGACATGGGAGGAGAAGTCACGAACGAAGACCGGCACACCGCGCCAGTGGCATGTCGACAACGAGTACCATGTGCAGGACCTTCTCTGGGTGGTGCTGGCGCCCCTCTTCAGCGACCTTGAGAGCGAACCTTACTCGAAGAAACTGGGGTTTATTCAGCCGCGCGCTGATCTCACGATCCCGTCGCTTAGGCTCATCATCGAAGCGAAGTTCGCGTACGCTGGTGACAGCCTAAAGAAGATTCAGAGGGAACTCTCCGAGGACGCGGCGGCCTATTTTCCACAGGGCGGTTCATTCGAGCGCATGATTGCGTTCGTGTGGGATGATGCTGCTCGGACCGAGGAGCACGCGACGCTGATCCAGGGGCTCGAGCAGTTGGAGCGCGTTGCCGGCGTGGTCGTCGTGAGCCGCCCCGCGAAGATGCGTCTCATCACGTCCAAGCCGATCACGAAGGGTAAGAAGTCGTGAGCGACGATCTCGACTTCGCCAGCGCCGCGCCCTGGTTTCCCCACACCAGAGGGCTGTGCATGGCCGCGGAGAGAGTACCCATGCACGTTCTCAGAGAAATCCTTCGGCAGAAGCTCCTGCTCGGGCGAAGCCACAACAGATCGCCGCGACACTGGGCATCAGCGCCTTGTAAGGTCGGCAGCGTCTGCACCGCTGCACGGTCACACTGCATCGACCGTCGGCAGTCGATGCGACGTCGGATGCCGAGCTTGAGGCGCGTCTGTATCCGAAGACGACGCCGGCGCGCGTTCGACCCGAGCCCGACTGCGCAGCGATCCATTTGGTGCTTCGGCGCCGTGCGGTGACGCTCGTGCTGCTGCACCTCGAATACGTCACCGAGCATCGGGATGGCCTGCGTTACGCAGCATTTTGTGAACGTTACCGCGAGCAACTGCAACGGCAATCGCCCGTGATGCGCCAAGTACACGTCGCGGGTGACAAGCTGTTCGTGGTTACTCCGTGATGAAGCCGCAGCTCGTTGAGCTGCTGATCGGCGAGGTCACCGAGTCGAGCTGTTCGTGGCCGTGCTCGGCGCGAGGAGCAACTACACCTGTCGGAGCGCGTTCACCGATGGCGAAAGCGGCAGTCCGACTTGCTCGCAGTCGAACCACCCCCACAGTGTGCGCGGATCGTTTGCGAACTTGCTGCCGACTATCTGTCGCTGACCAAAGCGGCATTGCGTGCCGTCACCACCGCCCCCTTCAGCCGTTTTCCAGACCCCAGCGGAAACTTCGGCGATGAAGATGCCAGTGTGACCGTCGACGCTCGTCTGCGAGCTCGCAATGTAGAAATAGTCACCCGGCCGTGGTGCTTCCGTAGTCGCATCTAGCCATGCCGGGTGTTTAAAGCTCACGTTTCCCATCGACCCGAACATCGCTGTGCTGACTACGTACGGCCCGGCAGGTGAAGCCCCGCACCATTGACGGATTGCCCGCACGAACAGTGCGCAACTCGTTCTTACCGTTGCCAGGGCATTGGCTTTCTCAACGGACTGCTCCTGATTGCAAGCGATGAAGTTTCGATAGAGCTCGGACTGTTGCTGGTGGCCAATTGGCCCCGATGCAAGGGCCTGCTCGCAGCAGCGAAGTATCCGTTCGCGGATACTCTCATTGGCCACGAGATCGAACGAAAACTGTGACGCGATGTAGGGCACCGGGCGCACCTCTAGCTATTCGGCTGCTGGCGCTTCTGGCGGTTTCACCAGTCGCAGGTCGGCCGTTCCATCACTTACCTGGTTACACGCGTCAGTCGCATGGACGCCAACCTGAACCTTGCCGCCAGCATCTGCCATGGACAGCAACGTGGCGATGGGTAGCACCGCCGACCACGTCGAGTAATTGAAACCGTCATTGGTGGCGATGACGCCTTGCACCACAATCTGCCGAATCGTGATGCGGCTATCGTGCCGAGCCGTTCCACGAATCGTGACGTCGTGATCGCTTGGCTGCTCTCCATCGCCCGCGGTCACCTCAATGGTCATTGCCGTGGCAGCAGCCCCCTTGCATGCGACCCTGGTTTCCAACTCGTTTTTCGGGTCGTCTGCATCGCCGCTGCAAGAGCACAGTGCGGCTAGAAAAAACGCCAAGTGCATGAGCCAACGTTTCACAGGACACCCCCGCTGCCCTTGCTGGCAATCTTGAAGAACTCGGGGCTGAAGTTGACCACCAGTCCGAAGCCAACACCCGTCGTGCTCTCGGTGCTCACGCCATCCGTGGTTGGCGAGCCGATGTGTTGGCTTGCAGATAGACGAGAGACTTTGCGAATGACGACGGCACCCGCTACCGAGAAGCTTGGGACGAACTCGAGCTCCGCACCGAAGTACATGGACCGCAGAAACGCCAGCTCGGCGTTTTCATCGGCCTTCACGCTCACGAGCCCTATGCCGAGATAAGGAGCGAAGCGCGGTCCCGCTGAGATCGCCGGGCGGGGGCCATCCAGGAGCAGGTAGTCGAAGAGGTAGGGCGCGGTCGCGAGCACGAGTTCAAAGTCTACCTTGTTCGCGCCGGTTGCAACGATTTCGGATTGCTGCGATCCATTGACGCGCCGCGCTTCGTAGCTGCGATCGACGGCCTTACCAAACACGGATGCGATACCCAGGCGCAGGGCGCCCGCGTGGGTCTCTTCGACAATGAGCTCGATGACCTGGCTGCGAACCGTTCCGTCCGCTGCAGTCTCGGTGACCGTGAGGTCGGCCGCGCCGGGCAGGCGTGGGCCAAACGGGCGTGTGGTGACTATCGCCGTGACGTCCGGCAGCATTGCCGCGTTGGCGTTTGCATCTGGTACGTTGCTGACGATTCTCGAAACGAAGAGCCCGCGCTCGCCGCCCAGCTGCGCGCCCACCGTCGACTTGGCGTCGTGGCGGACCATGACGAGTAAACCCGCGTTGGGACGCATAATCTGACGCTTGACGAAGCTGGCTGCAGAAGCGTCCGTTCCCACTGCCCTGAACGTGGTGCTGTTCTGTATCAGGTCGAGGCACACAACATACTTCGCTCCTGCCGGGTCGGCCTTGCAGAAGTCTTGGGATACCCCAGTCACTTTGGCTCCTGCAGGTGTCAGCTCGACCGCGCCTCGGGGCTGCTGCGGCGGCTGCTGGCCACCGGCTGCCTGCGGCGCACCGAGAGCATTCGGTGGTGGTAACGGCGCGCCGATGCTCGCGAGGAAGTAGCCGGCGGTGCCGCTCGCCTCGAAGTTGGCGTAGGCCATCGTTGAACCCTGCAACGCCTTGAGATCGAATACACGCTTTCCGCCGAGAGGCTCTTCCTTGAAGGGAACCCACTTCGACCCCACAAAGGCGACGATCAGAGCGTTTGGTGGTGCCCGTCCCGGGACCTCAAGGATGCCGTCTTTCGGCACGAGCTGCACGGCGGCAGCCGGCGTTGCGATCGGCGTCAACGTGATGGTGACTTCGTCGTTGACGAGATCCGCGGAGCTAGCCTTCAACACCACTGGTTTGGGGGTGCCCGTGTTCCAAAAGCCATCGCACCCGTGGCCCTTCCTCTCGATGTGCGTTTTCGAGAGTGTCATCTTGCAGTCGTTCTCGCCCTTCAACTCCAGGGGACCAGCTTTGCCAGGCTTCCAGACTGCCTTGGCCCCTAAGGTGATCTTCTTCTCAGCAAGATCGAATGCCGTGTAGTCCAGCTTGACGTCGTTGGGGGCAGCGACGGCTACTGCGGGAAGGCTGGTACAGACCATACCCGCGAGAAGAAATAGATGTGTCTTGTTCATGGTGTTGTCTCGAAAATGAGTGCAAATGCTGCTGGGACAAGCGATTCGAGCCCTTGTAGGCCCAAGACATAAGCAATGCGCGCGGTGACGCTGGACCCCAAGACTGCTCCGACCACGTCTCCTTGCTCGTCAACGACCAAGCTCCCAGAGTCACCCCCGACGCTGAAATCCGCCACGCCGTCGTTGTCGACAACCAACACCTCGGCATATGTGGCGCGCTGGTCGTCCGGCAGGCGAAGCTCGAGCGTTGTAACGGACGCTTGCTGGAAGAGGCCGCGCATGCGCCGCTTGCGCAAGCTGGAGTAGTGGAAGAGGGGCTCGCCTTGAGCGACTGCTTTCGTGCGCATTCGGAATGGTGGCGTATCGCCAACTGCGAGATGGAACGTGTTCGCGACGACGCTGACCTCGAACTCGGCTACGGCGAAGTCGAGCCCGAGGTTGTTGCCGATCCGTCCCCGCAGCAGTCGCCCGCGGTAGTTGACGCCAATGTCGTCTCGAACCTCGACCTCGACGGGGGGACCCGCGGCATCGAATGCAGTGGCGATCTTGCCGTTGACCAGGGGCAGCGTTCCGTGGCCCGAGAGCAGCGCGAATGTCTTGTTGCCCTCGGAGCCAATAGCCGTGATCGTGGAGCTGCGGCCGCCTTCGCCGAAGATCCTGTCCGCGTGGTCGAGAGCGTCCACGGTTGGGTGACCGACCTCGATCACGTCAATGTCATAGCCCTCGAGTTTCTTGGGCAGTCGCTCGCCCTCCGCGAGCTCGCCGTCGCCCCGCTTCCAGCGAACGTGGACGCTGATCGCCCGCGGCCGTTCCCAGGTGCGCCCCTTGCGGCCGGTCCCCCAAAATACGCCGACGACACCAGGGTATCGCGACAGCTTCTCGCTCAGCTCCCGCACCTTGGTTGGAACCGCAGCGTTCGTCGGAGAACTACCCAGCTTTGACGTCGCGGCGACCATCTGCGGCTTCTTCAGCGAGGTTCCTTTGCGAGCCTTAGAACGCGGCTTCTGATTCATCGGGCGCCGTCTCCCTGGGCACAGCACGTCAAGAGCATGTGGCCGCCTGTCAAACCACACTCGTTCAGACAAGCAAACAGGCAAGTCTAGACGTCAACAAATTGACTATTGGTAGTCGGTGGCGGTGTCGTGTCTCGAGTTCACGACGCTAGCAGCACGCTCGGGCGGCAGTTCGTTGTTCAGTACCAGGGCCCGCTGTCATTCGTTCGGGCATGCTCGATTGGGCTTGATTGTTGCGGGACCGTGATTGTGCGACCGTCCCATGTGGTGAGTGACGGCGGCTTGCGGCGAGGTCATGAACGCCGTTCAGCTCGGGCGCAGCTGGCCCTGGCAGAAAGGTGGCGCGATCCATCTCGGGCCCACCCCGCTCAAATTGCCCACGCGGCCGCACACGACGCGAACGGCCCAGGCCAATAGCGGCCCGAGCACGGAACCACGCACCCACCCCTCGCCTGCCTCACGGACGCTCCCCACTTGCTCGTCGATGCTCCCCACCTAACCTTGATCGCCCGCATCATACGAAAGACTAGCTTGGGCAACGGCAAAGCCGCATAGAACCACGCGGGCCAGCGGCTCTCGATATTCTCCCGATCATTGGCCGCCGCTTGGCAGTCAGACGCGCTCGCTCGTGACCGCAGGAAAAATAACCATGGAGATAGAACGTGGCAGCTACTAGCTCTCGCCCTTCGCGCTGGGAGAAAGTGAGCCAGGTCCATGGAGAACGTTGTCCCGTATTCCTCTCGAACAGCGGCTGGCGCACGTGCACGCGCGCGGCGAGCCTGGGCCATGAAAATGCTGGCCGAGTTTACCCAGCGGCCGCCGGCTTTTGATCCGATGGAATCCCCTTCCGACGAGAGCGTGACTCAGGAATGGCAGGAATCATCCGAGCCTGAGGGTTTTGGGCGAATCGCGAGGCTGACCTGGCAACTTCACAGCGACGCAGCACTGCTTATGGAGCGCACCGCCGACCTTCTTGTTGAAGCTGCAAGCGCCACAAAGCAGCCTGATCTCGTGAGCGCCGTTCGACTGCTTCCCTTGGACCGGACTCGACGTCGGCCTAGCATGTATCCGTGGAAGGTCGCGGTAAGCACGAACAGCCCCACCAAGGTCGCGGACATTCTGCGCAAGCATCAGGACTGGTTAGGCATCGGAGTGGATGTCGACGACGATGTCGACGTGCGTCTCCTTGGTCGTTGCATGGCCGGATACGGGGGGCTCGAGGGCCTGGTCGGAGGTCTAGTCCAGTCGTCGCAAGAGACCTATGCCCTCACGTGCAATCACGTAGTGGTGGATAGGTGCCAATCGGTCGCACGCCAGCTACCAGTGCCGTCCCCAGCAGTAACCGGGATCGTGAATAGCGCTCCGGATCTGGTGTTGCTCAACCCCGAAACGCCCTGTTTCCGAGCGCCCAGCGTTTCGTCGTCAGCAGTATTAGTGGCGCCCTCTGCCTCCGCAATTGAGGCGCTGATTGCTCGCCGCACTGCAGTCTGGCTCACTCATCCGGAGTGCCCTTCCGCCGCCGGCGTGGTGAAGGCAGCGGTCTCGTTGGTACGCATCGGTGAGGTGCTTCAGCGATTTCCACTTCTCGAAGTCATCCCACGCTTGAACGCTTACGTCTTCGGGCTCCTGAAGTACCCGTTCCATCGCACGTTCGCGAGGGAAGGTTACTCAGGCGCATGGGTCGCGGATACCGCGACCCAGACGTGGGTCGGTATGGTAGCCGGGGGCGACGACCGGGGCTCCACGTATCTCCTCGATGCTGCTGCGCTTGCAGACTATCTATCACTTCTTTGCGGATGGCCGAATCGAGCGCCGATCGTCACAGCGACATGGCCGGTCAAGAACTGGTAGGAGGGCAACGTGGAACAAGCCAAGGAGTTTTTTACTCTTCAAGCCCTGGCGAGTATTGGGGGCGCCAGCCTGGCCGTGCTGGTAGTGACGAATGCCGCGTATAAGCTCTTCGGCCTCAATCGGATGGCTGTTTCTTTTCTAGCATCTGTCCTCATCGTATTTGCGGCGGCGTACGAGAGTGGCGCGCTCTCGGGAATAGGGGGGGTCGTTCTGGCCGTGGTGAACTCATGCCTTCTCTTTTCGACGGCGACGGGGATGCAGGAAGTCACCGCCGGTGCCGTTCAGCCGCGTGAAGTCGCTCGCGCCAAGCCGTTCGGCGCGAAGGAAAGAAAGGTGCTGGAGTCCTGGGTCAAGTAGGCGCACTGCTAGAGCCCGCGCGCGTAGAACAGGTGCCGAGGGCCGGTAGCTCGGCCCCCATCTGCGGGCCGAGCACGGAACCACGCACCCAGTCCTCGCCAGCCTAACGGATGCTCCCCACTTCGTCCTCGATGCTCCCCACTTTGCTCCCCACTTCGGCGAAACGGTTGGAACGCCCGAGTAACGCCTCAGTTCATATTCCCGCCGTTTTCTCGCAGTTCGTAACGGTCCGGAACGGCTGGAAACGGTCCGGATTGTCTTGCCAAGGTGGACGTCGAGAGTTCGAATCTCTTCTCCCGCTCCAGAAATGCGAAACAGAATCAACCGGTTAGACCGAAAGGACTAACCGGTTTTTTCTTGGTGCTCCCCACTCTGGGGAGCGTACTCCCCACCGGCTTCAGCCTGCACGCCGCGACGCGCGCCGGAGCCTTCGACGAGCCCGGGCGCCAGGCACTCCTCAAGTA
>Ga0164241_10003051_pt1 | contig 17358 bp, 18 predicted proteins | sample OricomyardsoilBY_FD_108780 | JGI IMG/M metagenome (GOLD analysis project Ga0164241, IMG submission 108780) | Backyard soil microbial communities from Emeryville, California, USA - Original compost - Back yard soil (BY) | ecosystem: Environmental > Terrestrial > Soil > Unclassified | place: USA...
GTGCGCGATTTCAACTGCACGCGCGATTTCATCGAAGACCTGGACGGCGAACTGCAGATCATCGCGCGCGTACTGCTGGCCAGCGCCTCGGGCTTCCAGTACTCCTTCGAGGTACAACACGCCAGCGTGCTTCTCGCCAGTGGCCGCGTGGCGGCCATGGTCTACGACCTGCCGGCCGGAAGGGGCGGTAGCTAGGCCGCGGGACGGAACAGCAACGGGGCCGAGGCCGGCGGCGCAGCAAACTCGGCGAGTGCCTTCTCCAGTTCCACCGCATCGATCCCGGGCACGGCCTGGCGCGCCCGCACCAGGATCTCCGCCGCGAGTTCGTGCAGCAATGCGGTGTTGCGCCGGATGCGCGCCTGGAAACCGGCGTCGTCGAGCCGATCCCCGAGACTGCGGTTCAACTCCGCGAACCAGGGCAATGCCGCCTGGTCGAGCAGGCGCGCGGGATTCGGCGGTTTGTGTGCGCCGGCCCAGGCCCGCAGCAGCTCCTGTACGAGCAGGTTGATCGCCTGCGCGGCGCTCAACTCCTTCTTCAAACGCGACAGCGACACGATGTCCGTGAGCCGATGCTGGAAGAAGAACTGGCAGAGGATTCCCCAGTAATAGGCGTAGTCCCAGATCACCTTCGCCGGCATGGCCTCGGGGTCGCCGAACATCGCGTACTGGTCGCGGTACAGCGCCAGTGTGCTTTCGTAGAAGGAGAAGTAGATCTGCTCGAAGATGTGCGCGTGCATCTCGATGGAATCGCCGGCCCGCTCGCGCGCCACCAGCTCGGTGATGTACGTGTTCGAGATGGCGATGAAATCCGTGCCGGGCGAGTAGAAAGGATCGAGGAACAGCCCGGCCTCGCCGGTCAGCGCCCAGCGTTTGGCCGAGAACACGCGCTTGCAGCCGTAAGAGAAGTGGCGCAGTGCGATGAAGTCCTGCAGCCGGTCGCGTTCACGCTCTACGATGCCGGCCAGCTTCGGCTGGTGCGTGCGCAGCCACTCGAGCGAGCGCTCGAACGAGTTGTAGGTGCGCAGCGGATGCAGGGCCTCGTCCGCCACGATGCCGATCGAGTGCGAACCGCTGGACAGCGGAATCAGCCACACCCAGTAACCGGGCCCCACCAGGTGGTTGGTCGACAGCCAGCGCTCACGCGCGAAGCAGCGCGCATGCCAGTCCGCATCCGCCGACCAGTCGTCGATCTCCACCCGGGTAGATAGCCGGAACCACGCGGCATTGACGTGATGACCGTTGTCGACCTTGAGGTCGAGCTGCTGGCGCAGCAGGCCGGCCCGGCCGCTGGCGTCCACCAGCCAGTCCGCGGCCAGTTCGGTTTCCGCGCCCTGCGCTTCGAAGCGCACACGGTGCGTGCCGCTGTCGGCCAGCGCAATCTCGCGCACGGTCGCGCCGGTGATGAGCTCGATGCCCTGCTCACGCACGCGCTCGCACAGGAAGTTCTCCAGGATCCCGCGATCGATCTGGTATCCAGGTGTGTGCAGGTAGTTGCTGGCACCGAGCTCGGTGACCGCGTCGATGTCGTCGCGCCGGTCACTGAAGAAGAACCGGAAGCCGAACTTGCGCAGCTGGCGCTCGCGCAGGTGCGCATCGAGGCCGAGCACGGTGTCGAGATAATGCGCGCCGATCTCCACCGTGGACTCGCCCACCTTGTGGGCGGCTTCGGGCAGGGGCAGCACATTGCGTTCGAGAACCGTGATCGAAAGCGCCGGCAGCCGTGCGCGCAACTGCAACGCCAGCGTGAGTCCGGCCAGCCCGCCGCCGACGATGACGGCGTCGGCGCGCTTCACGCCGCCTCGACGTGCAACTCGAGGCCAAGCGTCGGCGTGGCCAGGCACAAGAGGTCATGCGTGCCGCCGAGCGCCAGCGCCTCGACCAACGGCAGGCAGCTCTCGGTGGAATTGCCGGCGACCAGCGCCGCGTTTTCCGGCCTGGCATGACTGGGCGTCAGCCCGTGGCCGGAGACCACATCGAGAACCAACTGCGCCAGCGCCTGCGGCCCGCGCTGCGGCGACACGATCAGCCCCACCGACAAGAGGCCCTTGCTGGCCGCCACCGGCGCCAGCGGTCCGCGGGCATCGATGTCGTACGCCACCAGCAACACGTTCTCATTGCCGGTCAGCGCCTGCACGCAGGTTTCCAGCAGGCCGGCACCGAAGGAAAAATCACCCGCCGACAATGACGTGTACGGCCGCGTGCACTCCGCGGCGATGGTCCAGTAGCCGGCGGCCGCGTTGTGCACCGAGTTGTGGAACTTGGTCGGCGACACCAGGGTCGGGGTCGACGCCATGGTCGCGCACATGTAATCGGTGATGGCGAGATCGCCGTGCATGGAACTGAACACGCAGGGCAGCGACGCCGGCGGTAGTTGGGCGTACTTGCAGGCCGACAGCGCCGCCTCCATGGCCACGGACACTGTATCCGGCGCGCGCCGGCGCTCGGTGGGCGGCAGTAGTTCGGGGGCTGGCCGGGGCGCCAGCTCCTGCGGCGCGGACTCGAGTCCGGCGAGGATCCGGCGCGCGCGTTCCCAGCCGGGCAGTCGTTGCGACCACAACGCCACGCCATTGACGTACAGCCGCGCGGGTGCGCGCATCAGACTCACGCGGCTTCGGCCGCGAACAGCAACACGCAGTTGCTGCCGCCGAATCCGAACGAATTGCTGAGCGCATGACGCACGCGGCCAGAGGCGTTCGCCAGCCGCACCTGCGGGCCACAGGCCGCATCGAGCTCGCGCGTGTTCAAGTTACCGGGCATCAGGCCCGACTCGAGGCTCAGCAAGGTGACGACGGCCTCGAGCGCGCCCGCGGCGCCGAGCGTGTGCCCGGTCCAGCCCTTGGTGGAGCTGGCGTGCGTATTCGCGGAGAACATCTCGGCAACGGCCTGCGCTTCGATCTCGTCGTTCTTCAGGCTGGCGGTGCCGTGCAGGTTGATGTAGTCGATCGCTCCCGCATCGAGCCCGCCGCGTCGCAGCGCGTCCTGCATGGCGATGCGCGCGCCGCGGCCCGACGGATGCGGCGTCGACATGTGGTGCGCGTCGCTCGATTCGCCATAGCCCGCCAACCGCGGGCCCTTGCCGTCGCGCTCGAGCAGCGCGAACGCCGCTGCTTCGCCGATGCTGATGCCGGCACGTTGCGCATCGAAGGGCCGGCACGGCTCGGGTGACACCAGCGCCAGCGAATTGAAACCGAACAGCACGCTGCCGCACAGCGAATCCACGCCGCCGACCACCGCGGCATCGGCGATGCCAAGCTCGATCAAACGCGCGCCCTGCGCATAGGCCTTGGCGCTGGACGAACAGGCGGTGGCCACGGTCACGCCGACGTTGCTCAGGGACAGCACCCGCTGCAGGAATTCGCCGGTGGAGTGCGGTGTGTGGACCGCCTGGTAGCGCAAATCCTCGGGAAACTGGCCGTCCGGCGTGAGGCGCGTGTAGGCCTCTTCGGTGGCGCCGATGCTGGACGTCGACGTGCCGAGCACCAGCGCGATGCGCTCCGACCCGTAGCGGCGCCGCGCCTCTTCGACCGCCTCCAGGAAGCCATCGCGCCGCAGGCCCATCCACGCCAGGCGGTTGTTGCGGCACTCGTAGCGCGCCATGTCGGCCGGCAGCGGTGCGTCTTCTACGCCCGGCACGCGACCCACCCAGGTCTTGAGCGGGTCGCGGCCGAAATCATTGAGGGAAAGCCCGGTGCGGCCGGTATCGAGCGCGCGCAGTAGTTCGGCGCGGCCGGCGCCGGCGGCACACGTGGCGGTGAATGCGGTGATGCTGAGCGGCTGCACGCCGGTTCCGATCGGCCTCAGCCGGCGGCCTTCATCACTTGACCCGGTTCTTCTCGATGTGCGCCGAGAGATTGCTCAGCGACGCGAAGATGCGCCGGTTGTCCTCGTCATCCGAACGCAGCTGGAAGCCATAGCGCTTGGAAATCTCCAGCGCCAGTTCCAGCGCGTCGATGGAATCGAGGCCCAGGCCGGCGCCGAACAGCGGGGCTGCCGGGTCGATTTCCTCGGGCTTGACCGACTCCAGGTTCAGCGTGGTGACGATCATCGAGGCGACGTCGCGCTCCAGGGGTGACTGCGTGGCAGCCGTGGCGATATTGGCGTTCATGGCGGAGTGACGCGGCTCTCGAATGTGCTGAAAGAAGGCGGCTATTATAGCCACGACAGGGGCAATCACTTTCCAATGACGTCACAAGAAAACCACGCGGCTCGCAGCCCGGATTGCGACGTCATCATCATCGGCGGCGGACCGGCCGGAACCACCGCGGCCACGGAACTGGCGCGTCGAGGCCACAAGGTCCAGCTTTTCGAGAAAAACCGCCATCCGCGCTTCCACATCGGCGAGTCGCTGCTGCCGATGAATATTCCCATTCTCGAACGCCTGGGCGTGCTGGCCGAGGTCGATCTGATCGGCGTCCGCAAGCCGGCGGCCGACTTCCCGGCCGACAACGAGCGCGGCTTCAACGTGTTCGACTTCTCCAAGTCCCTGGAGAAGCTGCCCGGCTATGCCTACCAGGTGAAACGCGAGCAGTTCGACGAGATCCTGTTCCGCAACGCCCAGCGCGCCGGGGTCAGCACTTACGAGAACACCGAAGTCCTGAATGCGGCGACCACGGCGGATTCGGCCTCGGTCACCGTTCGCGATGCCGGCGGCGCCACGCGCGAAGTGCGCGGCCGCTATCTCATCGACGCCTCGGGCCGCGACACCTTCCTCGGCAGCAGCCTGAAGCTCAAGAAACGCCATGCGCGCCATCGCAGCGCGGCGATTTTCGCCCACTTCACCGGCGTCGAACGCCGCGCCGAGCCCTGGACCGGGAACATCAGCATCTACCGGTTCCGTATCGGCCCCGGCCAGGGCTGGATCTGGCTGATCCCGCTCTCCGACGGCATCACCAGCATCGGCGCGGTACTCGCGCCCGAGCTGATGAAACAGCGCAAGGGCTCGCTCGACGAATTCCTCATGGAGATCCTGCACTCGGTACCGCCGCTGAAGGCGCGCATGGTCAATGCGAAGCTGCACGGCAACCTCGAGGCCACAGGCAACTATTCGTACGAATGCCGCGAACACAGCGGCAAACGCTGGATCATGGCCGGGGACTCCGCGGCCTTCCTCGATCCGGTGTTCTCGAGCGGCGTGTACCTCGCCATGCACAGCGCCACGAATGCCGCGGAGCTGGTCGATCGCGTACTCCAGGGCGCGCGTGAACGGCCGCTGCAGCGCGCCTACGAGCGCGAGATACGGGCCGGGCTCAAGGAATTCACCTGGTTCATCGTGCGCTTCACCACGCCGGCCCTGGCCTGGTTGTTCGCGAATCCACGCAACGTCATGCGCGTCGAAGAGGCCATGGTCTCGATGCTCTCGGGCCACGTGTTCGGTGCGCACCAGACGCTGCGACGGCTGCGTGTGTTCAAGGCGCTGTACTACATCACCTCGCTGTTCATGTGGCGCGACACGCTGCGCTACCGCCGCGAGATGCGCGCGCTGGAGGCGGGCTGATGAGCAGCACCGCGCTACCCAGTCTCAGCGCCGCCGCGCCGCGCATCGAATACCTGCCGCTGGACCCTGGCCAGGCGCTGCCTGACAACGTGTTGTTCGCCGTGCAGTTCGGTTGCGGCAAGGCTTCCGCGCCCGCGCGCTGCGCGCGGGTGGGCCTCGAACCGCTGGCCGGCGCCGGGCTCACCGAGGTCTGGTACGCCAACGGTGCCGTGCACACCGGCTTCGACGGACAGATCCGGTTCGCGTGTGACGATCACCACCTGGCCGCGGCCATCGAGGTCGATGAGCGCCAGCACGGTGGACTGGCCGGTGCCGCGGCCTATGTGTACTCGCATATCGCCGAATTCCAGCTGCGGTCGAAATACCATCACCTGCAGCGCATCTGGAACTACCTGGACGACATCAACTCGGGCGCGGGCGACGAGGAGCGTTACCGGGTCTTCTGCTCGGGCCGCTCGGAAGGATTGAAATCCCTCGGCCTGGAGCGTTTTCCGGCCGCCACCGCCATCGGTCGGCGCGACGGTTCGTATCGCCTGCAGGTGTATTGGCTGGCCGGTCGTGAACCCGGGTTCGCGCTGGAGAATCCGCGCCAGATGTCCGCGTATCAATATCCGCGGCAATACGGGCCCACGCCGCCGGCGTTCTCGCGCGCCATGCTGGTGGCGCCGGACCTGCTGATGATTTCCGGCACCGCGAGCATCGTGGGTCACGCCTCACAGCACGCGGGTAGCGTGAAGCGGCAGATGACGGAGATTTTCAAGAATCTCGACAGCGTGCTGACGCGTGCGCGCGCGCATACGCCGGAGTTGCCGGGAAAGTTTGGCCGCAGCACGCTGATCAAGGCGTATCTGCGCGATGCGGCCGATTTGGAGATGGTGGAAAGCGCGCTGCGCGAGCGGCTGCCGCCGGAGACGCCGTTCCTGGTGTTGCTGGGCGACGTGTGCCGCGCCGACCTGCTGGTCGAGTTCGACTGCCTGCACGCGGCGGAGTAGTCCGGCGCCGGGACGCCGGGTCGTCGAATCGATCAAGCTCAAGGCGGCGGCTGCCGCGCGAAGTAACGGTGTTGGGCTGACTACTCGACGGCTGCCTGGCCGCGCGCGAGCTCCAGCAGCTTCGCGCGTGCCACCTTGCCCACCGCATCACGCGGGATCTGGTCCACGAGCAGCAGCGGCCGAGGCAGGAACACGGCGTCCAGGCTGGCCGACAACTGTGCCGCGATCTCCCGGGCGCCGACTCCCCGGCTAACTACCACGGCCGCGACGCGATTGGCGACGCCGGCCGCGGCACCGTCCGGCTGGAACGCCACGGCATCCTCGACACCGGCAACCGCCAGTATTCGCCGCGTGATGTCCGCCAGCGATGCGCGCTTGCCGGCCACTTCGACGAGATCCGAATTACGGCCGAGGGCGACGAAACCGTCGGTGCCGCGCCGCTCGAGCACGTCCATGAGCTTCTGCGGCCGTTCATACCAGACGGCGGAAACTTGCGTGGAATCGGCGCCCGTTTCGAGTGAGATGCCGTCGTACAGCCTCCAGACATCCTGTTGCGCGGTGCGGCGCGTGGCGAATACGCAGGTTTCCGTGGAGCCGAACATCTCCAGCAGCGGCGCGCGCAGTCGCGATTCCACGAGCTTGGCCAGCGCGGGATCCAGCGGCGCGGTGGCGCTGACGATCAGATCGATGTCGGGAAAGTCGAGGCCGGATTCGGCCAGCGCGCGCAGGTGCAGCGGCGTGCTCACCAGCAATCGTGGACGCGCCGGGTGCGCCAGCACCGCGGCGACGTCGGCCGGGAACAACGGCCGCTCCGCGTGCACGCTCATGTTCGCGAACAGCGGCAGCAGCACCGTGAGCTCGATGCCGTACATGTGATGCGCGGGCACGGTACCGATCACCGAAATCGGCGCGTCCGCACCGAGACCCAGCGCGCCGCGAATCGCCGCGGAATTCAGCCGCGCGCTGTTGGCCAGTGCACGCCAGCGCTTGGCATGCGGTTGCGATTTGCCCGTGCTGCCCGAGGTGAAACCGATCATCACCAGCCGGTCATCGTCCGCCGGTGGCAACGAAGGAATCTCGCCGTTTGGCGAGGCGCCGGTGCGCAGTCGCTGCACGTCCTGGTCGGTGATCGTGGAGGAATCCGGATATTCGGCCCGAAGCTCCGCCAGGGCGGCCTCGCCGCGCGCCGACGGCATGAGTTGCGTGCGTCCCGCCATCACCGCGGCCGCGAAGGCCAGCACGAAGGCATCGCGCTGCTCGCAGAGATTCATGAGGTACTGGTTGGCCGGTAGTTGGGCCGCGATGGCCGCGCCTTCGCGTAACAGCGTGTCCCGTGCGAGCGGAGTGGCGCCGCGCCAAACCAGCGGGTGTTCGCGCGCCACCCCCTCCGTCATGCGAAGCGCTTCAATATCAAGGAAGTATTGATGCCGCCGAAGGCGAAGTTGTTGGACACCACGATGTCCGCGTCGATCTCGCGGCCGCGCTCGCGGATGTAATCCAGCGGCCCGCACTCGGCGTCCACCTTGTCGAGATTGTGCGTGGGCGCGAACCAGCGCCGGTTCATCATCTCGATGCTGAACCAGGCTTCGAGCGCTCCACAGGCTCCGAGCGTGTGTCCGAGGAAACTCTTCTGCGAACTGATCGGCATGTTCGGCCCGAACACGCTGCTGGTGGCGCGCGACTCGGCCTGGTCGCCATGCATCGTGGCCGTGCCGTGGCCGTTCACGTAGTCGACCTGGTCAGGCGTGATGCGCGCGGTTTTCAGCGCATTCTCCATGACGATCCGCATCGTGTTCTCTTCCGGACGCGTCACGTGCGTGCCATCGCTGTTGGTCGAGTACCCGATGATTTCGGCATGGATCGTGGCTCCACGCGCGCGCGCAGCCTCCAGCTCCTCGAGTACCAGGAACGCGCCGCCTTCGCCGACCACCAGTCCATCACGCTCGGCGTCATAGGGACGCGGCGATAGTTGGGGCGCGTCGTTGCGCCGACTGGTGGCATACAAGGTGTCGAAGGCCTTGGCCTGCGTCGGACACAGCTCCTCGGCGCCGCCCGCCAGCATGCGCGTCTGCGATCCATGCAGGATGGCCTCGTACGCATAACCGATGGCCTGACTACCCGACGTGCACGCACTGTTGGTGGGAATCACGCGCCCCTTCATGCCGAAGAAGATGCCGATGTTCGCCGCCGCCGTGTGCGGCATCATGCGGATATACGAGTTCGCGTTCACCTGCCGGCCGTCGCCATGGATCAGCATCTGCGCGAAGTCGAGCAGGTCGGCGGTGCTGCCGATGCACGAACCGCAGGCCACGCCCATGCTGCCATCGGACACCAGCTCGCTGCCGGCAAGCCCGGCGTTCGCGACAGTCAGCTCGGCCGCGCGCACTGCAAGGCGCGATACGCGGCCCATGCCGCGCACCTGCTTGCGGGTCCATGTTTCCGGGACCTCGAATCCATCGCAGGGCGCCGCGAGGCGCGTGCCCATGTCGACATAGCGATCCCACTCGGTCATGTAGCGCACGGCACTCTTGCCGCCGCGGAACGCGGCTTCGATGCTGTCCCAATCATTGCCGAGCGCGGATACGCCACCCATGCCCGTGACCACCACGCGACGCATCAGCACAAACCTCCGTTCACGGAAATGACCTGGCGCGTGACGTAGGCCGCGTCGGCGGACATCAGGTAGCTCACCGCACCGGCAACCTCTTCGGGCTTGCCAATCCTCTGCATCGGAATCACTTCGAGAATCTTCTCCATCGGTGTGTTGGCGTCGACCATGTCGGTCTCGATGAGACCGGGCGCCACGCAGTTCACGGTGATCTCGCGCTTCGCCAGTTCCACCGCCAGCGCCTTGGTGGCGGCGATGACGCCGCCCTTGGCGGCAGAGTAGTTAGCTTGCCCGCGGTTGCCGATGATCCCGGACACCGAGGCCAGCGTGACGATGCGCCCCGGCGCGCGCCGCCGCACCATGGGCATGACCACCGGCTGCAACACGTTATAGAAGGAGTCGAGATTGGTGTGCACCACGGCGTCCCAGTCTTCGCCCGTCATGGCGGGGAAGGCGGCATCGCGGGCGATGCCGGCATTACACACCACGCCGTAATACGCGCCGTGCGCTTCCATGTCGGCGGTCAGCGCGCTGGCGGCGGCCGCACGCTGCGACACGTCGAACTGCAGCAGGCGGGTGGCGCGGCCGAGCTTGCGGATCTCGCCGGCCACTTCCTCGGCGGCTTCGTGCCGCGAGTGGTAGTGCACGACGATGTCGTAGCCATCGCGCGCCAGCCGCAGCGCGATCGCGCGGCCGATGCCGCGGCTCGAGCCGGTCACCAGCACGCAATTGTTCTTTTCCGGGCTCACGCCGGTTCCTCCGCGCCGCGCTTCTCGTGCGTCCGGAGGTAGTTAGTCACGCGCCCGGTCAGGCACTCGGGCATCACGAACAGCAGCTCGAGCTCCGGCGGGCGCACCGCCACCTGCACGGTCTGCGCGCGCACCACGCGCGCGCCGTCGGCCAGGTCGGTCACGAGGTAGTTGATGGCCAGGCGCTGTTCCCATTCCACCAGCGAGGCGCGCACCCGCAGCCGGTCACCGAACCGCGCGGCACGCACGTATTTCACGTGCAGGTCGACGATGGGCCAGAGATACCCGGAATCGATCATCTCCTGCAGGTCGAAGCCGATCATGCGCATCAGCGCCCAGCGGGCGTTCTCGAGATATCGCAGGTAATGCCCATGCCACACCACCTGCGCCAGGTCGACGTCCGCGAACGCAACCTCACAGCTGATCTGGGCACTGATGGCCGAGTGTTTCCGCATGCGGAGCGGATTCTACGGTGCCGGGGGCGTCCAGTGCGTCATGCGGCGCCAAACCAACAGCGGCGCGCGCCACAACATCCCCAGCACCAGCCGCACGTGCATGCCGGCCAGCCGCAGGTTGTCGTACAGCATGCGGAAGTGCGAAATGCCGTCGGTGGGGTACGAGACCCGGGTGTCGATCCAGCGCAGCGTCCGCCCGCGCCACACCAGCTTCACCAGCAATTCCACGTCGAAATCCATGCGCCGGCCGACGCCGTCCTGGTCCACGACCTGGAGCACGGTCCTCAGCGGGTACAACCGGAATCCGCACATGGAATCCCGCACCCGGCTCACCGACAGGGTCTGCAGCCACACCAGCACGTGCGTGATGTAACGCGAAATGAAGCGCACCTTGGGGATGGACGCGTCGAACAACGGCCGGCCGCAGATCACGGCGTCGGGCTCGGCGCGCGCGGCGGCCAGGAATTTCGGCACATCGCGCAGGTCGTGCTGGCCGTCTGCGTCCACCTGCAGCGCGTGCGTGAAGCCCAGCTCCAGCGCCCGGCGCAGGCCCGCGATCACCGCCGCGCCTTTGCCGCCGTTGACCGGCAGCCGTACCAGCGGGTGGCCGGTGTCGGTCGAGAGTCGTTCCAGGGCCAGCCGACAGGATTCGTTCGAGCCGTCGTCGACCAGCACCACGGGCAATCCCTGCGCGCGCAGGTTGGCGGCCACCGCGGGCACGGCGTGCTCGTGGTTGTACACGGGGATGACTCCCGTGACCTTCAATTCCATCACTGCGTCTGGAGGCGATCGATGCAGTCGATCAGGTCATTCACGGTGTGCACCGAGCGGAAATCGCGCGGGCTCACGCGGCGCTCGAAGATGCGCGACAGGTGGTCCACCAGGTCGACCGCGTCGATGCTGTCGATTTCGAGGTCGTCGTCAAAGCGGGCTTCGGGCACGACGGCGGGCTCTTCCAGCTCGAAGAGCTCGATCAGCGAGCGCCGGACGATGTCGAATATTTCCTGGCGGGATTTCATGGCAGAGACCTGGCGCCTAGTCTCGCACCGTATTCGCCCCGGCGAAAAGTCCCGCGAGATCGGCATGCAAACGCCGTGACGCAATCGGCAGTGGCGCGTCCCGGTACGCCGCCAGGTCGATGTCCTCGCCCACGCGCAGCGTCCATTTCGGGCGGCTGGGCGGAATGCGGTACCAGGGCAGATTCTTGGACAGGGTCGAAGGTTCGCAACTGATGTGGACCGGCGTGAGCACGCGGGCGGCGCGCAGCGCCACGTTGGCCGCGCCCCGCTGCATGGCCATCGGTTTGCCGGGCACGGTGCGCGTTCCCTCAGGGAACATCAGTAAGGTTTCGCCGGCCCGGAGCGCGGCTTCGGCGGCGTGGATCATGTCTTCGGTCGGCGCGTTCGGAATGTAGCCCGCGCCGATCACCGCGCCGCGCGTGATCAGGTTCCTGAAATGCCCCGCCTTGACGACGCAGCTCGCGGTGGGCGCGAAGCCCAGCAGGTAACAGACGTCGATGAGCGTGGGGTGGTTCGCGACGATGAGCTGGCCGGGCCGGCCGAGCTTCTCGCGGCCGATGAATTCGAATTCGATGAGACGCAGGCCGCTGACGCCATGCAGGAACCCGCGCATGCCGGCGCCCAACACGGCGCGCGAGCGACGCTGGCGCCGCGCGCGCTCGGGCGTCAGCAGGCGAATCACCGGTAGCACCAGGAAACCGAGCACGAACGTCACCAGGCCGAACACCAGGAACCACAAACCCGTACCCACCAGGCGCAGCCAGTAGTAGTCGGTCCGCGTCACGGCCGGCGACTCACTGCTCGCGAAATAGTCACTGGCCTCGGCATGAAGTCTGTCCGTGCGCCCCCGCATCATTGCGGAATTTCCACGTGGCTCTCGATCCACGCCTGCACTTCTTCATTGACCTCGCGTGCGTCGCGGCCGACCGGGTCGACCGGCGGGCCGATGATCACGCGAATGACGCCGCGCTTCTTCAGCAGGCCGCGGCGCGGCCAGAAGTATCCTGCGTTGTGCGTCACGGGCACGATCTTGCACCCTTCCTGCGCGGCTAACAAAGTGCCGCTCGAGCCGTAACGGCGCGTCTCGCCCGGTGCCATGCGCGTGCCTTCCGGGAACACCGCGACCCAGGCACCGAGGCGCTGCATGCGGTCCTTGCCCTGCGCCAGCACCTGGTTCACCGCGGCGGTGCCGGCCTTGCGGTCGATGGCGATGCACTTGGCCAGCATGCAGCCCCAGCCCACGAACGGGATCCAGTAGATCTCGCGCTTCATGACCCAGACCAGCGGCGGGAACAGGATCATGATCCCGTAGGTTTCCCAGGTCGACGAGTGCTTCAGGAACAGCACGTGTTTGCCGGGCGGCAGGTTCTCGCGGCCCTCGACCGTGTAGCTGAGGCCGCAGATGACTTTCAGCGCGAAGAACACCGGTCGCGTCAGCATGCCGGTCATCCAGAACCTGCCGCGCCACGGCAGGAACAGGCAGACCACGCAGTAGACGAAGCCGAAGCCGATGGTCCACACCGCCATGAACAGCGTGAACACGATGGAGCGCAACATCTGCATGTAGTTAGGCCGCCGCTCAGCCGGGAAGGCAGGAAAGATCGGCGATGCGCGTGAACTGCCGGCGCAGTTCGGCGAGCAGGGCCAGGCGGTTGCGGCGCAGCTGGGCATCCTCGGCATTCACCATCACGGCATCGAAGAATCCGTCCACGGCCGGGCGCAGGCCGGCGAGGCGCGTCAGCGCTGCCGCATAGTCGCGTTTCGCGAGCGCGCGGTCCACGTCGGTGATCATGCCGGCCAGGGCCTCGTGTAATGCCTTCTCTGCGCTCTCGCGCAACAACGTGACATCCACCATGCCGCCGGTGGCGCCTTCGGCCTTCTTGAGGATGTTGGCGATGCGCTTGTTGGCGGCGGTGAGGCTGGCGGCCTCGGGCAGCGCCAGGAAACGGCTGAGCGCGGCGAGTCGCGCGCCGAAGTCCAGCGGTGAGCTCGGCTCGCTCGAGCGCACGGCATCGAACATCTCGGTGCTGACGCCGCGTACGCCTTCCTGCGCACTGGCATCGATGAAGTAGCCGCGCAGGCGCTCTACCAGGTAATCCCAGAGCTCGGTGGCGGCGGTGGCGCTGGTCACGGGCTGCAGCGCCACCGCGCGGGCGACCAGCGCGCGCAGGTCGAGATCGAGCTTCTTTTCGATGAGGATGCGCAGCACGCCGATGGCGGCACGGCGCAAACCGAACGGATCCTTGGTGCCGCTGGGCTTCTGGCCGATGGCGAAGATGCCGGCCAGCGTATCGAGCTTGTCGGCCAGCGCCACGGCCGTGCCCGCGCCAGTCACCGGCAACGCGCCACCCGCGGCACGCGGCGTGTAGTGCTCGTCGATGGCGGTGGCGACGTCGGCGGGCTCACCGTCGGCGGTGGCGTAATACCGTCCCATGATGCCCTGCAGCTCCGGGAATTCGCCCACCATCGCCGTCAGCAGGTCGCACTTGGCGAGTTCGGCGGCGCGCGTGGCCTGGGCGGTGTCGGTGTCGATCAGCAGCGCGATCTCCCCCGCCAGCTTGGCCATGCGACGCACCTTGTCGCCGATGGAACCGAGCTTGGCCTGGAAGGTGACGGCGTCCAGGGCGGCGCGCCGCGCATGCAGCGGCTGCTTGCGATCCTGGCTCCAGAAGAAGGCCGCGTCGGACAGGCGCGGACGCACCACGCGCTCGTTGCCGGCGCGCACCTTGGCCGGCTCGCGGCTTTCGATATTGCTGACGGTGATGAAGTGCGCCAGCAGCTTTCCGCCGCTGCTCTCGACCGGGAAATAGCGCTGGTGGTGTTGCAGCGTGGAAATCAGCACTTCGCGCGGCAACTCGAGGAAACGCGCCTCGAAACTGCCGGCCAGTGCGTTCGGCCATTCGACCAGCGCGGTGACCTCGTCGAGCAGTTCGTCATCGACGAGCGCCTGGCCGCCGAGCGACTTGCCGACGGTGGTGACCTGTTCGCGAATCGACGCGCGGCGCGCGCTGAAGTCCGCGACCACCTTGCCGCGGTCACGCAGGGTCGTCTCGTAGTCCGTGGGTTGCGCCAGCGGGAGCTCCTGCGGCGCCATGAAGCGGTGGCCGCGGGTGCTGATGCCGGCATCGGTGTCGAGAATGCGCGCCGGCACGAGTTCGCCGCCGTACAGCATCGTCAACCAGTGCACCGGCCGCACGAATTCCGCGTTCGACGCGCCCCAGCGCATGCGCTTCGGAATGGGCAGCTGCTCGAGCGCGCGCTGCACCATGCCGGGCAGCAGGCTCACGGTAGTTTGGCCGGCCTTGCTGCCTTCGAAGTACAGGAACTCGCCCTTGCCTTCGACCACGCGCTTGAGCGCGCCGACTTCCACGCCGCATTTCTCCGCGAACTTGAGCGCGGCCGTGGTGGGGCTGCCGTCCTTGCCGAAGGCCGCATTCACCGGCGGGCCTTTCAGCTTGATCGATTGCGCTGTCTGGGTCGGCGCCAGGGCGCTCACCAGCACGGCGAGCCGGCGCGGTGTCGCGAACGAGCGGATCGCGGCGTGCGCGAGTGACGCTTCGGCGAGCGCGGTGCGCAGTCCTTCCGCGAAGGATTTCTCGAGCTCGGGCAGGGCCAGTGGCGGCAACTCCTCGGTGCCGAGTTCGACCAGGAAATCGCGCGGGGTGCTCATGCCGCACCCTTGTCTTCGTGCGAAGGGGTCTTCGGCAGCATCGGAAAGCCCAGCGCTTCCCGGCTGTCGTAGTAAGCCTGCGCCACGGCGCGCGCCATGGTGCGCACGCGCAGGATGTAGCGCTGTCGTTCGGTCACGGAAATGGCCTTGCGCGCATCGAGCAGGTTGAACGTGTGCGAGGCCTTCAAGACCTGCTCATAGGCGGGCAGTGCCAGCTGGGCCTCGATCAGTCGTGCGAATTCGGCTTCGTGCTCGTCGAAGCGCCTGAGCAGCACCGCGGTGTCGGCGATCTCGAAGTTGTACTTCGATTGCTCGACCTCGTTCTGGTGGTAGACGTCGCGATAGGTGACTTTGCCGAGCGGGCCATCGGCCCAGGTGATGTCGAAGATGCTCTCGACGCCCTGCAGGTACATGGCGAGCCGCTCGAGGCCATAGGTAATCTCGCCGGTCACGGGCCGGCAATCCAGGCCGCCCACCTGCTGGAAGTAGGTGAACTGGGTGACTTCCATGCCGTTCAGCCAGACCTCCCAGCCCTGTCCCCAGGCGCCGAGCGTGGGCGACTCCCAGTTGTCCTCGACGAAGCGCACGTCGTGCACCAGCGTGTCGAAGCCCAGCGCGCGCAGCGAGCCGAGGTACAGATCGAGGATCTCGAGCGGCGAGGGTTTGATGACCACCTGGAACTGGTAGTAGTGCTGCAGGCGGAACGGGTTGTCGCCGTAGCGGCCGTCGGTGGGCCGGCGCGAAGGCTGCACGTAGGCGGCCGACCAGGGCTCGGGGCCGATGGCGCGCAGGAACGTGGCGGTGTGGAACGTGCCCGCGCCCATTTCCATGTCGTAGGGCTGCAGGATCACGCAGCCCTGGTCCGCCCAGTATTTCTGTAGGGCGAAGATCAGGTCCTGGAAGGTGCGGGGCGGCGTGCCCAACTCTTGCTGGACCGGGGGGATGTCGACGGCGGATTTGGGCATTTCTGAAGCGTTTTTTGACCGGCGCGCAGTATAGCGGTGCCGGGAGCGGGTTCCCGCGGAGCAAAGTGGTGTCAGGCAGGGATTATTGGCCGAGTCGCGCAGCCGTCACTGAGCCGCGGTCAATAACCCCTGCCTGACACCACTTCCCGCATCTCGTACACGCGCGAAATCGACGTGCCGTCCCAGGCGTATCTCAGGTGCACGCCCTGGCGCACGTTCTGCACCAGCCGCGGCCGGAACACCGCCACGCATTCGCCTTCCGGGCGGCGCACGCTGTCGAAGGCAATGCCGTTCGAGCCGGCATTGCGCAGCTCACGGCCTAGCTTCTGCGAGGCGGCGTAGCTGGCGGGATCGTAGATGTCCCCGAGCTTCGCGCGCAGGCCACGCAGATCGTGAAGTTCGCTGCCGACGTCCGCGAGATAACAGCGCATTTCCAGTTCCAGCGGCGGCTGCGCGGTGGCGCGCAGGAAATTCTCGCGGTGGAAGCGCGTCTCGGCGATCGCGGTCTCGACCGATTCCGCGCCGTAGTAGGCACCGAAATGCCCGTCGGTGAAACGCGTGCCCTGCGGCGCGAGGTGCGTGAACGGTGCCATGACCACCGAGGCATTCGGTCCGCTCACGCGATCCGCCACGGGCACCAGCGACAGTTCCCCGACCTGTTCGCGCAGTCGCGGATTCGTCATCGATTCCAGCATATAAAGCGCTTCCCAGTCGGCGGGGTCGGCGATGCGCTCGAACAGGTGGATGGTCGGCAGACGGCTCGCGACGATGCGATGGCACGGCGCGAACCTCACCGCTCGCACGGTGTACTTGGGAGCCATCCCTGGCATGGGCTGCTCGCCGTTACCCGCGCTCGGCGTCCAGGTATTGCCGCACGACGTACAGGTCGGCGACCTGGCCGGACAGCATGCGCTCGAGTGCCGAGCGGTCGCCGAAGGGCGGTGCGCCGTTCGGCTTGCGCACCCATTGGTCGGCGGCGTGCGGATCGGGCAGCAGGATCTGCAGCGACTTGTAGATGCCGAGCAGGTAGGACAGCCGCTCGAGCGTGTCCTGCGGCAGCCGCGGGGCCTGCTCGCGGCGCCATTTGAAGTACGTGGAGCGGGACCCGATGCCTAACAACTTGAGCTGCTCGGCAATCGTCAGGCCCCAGGCCTCGGCGATACGCGCGAAGGCGCGCAGCCCCGCGCCACCGGCACCGCCCGCGGCGGCAAGGTCAGGGCCGGGCGTGCGGCGCACTGTGCTGGCAATGGTCAGACCCATGGGCTTCTCCGAAAGTCTATAAATGGACTATACATGTCAATTGTCCATATGGGGACTTTTCTTTGCATCACCGGAGTGCGCACCCCTTTCACGGAGCACATTTCTGACCCGAAATGTCGCAAAATCCGCCGCGCTCGCACCAAAAA
>Ga0164241_10003052_pt1 | contig 17356 bp, 17 predicted proteins | sample OricomyardsoilBY_FD_108780 | JGI IMG/M metagenome (GOLD analysis project Ga0164241, IMG submission 108780) | Backyard soil microbial communities from Emeryville, California, USA - Original compost - Back yard soil (BY) | ecosystem: Environmental > Terrestrial > Soil > Unclassified | place: USA...
CGACGACGACAGCGATCCGAGCAATCCCTCCGCTCCCGCCGCCGAGCCCGCGACGCCCGGCGAAGAAGGCGACGACGAGGATGACGAAGGCGACGACGAGGATGAGGATGACGAAGACGACGACGAGGATGACGAAGACGACGACGAGGATGACGAAGAGGAAGAAGAAGAGCAGGAAGAGCCCGACGACGAACGCGATGCCGGGCCGCGGGACGAGCCAGTAGCGCGCGCCGAGGAGGGCGGCGGTGAAGGCGCCGGGCGCCCTGCCGGCGAAACGGACGCCAACCGCAAGCGTCGGCGCCGTCGGCGCAAGCGTGGCGACGGCGCTGGGGCCGCGCCGGTAGCGGCCGCCCGTCCGCAGCCTGCGCCTCAGGCGCGCAACGGCGGTGATCGTGGACGCAGCGGCGGTGGTGATCGCGGACGCAGCGGCGGCGGTGATCGACCGCGAGGCGGCTCTTCGCGCAGCGATCGTGATCGGCGCCCCAACGATCGCGGGCGCAGCGGCAGCAGCGGCGGCGGCGCCAAGCAAGCGTCGCGCGTCGCGCGCTCGGTGCCCATCACCGAGGTGGTCAAAGAGGGCGACGAAGTCATCGTCCAGATCTCCAAAGAACCGATCGGCACCAAGGGCGCGCGCGTCACCAGCCACGTCTCCTTACCCGGCCGCTACGCCGTCTATCTGCCTACGGTCGAGCACGTCGGCGTTTCGAAGCGCATCGGCTCCGCGCGTGAACGCGCGCGCTTGCGTGAAGTCGTCGATCAGATGAAGCCGCCCAAGGGCGGGCTCATCGTGCGCACGGTGGCCGAAGGTCTGACCAAAAAGTCGCTCAAAGCCGACATCGGTTACTTGGTGAAGGTCTGGGAAGAGGTCTCGCGCAAGAAGGACGAAGGTGGCAAGGCGCCGACCATGCTCTACGCCGAGCTCGACCTGGTCTTGAAGACCGCGCGCGACTTGTTCACCGACGAGATCGAGAACATCGTCATCGACGACAAGGAGCAGTACTCACGGCTCGTTCGCTTCGTCGAGATGTTCATGCCCGAGCGCGTGAAAGACATCGAGCTGTACGGCGGCGATGAGCCGATCTTCGATGCCTACGGCATCGAGGACGAGATCGCGCGCGCCTTGAGCCGCAAGGTTCCGCTGCCCAGCGGTGGCTACCTGATCATCGATCAGGCCGAGGCCCTGACCGCCATCGACGTCAATACCGGTCGCTACGTGGGCAAGGGCAGCCAAAACCTCGAAGAGACGGCGTTCAAAACCAATCTCGAGGCGGTGGAAGAGATCGCCTACCAGCTGCGTTTTCGCAACATCGGCGGCTTGGTCATTCTGGATCTCATCGACATGGACATCGGGTCCAACCGCGAGAAAGTCTGGCGACAGCTCGAGCAGCTGCTGACGAAAGACAAAGCCAAGACCACGATCAACCGCATCAGCGAGCTTGGCTTGATCGAAATGACGCGCAAGCGTACGCGCGAAAGCTTGACGCGTACGATGCACGAAACGTGCTTCTACTGCGACGGCACCGGGCAGATTCAATCACGCACGACGATCGCCTACGAGATCTTGCGCCAGCTGCGGCGTGAACGCCACACGTTGCCGGGCTACTCGGTGATCGTGAACGCGCACCCGGCCGTGATCGACGTCATGCAGGGCGAAGAAAAGCCCGCCGTGGTCGAAGCCGAAAAGCGTTACATGCGCCGCATCGAATTCAATCCGCGGCGCGAATATCACATCGAACAGTTCGATTTACAGGGCAAGTAACGCTGACCTTGGGTCACCAGACGTTGCTGCCGACCCGCAGGTCGGCAGTGGCACGACCCCAACCAATTTTGGAAGAGCAGATCACGATCGCGAGTCAAGCCAGGCCCGAGACAAACTCGGCGAGACCGAGCGCTCGGCCGTTTTTCCGGATGAAAGGGTCGCCATGAGTCAACAGCCGCCGGATGGAAGTTCAAGACAATCCGAACGACTCACCATCAACAAGGAGTTCGACTCCTTCGACCAGTTCATCCAGGAATACGTCACCAACATCTCGCGCACCGGGGCGTTCATCAAGACGTCGACGCCCCTGCCGATCGGCTCGGAAGTGACGCTACGCTTCACGGTCGTCATGGACGACGTCGAGGTCATCGAGGGCGTCGGTGAAGTCGTCCGGCTCGAAACCGATCCCCCCGGCATGGGCGTCGTCTTCAAAAAGCTCTCGAAGTACTCCGAAAAGCTGATTCAGAAGCTGCTCGAGAAGGCCTGAGGCGCGCCACCGGCGGCGCCGCCACCGCTCGCAGAGCTCACGGCGCCATCACGCCCGTTTGGTCAACTGGGCGATCGTGATACGCGCGCCCCAAGTTGCCGACGACCGAGCCGGCAAACGACGCTGGCGCAACGAAGCCGACTATGCGCGGGCGGACGCCGAGAAGGCACATGCCGACGCCCGGCGCGAACGCGAGTTGCGCAACGCTCTGGAAAGCGAGCTACAGGCACTCAAAGCGCGAGTCGGAAAACCGTAGCCCCGCCCCTAACACCGCTCACTTGGGTGGCGGGCGCACTTTGCACTTTTTGTCGACGCACGAGACGACACCCTGATTGCAGCAGTCGCCCGCGGCTTCGCAAGCCTCGCCGATGCCCGCGCAACCCTGCGAGGTCTTGTCGACGCACACCTTGTCGACGCAAAAGCCCGAGCAGCACTCGAAGTTCGCCTTGCACTCCATGCTCGTCACCCCGAGCGGCGGGGTTTGGATGCATTGCGATAGCGCCCAGAATGCGCGCATGTTGGGCGTGTTCTCTTGGCCTTCGAGGTACAACGCAGGATGGCTCGGATCGGCGGTCTTGATGTCGCCATCGATGGCCGCGACCCATAGCCGGCGCTTCGCGTTGGAGTTCGGACCGGCGACGGCCAGCTCGTTGCCCCAGTCGCGCATGCTCGTGAACACCATCCACGAATAGCCGCCGCGCTTGACGGGGCAGAACATGGGCTCGCGACCGCCGTCGTGATCCTTGGCCGCGGGCGGGTCGTTCAGGGTCGTCAGGCGGATGGGCGTACCGCCACCGATGGGGCTGACCCAGATTTCGCCGCTGTCGTACGACTCGTCGCCGCACGGCGCGATGCCCAGCGCTTTTTCTTCCGCACTCTGGGCGTGACAGCCGGTCGACCACTGGCCGGTGTGATAGGCGACGAACTGATTGTCGGGCGTGAACGCGGGATACCCGAGGCCCTGGTTGCCGGCCGCAAATTGACTGATGTTGACGACCTCGTGCAGCGCCGAATCGAACTTCGGCACGCTCGCATCGAAGTCCATGTAAACGATGCGCTTCGAGTCCGGGATCACGTTCTCGATCAAGTTGCCGCCGCCCTCGACCGCGGCCAGCTTCTTTCCGTCGAGCGAGAACGACGGCATCATCAGGTTGGTACCCGCGCTACCGAACACGATGTCGTCCAAGCCGCTGGTCGGCACCACCGCTCCCGTAGCCGTCACGGCCAAGCTGAAGTTCTTGGAGCCGGCTTGCACTGGGCTCGAGGCGTTGCCGAACACGACGTACTTGCCGTCGGGAGTGAGCGCGGGACCGGCCCCGTACATCGTGGTCTGCATGGTTTGCGTCGCGGCGGGCAGGGCAAACGACGCCCAGGCGCGCGTGTTGCCGTAGCCCTGTTGGTACGGCGACACCGCGGGCGCCGTTTTGTCCTCGACGTCTAGGACCATCGTGCTGCCGTCGGCGCTGACCGCATGGCAACCGACGCATTTGCCTTTCACGAGCGTCTCCGGCATCGCCCCCACACCGGGATAGATGCGCGTGATGTTGCCTTGGCCCATGTTGGCGCGCGAAGCCGTCCAATAATAAATGGCGCCGCGCAGGCTCTCGGGCACAATCGTAAAGCTCACGCTGACCGAGCTGTACGCCTTCTTGGCGGTCGCGTCGTAGCGGAACAACGACACGACCATCGGGTCGCCGGTGTTGGACGAGGTGATGCGATCCCACGCCTCTTGCGGAATCGCCAATTTGCCGGGCGCGGCCGCGGCCGAATAGAGATCGTATTTGTAGCCCGCCTGTTCCACGTGCAGCCGATACACGTCGCTGGCCGCAGCCGGGGCCGTCCACATGAACAGCGGCGACTGCAAGCCCAATGCAAACACGGTCTTGTCGTAAGGGTAGAGCAGCGAGGTCAGAGTCGGATCCTGGCCCGGTGTCGCGCCGCCACCGTCGAGCGCGGTCACGACGTCGTCGGGGATCGTGCCCGAGACCGTCTTTTCGACGAGCTGAACATCGAGCTCTGCGGTCGCCTCGAGCCCGCCGAACACCGCGTGCAGAGTGCCCTTGCCGGAGACAGCACCGGTGGCGGTCAGCACGATCGGCGTGCCGTTCTTCGATGCGGCCAAGTCGGGGCGGTCGAACTCGAGCGACTCCGCCGAGACCTTGGCCTTGGCGCCGCCCATCAAGGTGGCGTTCAGCGTGTACTCGACGGTCTTCACCGCCGCCGCACCGTCGAGGACGAGCGTGACCGTGGGCGGGTCGAACGCGAGCGCTTCGGCCATGCCGACCGGGTTCGTGTCCATGCCGCCGACGCTGATGTCGGGCCCACCTCCGTTCGCGGTCGCGCCCAGGCTCGGCGTACCCCCTTGATTGCCCGACTTGCCGCCGCTGCTCGTGGTCGCCCCGGTGTCGATCGAGTCACCGACCGGGTCGGGGTTGGCCGAACACGCGCCTAATACTGCGGAAAGACACAACAAAACAGATGGGGACGCCACCCGACCGCGCTGCATCTCGTGTAGTGTCCGCGGCCCACGACCCGGATCTGACTATGGGGCGTAAAACTCCCCTCTGATTGTTAATAGGTGCGGGAAAGTGCGCAGACTTAGGGTCATATCGCACATTGGCTCGCCGGCGACTTGCTCGCGCAGGCTTTTCAGCCTAGATCCCGCGCCCCCATGTACCTGAACACCAAGAACCCCCGCAAGACCGACCGCAGCCGCTCTGCCCGCAACACCGCCAAGAACAAGGCGAAGAACCGCATCCGTCGCGGCCGCGTCAACGCCAACAAGTGATCCGATCGGGAGCACGCGCTCCCGTCTCGACGTACGGGTAGCCGACACCACGAAACCTCCACGAGGTCTCCATGGTCTCTCCCCGAGGGCTACGCGTGCCCATGCGTTCCTAGTGCCTAGGAGGAACGCTGATGATCGGAACGACTTGGCTCGCCTACTTCGAAAGTAACGCGCGGCGTGACTGCGCGCCCGGCGCGAGCTTGCGCGCGGAAGTGCCGGTAGCGCTATGGGAACCGCTGACGTCATCGCTTGGGCGCTTTCAGCTCGGCGAATCAGCCGGCGGCAAGATCCACGAAGAGATGCCCACGCACCCGGATCCTGCGCTCGACGACGGGGTGCGCCGCGCAGTGCAGCTGTACATCGAAGAAGAGTGGCGGCACGCACGCGAGCTCGCGCTGGTCATTCGGGCGCTGGGCGGCGAGCTGCAGACCGCCCATTGGACCAACGCCGCCTTCACGGCTTGCCGCAGGATGTTGGGTCTTCGTACCAAGATGATGACGCTCGCGATCGCCGAAGTGATCGGCATCGTCTATTACCGTAGGGTGGCGGACGGCGTCGGCAGCCCCGCGCTGGCGGTTTCGCTGCGGCGCATCGCGAACGAGGAGTCACGGCACCTGGACTTTCAGGCCGCATTCTTCGAGCACGCGATCTCGTTGGTGCCGAGCGGGTGGCGGGCGCTTTATCGCCGGCTATTGCAGGTGATGATGGTCGCTATTCTTGCGGCCGCCCTCATCGTGCTCTGGCTCGATCATGGCCGGGTCTTGCGCTTAGCCAAAGCCCGCGTGCGCAACGTGGTCAGCGCTTCGTGGCGGGAGCTTTCGAGACGACGCTTTTTGCAGCCGGCACTGCCAGCGCCAGACGCACGTGGCCTTGCGCGTCGATTTCCACGAGCTGTTCCTTCAACAGCCGCCCCACCGCCCGCTTGAAGGCCTTCTTGCTCAAGCCGAACAGGTCGCGCACTTCGTCCGGATCGGACTTGTCACCCACGCGTGGGGGCTGCGGACGCCGCAACACCTCCAACACGCGCTGAGCGTCGTCGGCCAGCTCTTCGTGAGCAAAACCGCGCAACGACAGCTCGAGCTTGCCGTCGGGCAAGACGTTCGTAATCCGAAACCTCGCGGCTTGTCCTCGCGAAAGCCCGTGCGGATCCTGACGCGGCACGAGCCCCAGCGCCGACCTTTCGACGATCACGAACAGCCCGATCTCCGGATCCCAGCGCCAGGCTTCGCCCTCCACCCACTCGTCTTGCTCGAAGACGCGTGTGCGCGTGCGCAGCATTTCGGTCACGCGCATGGTGCCCGCCAGCCTGCCGCTGTCGTCCAGGTAAAGGCCGATGGCTTCGCGCGCGCCGATGTCGAGCTCGCGCGTCTGCTGCGAGAACGGCACGAGCAGCTCCTTTGGAAGGCCCCAATCGACGAACGCGCCAAACTTCGTGGTCGCGCTGACCCGCAAGAACGTGACCTCGCCCAGCGCTAGCTTCGGTACGGCCGTCGTCGCCAGCGGGCGGTCTTCCGAATCCAGGTAAACGAATACGGACAGAACGTCGCCCGGCTTGGCGCCCTCCGGGATCTCGGGCCCGAGCAGCAACAACGTGGGCGCTTGCGGCTCGCTCTCCGGCTCGGCCAAGAACGCGCCCGAAGGCGTGATGCGCTTCAGCTCGAGCTGGCAGGAGCAGCCGAGTAGATGGTCGAAAGCGGGGCTTGGCGGCGACATCGAAGGCGGCCAGTGTGACACCGCCAGCACACCTTAGCTCACTCGAAACGGCTGGCCCAAACGCCGAGCGGATTGTTCCAGACCAGCCCAGTCATGCTAAAGTTCACTGCCGTGGCCGCCGACACCCGTACTGGTTTGCTAAACGCGCCGTCGCGCGTTTGAAATTCGAGCTCGTACTCGCTCAACGCCGCGTTCGTAAGGCTGCGGATGTGCGATGACAAATTGATGGCGTAGTCGGCCAGGATCGACAGCGGCTTGTCAGGCGTGAAGGTCACCTTATCACCCTCCACAGTTAGCTTTCCGGCCACGGCTCCGAGCGGGCCTTCGACCCGGAAGCTGTCGGCGGTGACGCTGGCTTGGTCGATGACCGCCGAAAACGTCACTTCCACCACGCCGTCACGCTCGACCGCGACCGCTTGATCCTTGGGCGTGGTGGAGACGACGCTCAGTCCGCCAACGCTGTCGGTGCCTGCAGCGCCACCGTCACTCAGCGGAGCGCCGCCCATAGGTTGGGTGATGGACCCGCCACCGTCGCTCGATGGGTCACCGCCAACAGCGCTACCGTCACCGGCGGCGCCGCTGCTACCACCGCGAGCTTGGCCGAAGTTGCGATCGGTCGACGAACAGCTCCAAGCCGTCACCAACGCCGACAACGTGAACCAACGCCAACGCCCCGCGATCGACTGCATCCCAAGCATGTCGCGAGCGTGGCCTCACCCGTACTGCACGTCAAGACGAGGCCGGCGCTCTGCTTAAGCACAATCGAGCCCTACCAAATTGGCGCGGACCCATTTTCGCTACATCGACCGATCCGCCTTAGGCAGTGCAGCCGATCGTGTAAGTGTGCGTGTGGTTGGTGGCGTGAGTGGTTTCGTCCTCCGTCGTGTCATACGTCGCGATTCCGGTGACCATGCCGCCGCCTTTGAGCGTGGTCACTTGGGCGGCAGAAAGCTTGATCTTGTGCGCGTGACCGGCGTCACTGGGCAACGTGAACTCCATGCTGGCCGAGTTGGCCGAGCTGCCATTGACCAACGTCTTCAGACTCATCTTGAGCATGTTCGCATCAGCAGGGATGTGAGTGTGTTGGTTGTTGCTCGTGTGCATGATGGAGGCGGTGCCGCACATGCCGCCCCCACCTCCGCCACCGGAGCCGCCGCTGCCGCCCGAGGAGCCGCCCGAACCGCCGCTGCCACCCGACGAGCCGCCGCTGCCCGACATGCCACCGCTACCGCTGCCCGCGGCGCCGCCCGAAGCCGTGCCGGCAGTTCCGGTCGTGCCCGCCGTGCCGGTCGTGCCGGCAGTTCCGGTCGTGCCGGTCGTGCCGGCAGTTCCGGTCGTGCCCGCCGTGCCCGTCGTACCGGCCGTGCCGGTGCCAGCCGTGCCGTTGGTGCCGGCGGTGCCGGTGGGGGCCGGCGTGTCATCGCCACCGCACGCGGCGGCCAGGACCGAAGCGGTCACGGCAGAAACGGTGATGACCAGGAAGTCTTTGCGATTGATCGAGCGTGAAGACATGTCGGTATGTTCCTTGTTCGTGGCCGGCCGGGCCAAAAAGAGATCACTCTAAGAATGGAGAAAGCGCGTCATAGCTTTCGCGGGAGCGCACGGTAGTTAGCTGAGTGCACACGGCCAAGATTTCCGGCACTTTTCCGCCAAAAAAAGTAACCCCCCGAGGTGTCCGCAGCGAGGCGGAGCCATTGCAATGTTCACGTGAGACTACCCAGGAGCGAAAGTGCGTGGGTCAGGCGGCGTCAGCTCAAGTGCGCGTCGGCTTCCATCAGCCATGCAGCCACGGCACCGCGGAAGCCCCGAACAAATGCGGATGCAGAGCAACCGCGCCGAGCGCAAGCGCCAAGCCCAGGACGAGCGGCAGCCACACTTCACGCACTACCAAACGGTTTCGTCCAGCGAGCAGAGCCGCGAACGGCAGGTTCGAGGTCACGCGCTCGAAGCGGGCAAACTCGTCCGGGTGGCTGCGACGGCGCTTGCGATCGATGTCGAAGGAGCCACGCAGGGCCGTGACGCCCAAGCTGCCGAAAAGTAGCAGCGAGCCGACGTCGATGTTCACGAGTAGGTGCGCGATAGCCCAGAGCACGACGGACCACAGGAACGGATGGCGCGTGACACGCAGTAAGCCGCGCGCGGGCTCGGCATCGGCCAAGTGCTTTTCACCACCGACCGCGGTGGGGCTCGCCACCGTGAACGCTCCCACGAAAAACACGAACGCGAACGGCATCACGATCACTGGGACGAAATCCAAGGCCCAATGCACCTGCGCCAGTGGTCGAAACGGCGCGCCCCGATACTCCGCCACCAGCCACCACAACGAGGCCACCGACGCCAGCGAGAACCCACCCCGGTAAGCTTTGTCGCCAAAACGTCCTACCAGCACGCGCCGCAACCCGCTGCCGGCAACCGCCGCGTGCAGCAAGAACCAGGCGAGGGCGGCGATCGCCAGGCGAGTAAATTCCACTTGGAGGGCATGGTACAGGGGGCCGACGGCCGCAATCCACTCCGACCGGTGTCGATGCTAACTTCACGCGAATGCGGCTGGTTCAATGCTCGTTTTCCGAGCACGGCGGCGCCATCTTGGAGATCTTGAACGAGGCGATCGTGAGCTCGACGGCGCTCTACGACTATCGACCACGCGAGCCCGACAGCATGATCGAGTGGTTCGAGGCCAAGCGCGCAGGCGCGTTCCCGGTGTGGGGCGCCGTCGCCGAGACCGAAGACCTGCTCGGCTTCGCCACCTACGGTCGCTTTCGCGCGTGGCCCGCCTACAAGTATTCGGTCGAGCACTCAGTGTACGTGGCGCGCGGGCAACGCGGCCAAGGGGTAGGGACGGCCCTGATGCGGCGCTTGATCCAGAGCGCGGTCGAGCAAGAGCTTCACACCGTGATCGGCGGCATCGACGCCGGCAACGTCGACAGCATCGCTTTTCACCAAAAGCTCGGTTTCGTCCACGCGGGCACCGTCAAGCACGCCGGCTTCAAGTTCGAGCGCTGGCTGGATTTGGCGTTCTATCAGTTGATTTTGCCGACACCGCGCGCGCCGCGCGACGGCTGAAGCGACCGCCCGAGCGCCCTTCGGGTCACAAGTAGCTGAGCCACGGCGAGCGTGACTCGGCCTTTTTGCGCGCGAACCAGTGACACAGCGGGTACAACAGCAACAGCGCGACCGTGAGCGCCAAATAGGCCGTCCACAGCGGATACTCGGGGCTGCCGGCGTGACCGGGGGGTGGCTGAAACGCCGACCTGCCAAAACGCGCGAACGCCAACGGCGCCGCGCTGAAGCGCAGGAAGTACAAGTGCACCACGTAGAAGAACAAGGGCACGCGCCCAAACGTCACCACCGCTTGCCATGCCCGCCCCGGCACTCGCTCCAGCAGCGCCAAAACCACTAGCGCGGGGCCGAGCGTCATCAGCAAATAGGCGAGCGACGGCGGGTACTTTTGACAGTTCAAGAACGACAGCACCGTGAACGCGCTGCCCCGAGGCTGCACGCTCCACGGTTGCGGATCACCGTATACGTTCAAGGCCCGCAGCAGGACGAAGCCGACCGTCGCCGCGATGCCGACGCGCAGCAGCAGGTTCTGCCGCTCGGCCGCCGGCTTTTGAAACCAGCCCCCGAGGCCGAAACCCAACGCCACGACACCGAGCCAGGGTATCAGCGGGTACGACACGAACACTCGGCGCCCCCCGAGCTTGAGCATGGCGCGCTCGTGCATGAGGTTCCAAACCGGCTCCAGCTGGCCGAAGTGACCCTTGTCCCAGGGGTCGAACAGGTTGTGGCCGAGCACGATCAACGCTCCGAGCGCGACGACCACACGCCGGGGCAAGTAGCTGAGGCCAGCCAAGACGACCATCGCCCAGCCCAGCACCCAGATCACCTGCAAGAGCACGAAGTGATAAAAAGGGTCCGGAATCCAGGCAAAGCGCACGATTGTGAGCTCGAGCAGTACGAGCCACAGCCCGCGCGTGAACAGGAAACGGCGCGCTCGCGGCAACCCGTACTTGGTCGCGTAGAGCTGGGCGGAGACGCCCGCCAACAGCACGAACACGGGCGCGCAGAAGTGGGTGACCCACCGGGTGAGGAACAGCGGCACGGTGGTGGTGGCCATAGCGGTCGGCCCCGTGCCAATGCCCACGAAAAAATCGCGCGCGTGGTCGAGCACCATCAGCATCATCACGATGCCGCGCAGCAGATCGATCGAGCGCGTGCGCTCCGCCGCTGGCCGCGGCGCAGGCGCGCTCATCTAGCCGCCTAGACGGAAGCTGAGGCCCAGCAAGATTTCGGGGTGAACGGCGACGCCGTCCGAAAAACCGCCGCCCTTTTTTTGCGTCATGCTCATCCGAGCATCGACGCGCGGCACCAACAAACGCGTCGCCATCACCTTGATGCCAACACCGGCTTCGAGCGCAAAGTCGCTGTCCTTACCCGTGGTACCCGACCGCGCGCGCATGAACCCCGCACCCAAGAGCGCGAACGGAATCACGCGTGACGTAGGCAACTGGCCGATCAAGTGGCCCCGCACCGTATCGAATCCAACCGATCCGCTGGTGGGGGCGCCCGATCGCAAGATGGGGGTTTGACAGTCGCTGGAGCGCCCGCAGCCCCAATGACCGAAACCGTGCGCATACTCGGCCTCGACGCCAAACACTTTGACTGGGTAAAATGCCGCGCGAGCTCCGAGCTGGTAGGTAGTGTCGAACGTCTGGTGCGCCTTGCCGCCAGCCTGGAAGTTGTTCGAATCCGCGACGAATAGAAAGCCGCCCATCACGCCCAGCTCGGCCGTGTTCTTTTTCGGCAGCACGTCCTTGTCCGCGTCTTCCGCGGCCGGCGGCGGACTGAGCGGTGGGGGAGCGGGGGCATATTGAACCGGCGGCGGCGGCTCAGTGGCGATGGGCTCCGGCGGCTGCGGGTCGGCGGGGGGCGGGGCTGCCGCCACCGGGGGCGCGGGCGGGGTCTTCAACGCGGCCAAGCGCGCGCGCACCACCGCCGCCTTGTCTTCACTCAGCTTGCTGAAGTCGGCGCGAGCGGTGATCGCCTCGTACGCTTCGACGGCCGCGTCGACTCGGCCTAGCTTGTCTTGCGCTTGGGCGATCCAGTACATGGCCTGCACGCTGGGGATGAGCGCGTTGGCCTTGACGAAGTGGTCGAGCGCCGCCACGTAGTCACCGTGCTCGAAGGACGCCGTGCCTTTGTCGTAAGCATCGCGAGCAGCGGCGCGCTCGGCTTTGCCGGGCCCCTTTTCGGCCGATTGTGCGAGCGCGCTGCCCGGAGCAACCGCAGCAACCAACAACCAAACCGCAATGGGTGCGGCGAGACCGAAAGAACGAGCTATCGACATTCAACCCTCCTAGCGAGGCGGAATCATGGAGCGACCGCCAGCGGACGCTCCTACCAACCTACCAGAGTTATGGCCGCTGGAAAGGCGTGTCGCAGGCGAGGGTGACGTTAGATAAGTGAGCGGACGGTACGACCCAAGATGGTAGCCCCCCCGGATTGCAGCCCAGAAAGACTGATGCAGCTCGTCCGCGAAGGTCAGCCCGACGCGCTGGATCAGATCACGCGCTGCTACAGCGACCGGCTGCTGGCAGCGGGCCGCCGCCATTGCCGTACCGGCACCGAGGCCGAGGACGCCGTTCAGGACGCCCTGATCACGGCCGCCGAGCACCTGACGCAGCTGCGCGATGACGCCAAGCTCGAAGGTTGGTTGATCAAGGTCGTCGCGTCAGCCTGTCGTCGCATCGGGCGCGGACGCAAGAACGACGGCGGGCGGCACGACGCGGAGGCCGACCCCACCGCGCACGGCGACAGTAACCCGGAGGCCGAGCTTGCTCGGCGCGAGCTGGGCGAGCTCCTCGAGCACGAGCTGTTGGCCCTAGCCCCTCGCGATCGCTCGATCTTGCTGCTGGCCGAGCTGGACGACTTCAGCGCCGCGCAGATTGGCGCTGAGCTTGGCATGTCCGAGGGCGCCGTCCGCACCCAGCTGAGCCGCCTGCGCGGGCGCATGGCGTTGGCTCTCCAGAAAAAAAGCGATCAGGGTCTGTAACGTTCGGGCTCGTGCCTGGCTCTTACGAGCATGACGACCACGACCGTTCCGCTGACCGTGAACGGCTTGAGCTTCGCCCACGAGGTGCTCAAGTCGGATTTACCCGTGTTGATCGACGTTACGGCGGAGTGGTGCCCTCCCTGCAAGCTGGCCGCGCCCGTCGTCGCCGAGCTGGCCGAACGCCACGCCGGGCGTCTGAAGGTCGTCGTCATCGACGGTGAAGAAGCGTCCGACCTCGTGGCGACGCTGGGCGTCCGCGGTTTCCCGACGTTTTTGGGCTTCCGGGGCGGCGAAATCATCGCGCGCCAAGCCGGCTTTGGCGGCAAGCGCGGACTTGAAGCGCTGGCTGAGAGGCTGCTCGCTCAGGCGAGCGAAAACGCGTAACTCGGGCTGCCGGCGGCGTCGCGTCGGAACGGCAGCCAGACCAGCGTGAGCGTGCCCACGTCGGTGTCGGCCTTACGCGCGGCGACGGCGGTCGCGATGATCTCGAGGCCCGTGCCCGGTGCCCTGGCTTGCAGAGCGGCAAGCTTGGCGTTGGCTTCGGCCTGTAGCGCCGCCCACTTTTCGTGCAGGGCGACGCGTTGCTCCTCGACGCGAGCGACGTCACCGATTTCCTTTTTTGCGCGACCGGCGCTGCGCACGGCCGAAGCGCCGCGCCGTACGTTCGTCGCCGAGATCGCGGAGCGACCCATCAACGCACCGAGTAGGGCGCCGCCAAAGGCCGCGGCGGTATCGACCTGTTGGGCACTGGCTTGCGCGCGCTCTTCGGCCAGCTTGCCTTCGATGGCGTCGAGCTTGCTTTGAAGCTGCTGAAACTTGGGGTCGTATTTGGCGCGCAGGGCCTGCACGGCTCCATCGCGAGCTTCGCGCGCTTGCTGATCGACCCGCGCTCGAAACGCGGGCGCCGACTCATCCGGGCGCGACCGCAATTTCAGGGCCGGGCAGGCCAAAAGCTCGAGCTTTTGCTGCTGGTACAAATGCGTGACGAGTGACTTTTTCCAGCCTGCCAGTTGCTTGGGCGAAGGCGGGCGCTTGGGCAAGGGAAGAAAGCCTGCGCCCGCTTGCGGCTCGTGCGCGCCCGTCAGCAACAACTGAGAGTTGGCGCTGGTGCCGAGCGCGAAATCGAGATCGAGCGTGTGATCGGCGAGCGGAACCAAGAAGGCGAAATTGCGCCAAGTATCGACGCCGGCTTTGGCGTCGACGAAATGCAGCTTGGCGACCACGCCGACGGTTGGCTGGTAAGTCACGGCGCCATCGCCAGTGGCGACCACGAACAGCTCCGGCAAGCCTTCCGGCGTGCTCGGGCGCGCGTTGGCCGTGCCTGCCGCCGCCGCCGGGCTCGCGACGGCCGTCATTTCGAGCGTCTTGGCGACGGCTCCCGCCCCGTTCGCGGCCGGCGCTGACAACGCAGCCTTCTTGGGCTCCATCAGCGTCTTGATCTGATCACGCGACAGCGGGCCGCGCAGAAACGACAGCGTGTAGCGGGTCTGAAAGATCACCGGACCCGACTCGCGCACGTCGTTCATCAAGAACACACGCGAGCCTAGCCCCGAAAGCACGGTGTCCATCGCGGCGCGATCGAACGCCTGATTGGCGCCGAGCGCCGCGCCCTCCAACCCTTCGAGCACGCGCAGCTTGTCGCGCTCGGTTTGCAAGCGCCCCAAAAACCACGTGCCGCAGTTGGACAGGCCCTTGTAGTCGAGATCGATCGGATTCTGCGTCGCCAGCACGATGCCGAGCCCGAACGCGCGCGCCTGCTTCAGCAGCGTCAACATCGGGCGTTTGCTGGGCGGCGCCGCCGTCGGCGGAAAATAGCCAAAAATCTCGTCCATGTAGAGGAGCGCGCGCAGGCTGGAGGTCCCCGATTGCCGGCGCATCCACGACAGCATTTCATCGAGCAACAGCGTGACGAAGAACATGCGTTGCGGGTCGGACAAGTGCGCGATCGAGATGATCGATACGCGCGGCTTGCCTTCGGCGGTGCGCAGCAAACGCGCGATGTCCAGCGCTTCGCCGCGCGCCCAACCCGCGGCCGCCGGCGAGGCCAACAGCGCGTTGACCGCGACCGCTAGAGCCGCGCGGTCCTTCTTGGGATAAAACGTCTCCAGCTCGATCACGCCGACGCGCTCGAACGGCGGCGCCTGAATGGCCGCGATGATGCCGGCCAAATCCAGACCCCTACCCGCCGCCCAGGCCTGCGACAAAATCTGCGATAGCAGCAAGTGCTCGCGGCTGCGCATCGCGTCGACGGCGAGCCCGATCAGCCCCAGCAAGCCCGATACGGTGCCTTCCACCTTGCCCGCGAACAGCTCCGCGTCTTCGAGCACGGCCGCGTCGGGCGGCTCGAACGAGCGCAACAACGAGAGCTCGACGCCGGCGGAGCTGCCCGGCGTGTAGATGGTGAGGTCGCAGGCGTCGCGAAAGCGCTGAATGCGCGCGACGTCTTGTCCCCACTCGGCCAAGCCCGCCACGTGTTGGGCCGCCGCTTTCTCGGCGTACATTTGCGGCGAAAGGCCTTGGCGCGCCGCTTCTTCGACGTCGACCCAGGGCAAAAAATCTTGCGGTTTTGCTCCGGGAAACGTGAGCAAAAGATTGGCGATGTCGCCCTTCGGGTCGATGATGATCGCGGGGATGCCGTCGATCGCCGCTTCCTCCAACAGCCCGATGCACAGGCCCGTCTTGCCGCTGCCGGTCATGCCCACGCACAAGGCATGCGTCGTCAAATGCCGCGAGTCGTACAGCACGAGCTCTGGGCGGCGCTTGCGCTCCCCCAAGTCGTAACCACTCCCCAGGTAGAACGCACCTAGCTGTTCGTAGTCTTGCATTGCCGACACTCTAGAATTCGTCGTCGTCGCCGAGCGTTCCTAGCGCCTTCTTGGCGGTGTCGAAACTGAACCCTTGGCGGGCCAGCGCGGCCAGGTCTTTTTGGCGGTATTCGGCGCGCTTTTCCGGGTCTCGGTGCGGACCCAAGCGGCGCTTGCGCGCGAACGCGCGGGCGGCGTCCAGCTCGGCATTCGGCTCGTCTTGGCGCCGGGCCGTCATCAGCTCTTGGGCGACCTCGCCCGGCACGCCGCGCATCGCCAGCTTCTGCGAGATCATGCGGCTGGATTTGCCGCGCGTCGTCAGCTGCGTCGCCAAGTTCTTGGCGAAGCGAACGTCGTTGAGCACACCCGAGCCGAGGTAGCGTTCCACCAGCTCCGCGATCCAGGCCTCGGCGTTTTCGTCGCCGCCCTGCTTGCGAACGCGCTCCGCCAAATGTCGCTTCAGCTTGGCCGCCGTGCAATCGAAGCGATTGACGTAGGCCAGCGCCATTTGCTCCACCTTCAACCGGGTGAGCGGCTCGGGCCTTTTCTCGGCGCGGCCTTCGGCCTTCGCCTTACGAGAAGGCCGTCCCGAGCGGCCTTCGAACGTCAACCGCCGCGCTTCAGCTCGTTCAGCACCAATTTGCTCACGGCCTTCAGCGTGTCGAACACGCCCACGCCCGCGCGCGCATTGGCTTCGTAGTCGGGAACGTTCATCGGGTTGATGAGCGGCCGCAGCTCTTCGACCGACACCACGTTGGGCAGGTCGCGCTTGTTGTACTGAATGACGTACGGAATCTTCTCGAGCGAGTAGCCCTGTTCGGCCAAGTTGGTGCGCAGGTTCTCGACGCTCTCTTGATTGGCTTCGAGGCGCTCCATCTGCGAGTCCGCCACGAAGATCACGCCGTCGACGCCCTTCAAGATCAGCTTGCGGCTGGCGTCGTAGAAGACCTGACCCGGCACCGTGTACAGGTGGAAGCGGGTCTTGAAGCCACGAATTTCACCCAGCGAGAGCGGCAAGAAATCGAAGAACAGGGTGCGCTCGGTCTCGGTCGCGAGGCTGATCATTTTGCCCTTCGCGTCCGGATTGGTGCGCTCGTAAATGTACTGAAGATTCGTCGTTTTGCCGCAGAGACCAGGACCGTAATAGACGATCTTGCAGTTGATCTCCCGGGCCATGTAATTGATGAAGCTCATCGCCCGGATTCCTCAGTCGTTGAAAAGATTGTCGATGTCCTCGTCGGTGATCTCTGCGAACGGCGAGTCACCGCCGGGCTCCTGAACCTTGCTCAAAAGCGCGTCGAAAATGCGGCTCAGCTCTTCGCTCGACTTGCGAACGCGAAGGCGAACCAGGCCTAGACTGGACTTGGAGTCGAAGATCACGACCAGAATCACGCGGTTACCCACGAGCTGGATGTGAATGTTCGCCTTCTCGCCCTCGTGAAACTGCGTCGCGAATTCGTTTTCGCGCAGCAGCTTGGCGATGCCACCGGTCGCGGCAATGTTGCCGGCGGTGAGCGACGCGAGTGAAGTGGTGTCGATATTGTCGACCTCACCGCTCGCGGCGATGAGCTGACCGTTCTTGTCGACGATGAAGACGACCTTGGCGTTCGCTTCCCGAACCAAGCGGTCTACGACCGTCTGGATCTGGTTGAACTCCTCCTCGTACATCACCATCTGCGGATTGACCATCAGCGCCTCGAGCTCGAGCTATGGAGCCTAAAAAACCTGAGTCACCACTTGTATATGACCGAGC